>Ga0180009_10004855_pt1 | contig 14647 bp, 16 predicted proteins | sample OS_PC_MetaG_FD_123537 | JGI IMG/M metagenome (GOLD analysis project Ga0180009, IMG submission 123537) | Groundwater microbial communities from the Aspo Hard Rock Laboratory (HRL) deep subsurface site, Sweden - OS_PC_MetaG | ecosystem: Environmental > Aquatic > Deep subsurface > Groundwater...
CTTGTTTTATTTCTTTCCTTCCTTGTTTGAGTGCTTCTTTTTCAGATGGAGTTAAATCTACTAAAGGAATTATTTTTTTTAAACGCAAAAACTCCTCATAATCATTACGGGGCATTATTACTAATTCTCCTTGTTTTAATAATTCTCTTGGGATGCTAATAACGGTGCTCATATATTTTTATCTATTTTATATTCTTATCTTAAACAAATTTCCAAAAATAGTCAATATTCTAGTTTGTCTTGGAGAGTTTTGATGATTTTATCTAACTTGCCTTCCATTATTTCTTCTATCTTAGACCATGATTTCTTGATCCGATGGTCGGTTATTCTATCTTGAGGAAAGTTATAAGTTCTAATTTTCTCTGATCTTTTTCCCCAGCCAACTTGTTCTTTTCTTTTTCCACCTAATTTAGATATTTCTTCTTCTTCTTTCTTTTCTAGAAGACGAGCCGATAAGATCGCTATAGCATTTTCTTTATTAGATAATTGACTTCTTTCTGTTTGAGAGGTAACAACCAAACCAGTTGGTATATGAGTTATTCTAATAGCAGTTTCTCTTTTGTTTACGTTTTGGCCACCAGGACCAGATGACCGATAATGATCTATTTTTAAATCATCCGGCTTAATATTTATTTCCGTTGATTTGGGCTTTGGTAAAACAGCAACCGTCGCCGTAGAAGTATGAATTCTTCCCGACTTCTCGGTCTCGGGAATTCTTTGAACCCTATGAACTCCAGCCTCATATTTCATATTATTAAAAACATTACCTCCTAGTTCAAAAACTACTTCTTTAAAACCTCCAACACCCGTTGAATGAGAATCTAATAATTTTTGCTTCCATCCTTGCAATTCGGCGTACTTGGAATACATATAATATAGGTTAGCAGCAAATAAACCGGCTTCATCTCCACCTGTTCCAGCCCTAATTTCAATAATAGCTGAATGTGATTTTTTAGACACTCCCCCACCTTTTAACATATCTTCTAGCTCTTTTTCTAATTTTTTTCTTTTTTCTTGCAATTGACTGGTTTCGGTTTCAGCTAAAGAATTAAGCTCTTCATCATCGGGGGCATTAAGAATAATTTTATTCTCTAAAATCCTTCGATCTATTTCTTCTATTTCTTTATCTTTTTCAATTATTTTATCTAATTCTTTTTTTCTTTTCGAAAGTTGCTCAAACTTCTCCCAATCCGAAACCAACTCAGGATCACTGAGTTGGCTTAGAAGTTCTTTATATTCTTTTTTAGTTTTATCCAAAGAAGGCATATTACTTTGTTTTTTTCTTAACCGGCTGTTTTTTAGCCAATCTCTTCTTAAACTTCTCTACTCTTCCTAATGTATCAACAATCTTCTCTTTTCCAGTATAAAAAGGATGGCATCGAGAACAAATCTCAACTTCTATGTGTTCTTTAGCTGCACCCATGGTAAACGAATTGCCACAAGCACAAGTAACACTTGCTTTATCAAAATATTTAGGATGTATATCTTTCTTTGCCATAATCACTTATGGTATCATAATTATTTAATTTTGGCAATGTCGGATTCGTAACGTTTAGTTATAGCCATAATCGGATAACCATAGTCGCGTTGATAAACGCTCTTATAGCTAGAATTATACCACCCCGGACCAGCGAAATAACTTAGAGCAGCGTTAAATTCTCCATCATAAGTTTGTTTTTGAGCTCCGTATTTAGACAAATACAGACCGGCGGCTAAAAAAGCATCTTTAATATCCCATGGATCGGCTGGGCTTCCAGTAATTTCTTTTAACTCGTCTCTATAAATCATCCAAGTTGCTGGAATAAATTGAGCCGGACCCATTGCTCCGCCCCAACCATAACTCATCGGACAAGAAACAGGCGTCATATATGGATCTCTACCCAATTCTTTAGTAATAGTTAAAAATGGTTGAACATCTCTCGTTGGCTTCATAACCTTAGAAAGAGTTCTTCCTGATTTAATTGTTTGACCAGCTCCTGTCACAGAATTACTTAAATAACATTGGCCAACATTTTTTCCGATATTTGATTCTTGGGTTAAAACGGCTAACAAAAACGCAGGTCTAACTCCAGTAATACTCTCTACATATTTTGCTATCTCATAGGCCTCTCCAAAAGTTGGAGCTTTAGAAACACCAATCAATTCAAAAATTCTGGCTCTAACTTCGGAGGCTTTTTGGTCAACAGTTTCTTTCTCTCCCAAATATTTTTGATATTCTTCTTCGGTTATTTCTAAATAATATTCTTGTTCTTTTTTGGCACTAGAGTTTTGTTGTTTCTGAACTGTTTGAATCTCAACCATATTCTCCAGGTCTTCTTTTTCTTCATCTAAAGATACTTTCTGATCTTCTAAGTTTATCTTCAGGTCTTTAATATTTTGCAATAAATCCTTATTCTTAGAAGTTAAGGATTCTAAAAGGGCTAGATTGTCAAAAAATCCCGAGAGAGAATTCTCAGCAAGAAGTATTTCAACTATTGGCTTCTGGTCTTCTTCATAAATAGATCTTAAAATACTACCTAATTTTCTTTTAGAACTATCTATTTCTGACTCGGTATTAACAATAGATCCCGTAGTATCTTCTATCTGTATGCCCAAATCTTTAATTATTACATTGCTTTGGCTAATTTGATAACTTAAGTTTTTAACCTTCTTGTTCAAACTGTATATTTTATTTTCTAATGTCTTTTTTTCTGCTTCTGTTTTGTTAAGATCCTTGGCAATCTCATCGCTTTGAGCACTATAATATTGTTCACATTTTTCCAGAAGTACACGACATTGAGTTGCCGAAAGAACATTACACTGATTTTCAATTGTATTTAAATTACAAGTTTCTTCTAAATTTTCAGCCGATACAAAAACAGGAACAATTAAAATAAATACAATAAATAGTAATTTATTTCTCGTCATTTTCCTTTTTTTGTTCAGGTTTTTCCTCCTTTTCTTCATCCTCCTTTATTTCCTCTTCAGTTGGTTTCTCTGGTTCTTCCTCAATTTTTTCAGCTGGAGCAACAAGAGCAACAACTTCGTCTGGTTCTTTTTGAATAGTTACATTATCGGCCACTTTTAAATCTTTTACTAAAATTTCATCCTCAAAAGTTTTTAAACTAGAGACATCAACAATAATTTCATGGGGAAGGTTTTGAGGTAAAGCCTTAACTACTATTTCTTGGAATTCTTTAACTAACATTCCTCCTAAATCCTTAACTGCTGGTGCTTCCCCTTCAAAAACAATAGCCACTGTTGCTTCAACTTCCTCGGTAAGAATTGGCTGATAAAAATCAACATGAATTGGATTTCCTGTTATTGGGTCTCTTCTGATTTCGTGAATAAGAACAGGAAACTCTTCTCCTTCGATTTCTAAAGAGATTAAAGTGCTTGTTCCAGCCTCTTCATATATTTTATCAAACATCTTAGAATCTAACTGGATGTTTAAATTCTCTACCTTGGGACCATACAAAACAGCAGGCAAGATACCTTGCTCTCTTAATCTTTCTACTTTATCTCCGACAATCTCTCTTTTTTTTACTTTAAGATTTAACATAAATACATTGGACAGGACAAGCATCAGCTACTTCCTGATTACATTCTACTTTTTTTATTTCTAGTTCAAAATCAACACCATTAAGCTTAGCCCCAATTAGCCTGGCTTTTCCGTCGTCACTTATTTCCCAATATTTAGGACAAATTGCCGCACAGGAGCCACAACCAATACATTTTTCATGCTCTTGAATTATTCTCATAAGTTTCTTATTTTACATTAAAATCGTTTGAATAAAACCTGTTATTTTCGTTAAACAAGTCGTCCGCACTACAGCCTATACAGGCAGGCAAAGCAATTCTATGAATTCCTGTTTTTACAGTTGGAATTTCAAGCTCAAATGCTTTAACTTTATTTGAATCAACACAGTCATAAATTATATCTTCTTCAGGACACTCTTTGTATCTATAATTATTCCATGCACCTTCATTTTTTTCAAAGTAATATGGATAGCAAGAAGAAAAACAAATCTTCTCTTCTAGATTATTCTCTATTTTAATTCTTAACTTATCGCCCACTGAATAATCACTACCGTCGGTATTAACTTTTACGCCTTCAACATTTCTAGGGATTAGAAAAGAAAGTGTTACTATAATTACTAAAATAATTAAACCAGCTATTATTATTAAAAAATCTTTTTTGTTCATTTTTTATTACCTCCAAATAATTTTATCTTTTCTTCGACCTTTTTTTGGATAGCTTTTTCAACAACAGAGATGATTTTATATGGTTTAATTTCTTTCTTTTTTAGAGCTTTTAAGAAATTTTGTTTCCAAATAAGCCTTATTTCAGTATTGATATTGATCTTCACCACCCCAAGCTTAATAGCCTTCTTGATTTGCAATCTACTAATACCTGACCCTCCATGCAAGACAATAAAAGAGTTTATTTTACTAACTTCTTTTAATCTCTTAAGGTCTAGTTTAACCTTTTTATGCATTCCATGAATGTTGCCCACAGATGGTGCTATACTATCTACCCCCGTTTCTTTAACAAACTTCTCAATATCCTCTAGGGATACTTGACCCTCCTGACCTATTGATTCTATTTCTCCTTCAACTAAAACCCCTTTCTTATGAGCATACCTTACTATCTTTTTAGCATATTCTGTATTTTTTTCAAGAGGCAAGTCAGATCCGTCAAAATGAACAGCCGAAAAACCATAGTCAACACACTTCTTAATTAAGTTTAAATCTCTCCCATGATCAAGGTTTAAAAAAATAGGAGCTGATCCCCTCCGCCAGCTGGCGGATTTATTCTTAGAAATCTCTACCAAAGCCACTACTTCTTCAAGTCCTATATAATTTAATTCCCCTTCCGATGTTCCTAATATGATTGGTGCTTGTAAATTCTTGGCTCCAGCTAAAATCCCCCTTAATTGGTCAAGAGTAGAAAAGTTAAACTGCCCAATAGCATATTTATTTTCTTGTGCTTTTTTTAATACTTCCTTCAGCATAATTATATAAATTGTGTCACAATTTATTTTTTATAATTTTGACCTTTTTAAATTTATCTTCTTTTTTTAATAAACCATTCTTAGCTCCTTGTTCCTGTAGGCAAGAATTAGCGTTAGCTATTCCTAATTGAATAGCCTCCTCTATGTTATCCTTAAATCTTATTAAACCAGAAACAAAACCTGAGCCAAAAGAATCGCCAGCTCCAGTTCTATCCACTATCTTTATTTTACCAGGTTTTGCTTTGTAAAGATAGTTTCCATTAGAAACAACAACGCCATTAGCTCCCTTAGTCATTATAGCAATACCTGGACACATTTTATCTATCGCCTTAAAAATTTCCGCCTCTTTCTTGAAAGGTATTTCAGTCAAAATAGAGGCCTCCTCTTGATTTATTAGCAAAACATCTACTTTATCTATAATTTTTCTGAGATTTTTTAGACCAAGCTGAGAATTACTTGGATTAAAGGCAACTCTAATTTCATTAATTTTTGCGAAGTCAACAATGTCTTTTGTTATGTTAGCAAGCTTTCCAGACAACGGAGCCAAGTAAAACCATTTAGCTTTTAATTTACTCCAAGGAATATCTTTTTCACTTAGCATTTCAGAAGCTCCTCTATACGCCAAAATAGTTCTGTCTTTATCGGAGCCAGAATCTAAAATCACTGAATAATTGGTTGGTTTTAGTTTATTCTTAAAAACTAAACTGCAATCAATACCAGATTCTTTCAATTTGTTAATAACTTCGTTACCAAAAACATCATCTCCTACCGCCCCACAATAAGCCGTTTTAAATCCTTGCTTTTTAAAAGAAACCGAGGTGTTTGTTCCACCTCCACCAGAAGCAAAGTTTATATCACTAACATCTCTTTTAGATCCCAAATTAAAACAAAGTCCCTTGCTACTAATAAACCTTTTACTTCTAACAAAATGAGGCTTTTCCAAATCCAAAAAAGTATCCCAAGTCGCCGATCCAAATGTTATAATATCATACATATTTTATAATCATTTAATATTGTTTAATTCCCAGGGATAAATAAAGTTTTTATTTTCCTTCTTCTTTTCTCTTAACCCTAAGCAGAAATATTGATTCAAATCGTATTTCTCCAAAAAATAATTTATTGATCTCTTAGAAAAAGAATTAAAATTAATTTTTGTTTCAATGGGAATTATTTTGTTTTGAATCTTTAAAATAAAATCAATTTCTTTTTTATCTTTAGTCCGCCAAAAATTAATTGAGTCCTTACCGAAATTTTTTACTAATTCTGAAAAAGCAGTGGTTTCAAAAATCTCTCCTAAAATTTGAGGGGAAATTATTTTTAACCATAAAAGATGAGCAAGACCTGAATCGTAAAAATATATTTTCGGTGTTTTAAAAAGTTCTGAACGCAAATTTTTAGAAAACGGTTTAACTAATTTAATAACATAAGTATTTTCTAAAATAAAAAGATAGTGTTGGATTGTTTGTTTAGCTAATCGACAGGTATTAGCCAATTCTTCAACGTTTAAAAGTTTCCCCGTTTGAGATGCTAAAATTTCTAAAAGTTTATTAAATTTTTCTATTTCTTTAACTTCGGCCAAGTCCCTAATATCTTTTTTCAGATAAGTATCCACGATTTGCCAAAGATATTTTTCTTTTTTTTCTTTCTCTGAAATCAAAGAAATTTTAGGATAACTCCCGAAGAGAACAAACTCCTCGAATAAAATTCTTAATTCCTGTTCTTTTATTTTAGTTAAAACTAATTTTAATCCTTTTTTATAGTTCTTAAAGATTAAAAACTCTTCGAAAGAAAGACCAAAAATTTCAAAAACTAAAGCACGACCAACTAAGGCCTTGCTTATTTTTTTTCTTATTTCAAAAGTAGAAGAACCAGAAACAATTAATTTAAAATTTCCATAATGGTCGCTAATTAATTTCAGAAAATTTGTTGGATCATTTAAATATTGAATTTCGTCAATTAAAACAAAAATTTTTTCATTTAAATCAAAACCTTGTTCTAAAAGGATCTTTTCTAAGCTTTCTGGACCTTGATTCAAAAGTTCTAAATATTTTCTTTCTTCTAAATCAAGATAAAAAACTTGCTTCTTTCTTTGAAGGAGAAAATTTTTCAGCCAATATAAAATAAAGGTTTTTCCAACTTGTCGAGCTCCGCAAAGAATAAGCAATTCTTTTTCATCAAGATATTTTAATATCTCGTCTATTACTTTTCTTTTATATATTTTTTCTCTTATTTCTATCATATTTATATGTTTAAACTTTTCTATAACTACACTTTCATTTTAGTTTAACCTAAATTAAAGTCAACTCTTGAACCTGTGGATAAACTCATATATCTATTTTAAAACCACATTATGCTCCTCCAGCCCCTCAACATACAACTGCCTAATCTGTGCCTCTGATAAAGCCTCGTCATAAATTCTAACATTGTCTATATATCCATTAAAATTATTTGAAGCCACGCGGAAATTAGATATACTACCAATAACTCTATTAATGTAAATCCTCTTAATGTTTTATTTCTCATTTTCATATATTTATTTTATGGAACCGTGGACTAGTCCACGGTTCCATGATTATTTTGTTTTCTATTTTTGTTTTTGTTTGTTTTTGTTATTTTCTTTGATGAAAGATTCAGGATGGTTTTTATTACGGTGTCGGGGTTTAGAGACATGCTTTCTATGCCTTCTTTTAGGAGAAATTCAGCGAACTCTGGTATATCACTAGGTGCCTGGCCACAAATTCCGATATATTTCTTTCTTTTCTGACATGTCTTAATAACACTAGTAATCATTTCTATAACAGCTGGATCCATTTCATTGGTCATGTGAGCTATGCGAGCATTGTCTCTGTCTATTCCCAATACTAATTGTGTTAAATCATTACTTCCTATAGACATTCCATCAAAAACATCTAAAAACTTATCGGCCATAATTACATTAGAAGGAATTTCACACATCACATATACTTTTATATCCTTAAGACCAAATTTACTTATTAGGCCTCTAACGACTTTTCCTTCTTCAACAGTTCTACAAAATGGAACCATAATAGTAATATTCTTTAAACCAAATACTTCTCTGGCTCTTTTAATCGCCTGACATTCCATCTTAAAAGCTGGCTGAAATTGTTCATCAATATATCTTGAAGCGCCCCTAAAACCAATCATTGGGTTTGATTCTTCGCCTTCGTATAATTCCCCTCCAATTAAATTTCTGTATTCATTGGTTTTAAAATCAGAAAATCTAACAATAACTTCCTTCGGATAAAAAGCCGCTCCTATCTGGGCAATTCCCTCAGCTAACTCTTTAACAAAAAATTCTCTTTTATCTTTATGCTCTACAGTAAGATCGCTTATTTGTTTCTTTAGCTTTTTATCTTTTAAGGTTTTAAAATTATATAGAGCTAATGGATGAATCCTTATTTTTTCAGCAATAATAAACTCTTCTCTAGCCAAGCCAACTCCTTTATTAGGTATAAAAGAAGATTTAAAAGCAATGTCCGGAGCCCCAATATTCATCATTATCTTTGTTTTTAAATTAGGGACTTTCTCCAAATTATATTCTTTAATCTCAAAAGGGACTTCTCCTTCAAATATCCTTCCACTTAATCCTTGTGTGCAATCTACTGTAACCACTTTACCATTTTTTAATTTTTTGGTTGCGTACTGAGTTCCGACGATAGCTGGAATGCCTAATTCTCTTGAAACAATAGCTGCGTGAGCTGTTTTCCCCCCTTCGTCAGTAACAATTGCCGAAGCCAAACGCATGATAGGAACCCAATCGGGGTCAGTCATTTTAGTAACCAACACTTCCCCTTCTTTAAATTGGTTCATTTTAGATACATCTGAAATAATATGAACCTTGCCTATTCCAATTTTATCTCCAACAGCGATGCCTTCTAAAATTGGTGCTTTTTTATTCTTTATTTTGTATTCTTGATAAACCTTGCCTAGTTTAGGATTATAGATTGTTTCTGGTCTTGCTTGAACAATAAATAATTCTCCTGATTTCCCATCTTTAGCCCATTCTATATCTTGATGTTTGCCATAATGTTCTTCAATTTTACATCCCCATTCAGCCAAAGTTAAAATGTCCTTATCTGATAAAGAAAATCTTAACTGATCCTTTGGATTTACTTTCACCTCTTTCAATCCACCATTTTTAGCATAAATATATTTCTTATGCTTCCGACCTAAATTCTTAAGAATAATTGACTTGTATCCTTCTTTTAATGTTGGCTTGAAGACATAAAATTCATCTGGAGTAATTAATCCTTTAACAATCATTTCTCCTATTCCCCAAATTGAGCTTATAGAAACAACGTCTTTAAAACCAGTTTCTGTATCCACGGTAAACATAACTCCTGAAGCGTTCAAATCGCTTCTAATCATTTTCTGAATCCCCACGGAAAGAGCAATCTTCAAATGATCAAATCCTTTTTCTTCACGATAGGCAATAGCTCTATTAGTGAACAAAGAAGCAATGCAACCTTTAATGGCTTTAAATAGATCCTCGTCACCACTAATATTAAGAAATGTTTCCATTTGACCAGCAAAGCTAGCTGTCGCTAAATCTTCTGCTGTTGCCGAAGAACGAACAGCAACATCAACCTCTTTTTGGTGATACTTCTTAGAAAGCTTTGCGTATGACCTAGAAATCTTCCTTTTTAAGTCTTTGGGGATTTCTGCGTTTAATATTAAGCCCCTAACTTCTTTCCCTGTTTTTATAAGATTATTTATATCTTTGGGATTAAATTTAGAAAATATTTCTTTTATTTCTTTATCAATTTTATTCTCTTTTAAAAAATACCAGAAGGCCTTTGATGTTAAGGTAAAGCCATCTGGTATGTTTACGCCTTGCTTGGTTAATATTCTAAACATCTCACCCAAAGATGCATTTTTGCCTCCAACTAAAGCTCCGTCTTTGGCATTGATTTGTTTGTACCAAAGTATATATTTAAATTTCTTTATCATATTTTATTTTATTTTATATATTATATCATTTTTTAATCTTTTGGGCGATGGCTAGTTCTTCGTTTGGCTTTATAGCTAAGATTTTAGTTTTATCGAATATCTTTAAATCTTTGGTTATCATTTTTCTAATTCTGGCTGAACCGTAGCCGATTGCTCCGGTAAAGATTAATAGGTCGCAACCACCTAAAATTGCGTAATATGCTCCAATATATTTTTGAATTCTATAAACATACATATCCAAAGCAAGCTTTGCCTTCTTATCTTTTCTTTTCAAAACATCTCTCATATCCACTTCTCCACAAATAGCTTTTATGCCTGATTCTTTATTTAGAATATGTTCTGCTTTTCTGCCAAGTTTTATAACAATACATGGATCAATATCTCCCGAACGAGTCATCATCATAAGACCCTCCATCGGCGTATAGCCCATTGAAGTGTCAATCGGCTTACCATTCTTAATCGCCGTGATACTCGCACCTCCCCCCAAATGAACGCTGATTATTTTCTTCTTAGGATGTTTGTTGCCAACATATTCGTGAGAGATACCATGGAAGCCAAACCTTTTAAAATTACCCGGAACTGGATAAATAGACACCTTGTCAGATAAATCTTTGTAAAACCCTGTATCAAAAACAACTATTTGTTTCACTTTTGGAAACACTTGAGAAGCAATTTTTATCCCTAAAATATTGAAAGGATTATGCAAAAGAGCTAAGCTTCTCAATTTCTTTAATGCCCTTAGAGTTGATTTATTAATTTCAACTGGTTTTCTAAACTTTTCTCCACCATGAACAAAACGATGACCAATCAAATCTATATTTTGATCTATATTTTTTAGGTCAGTTTTTAAATCTCTGAAGTTTTTTGGCTGACCCTTTTTCTTCAACTTCAAATTTTTATCAAAAAGCTTCCATTTTATAGATTGGCTTCCACAATTTAATATTAGTATCATGTATTTATTCTTTTATCAAATGTCCTTTGGTTTTTTTATTTATTCCAGCGGCGTTGGCTTCATCAGTATCAATGTGCATAGATAATTTAAAATCTTTACTTACTCTTACCTTTATTTTATCAAATATCAAACCCCTATCTCCGCCAACCTTAACTGAAGCATATTTTTTTAATTTTAAACATTTAGCCTCTTCTGGGTTGCAATGAATATGTCGTTGAGCAATAATCACACCTCTCTTTATTTTTAATTTCTTTTTATTCTTTTTGTTAATCAAGGTAATGCCAGGAGTGAATATAACATCACCTGATTTTCTTATAGGTGGCCTAATCCCCAAATAAAAGGCATCTGTTAAAGATATTTCTACTTGAGTGTTTTTGCGAACTGGCCCAATAATCCTAACAGTTAATTCTTTGGAGCCATTCTTAACAACCAGTTCTTCTTTAGAAGCAAAATCTAATGGCTGATTAAGCTCTCTTAGCTTTTTCAATTTATATCCATCACCAAAAAGCTTCTCAAGATCCTTTTGAGATATATGCATATGTCTTGCCGAAACCTCTATTGGAATTTTCCTTCCCATGTTAATTCATTATACTATTATTAAGTAAAATAGACAAAACAAAAAAGTGTGAATAAAAAAATTGCCAAGAATCACAAAAACTCACGATCGTGAGTTTTTATGATTTATGTTAGACACCTGGTGTCTAACATGCTTTATCTTCTAGGAGAATATCTACTTTTTTCAATAAGGAATCCACGTTAGTCAAAATTTCATCTTTAAATTCCCGAAATTCATTTTTTGTAACAAAAAGTTCCTTTAATTCAGGGATTAAAACTTTTTGATTATATTCATTAAACTCATCTCTCGTAATAAGCTTATTTAATCTTTCGTCAAAAGCAGGAAGCAACACTTTTTGAGTGTAGTCTGTTAAATCATTTAATGTTAATGGTTTTTGATTTTCGTTCTCCATGTTTTTATTATAACTTGCTTGCGACGAGGTTGGCAAACTGAGCTAAGTGGCAAGAATAACCATGTTCGTTGTCATACCAGCCAATGACTTTAACTAGAGTTCCGTGAACATCTGTTAGAGCTGAATCAACGGTAGCACAGTAGCTATCACCAATATAGTCAGTTGAAACTAACGGTTCTTTTTCAACTTTTAATATACCATTAAATTCTTTTAGCTTAGATGCTTTCTCAAAAGCATTATTAACTTCATCTATTGTTGTTGACTTCTCAACCTCAACAACCAAATCTACTACAGAAACCGTTGGCGTTGGAACTCTTAAAGCAATTCCGTTAAGTTTACCATTTAATTCGGGAATAATCTTGCCAATTGCCTTAGTGGCTCCAGTTGACGTTGGAATAATATTTAGAGCAGCTGCTCTCGCTCTTCTTAAATCTTCGTGGGGCAAATCAAGTAATTTCTGATCGTTGGTGTAACTATGAATAGTCGTCATAAAGCCGATCTTAATTTTAAAATTGTCATTTAATACTTTGGCTATTGGAGCTAGGCAATTAGTCGTACAGGAACCCATATCCATAACATCATATTCTTTAAGATCGAGGTCTTTATCATTAACTCCCAAAACAAACCCAGGAATTTCTTCTGATTTAGCCGGTGCTGAAAGAATAACCTTTTTAGCTCCAGCTTTAATATGTTTTTGAGCATCCTCTAATTTTCTAAAATAACCGGTACATTCTAAAACAATGTCTACGCCTAATTTTTTCCAAGGAAGTTTTTCTGGATCTTTCTCAGACAACATCTGAGCATTAATACCTCCTTCATATTTTCCATATATAGAGTCATGTTTTAAAAGATGAAGAAGAGTTTCGTTATCAGTTAAATCGTTAATGGCAACAACTTCTAAGTCGGGATAGTTTTTAGCTATCTCTCTAAACACAGCTCTGCCAATACGACCAAAACCGTTAATTGCTATTTTAGTCATGATATTAATTAATCCTTAATGTTTAATAAATTAGCTATTTTTATCTTATCAAACCCAATTATAATCTCTCCATCAATATCAACAACAGGTACTCCCATTTGACCTGATTTCTTAATCATATCATCAAGCTGAACTTTGTCTTGAGAAACATCGACTCCTTCAAAAGCGATATTATTGTCTTTTAAATACTCCTTAAGAGTAACACAATAAGGACAACTAGGTGTTGAATAAACCTTTACCTTTGCCATAATTAATTAAAATTAAATACTATTAATTAAATCCTGAACCTGACTGCAGACCTCAGCCGGCTGATTGTTTGTTAGCTTGCAAATTAAAGCTGTAAGATTTTTAACATTCTCTTCCTCCCCCAAATTTTCTCCAGAACCAACTCTATAATATTTACCACCTATAATTGTAGTTGGGATATATCCATCTTTACTATACTTACTAAAAACATCTCCATCAGCATCAGAATCCATATTATTATGGAATGATATTTGTCCTTCAAACTTTTTAGCCACTTCTTCCATTATTGGATGTTCCCACTTGCAATGAGGACATGTTTCAGATCCAAAAAAGTAAATAGCTGGTTTTCCATCTTCCATAATAACTTCGTCATTACTAACAAAGAAATTGCCAATAGTTGTACTTGTATCACTTTCTTCACTCTCTTTATTAAAATCTGCTAAATTAATAGTTTGAGGGAATATTAGTTGACCGTCTTTGGTTATTCTCCAATCAACTTCTTCTTCTTCAACGCTAAATTTAACCTTATATAGCCCGTTTTCTTCTACAATTTCAACTAAAGAGGCCTCTGCTTGACCTTGCAGTACTGTTTCGTTAATAAAACTCATTACTTTTTCTGATGCCTCCTCTAAAGATATCTCTCCCCCATTAGATTTTGAATTAGTAAAAACAACTACTCCGGCTATCAAAACACCGACTATAATAATGGCTACTGGTATAAATAATTTATTGTTCATATAAGTCCTACTTGTTTACTTTATTATGTCCCGTAGAAGAAATTTGAAAGATTTTTCTGTTGAAAAATCAATTTACGAAAGTATTCAAATTTTCTCTACGGGATTATGTCCTAATATTATCAAACAATCTCTTTTTTGGCAAGCCCGCTTTATTAATATCATATTCTAACAAAGCTCCGTATCCAATTTCAACATTAATAACATCCTTGTCAGATATCTTTTCAATATGCTTTACCAGGGCTCTTAAAGGATTATGACTACTAACAATCAAAACATTCTTGCCTGCTTTCAAATCTTTCTCAACATACTTTTCATAGAAAGGAACAATTCTTTTCTTATAAACATCTTTCATGCTTTCTCCACCTCCAGGAGGAGCGGTATTATAGTCTCTTCTCCATAATTGAACTTTTTCTTCACCATATTTTACCATCGTCTTTTTTTTGTCTAAACCTTCCAGCGATCCATAGTGACGCTCATTCAAATTTTCGCTAACATAAACCGGCATAAAGTTTCTTGGACCTTCAAAATAGTCGCCCCATTTTTGGGCCTTTCCACCATCCCGAGGAATAAAAATTGGATATTTTTGTTTGCCGGCTTCTAAAACACGAACCACCGTATCAACATTCCTGAAAAGAGGTGATGTAAAAACCTCGTCTATACGAGTTTTGAAAATCTCCTTAGCTTTTTTAACCGCATCTTTCCTTCCCTCTAAACTAATCGGCATATCCGTCCAACCAGAAAACCGATTCTCTTCATTCCACTGCGATTTTAAATGTCTCAATAAAAATAACTTTGCCATA
>Ga0180009_10004856_pt1 | contig 14643 bp, 18 predicted proteins | sample OS_PC_MetaG_FD_123537 | JGI IMG/M metagenome (GOLD analysis project Ga0180009, IMG submission 123537) | Groundwater microbial communities from the Aspo Hard Rock Laboratory (HRL) deep subsurface site, Sweden - OS_PC_MetaG | ecosystem: Environmental > Aquatic > Deep subsurface > Groundwater...
ACAGAGTCGAGAGTATCTCAAATTCATTCCCAGGCAATTGGTAGCCTGCGAAGAAAGCTGATTAATGAACATCTCTTAGAAAATTTGCTGTGACCAAACAACTTTTTAATGTATATATGCACGCGTTCTCGATTCCAACACGGTAAAGGTTGATTTCTAATACCAGGAGTTTAAATAACATATGCCGCAAGAACAAATTCCTATCAGTTTCAGAATATTGTTTTTTTTCTTGCTTTCTCTATTTGCTCTTTTTGGGTGTAGCGCAAGTCTTAAGGAAGCGACACCAATAAAAGAGGATATCCCTTATGCGGTCTCTGAAGAACCGTCAATAAAACATTGAGGGCTCTCTCTAACAGGACAATGGCTCGCTAAGTGAGTTATTTATAGATCCAACGGCCAGAAGAATAGGCGACATTGTTACCATCCAAATAGTGGAGTCCTCAAAAGCTACCAACAAGGCCACCACCAATACCGGCAGGAACTCATCTATCTCCGCAGGCATAGACTCTTTGGTTTGGGACAGAATTTTCCGAACTCCGGCAGGTTTTACTCAAGCCCCTGATCCCGGAACCATACATGTTTATTTCCCGATACTAACATTTCAGTTGAGGAGGGCAATCACAGGCTCGTTATAGTGGAGTCCGGAGTAAGTATTGGTGAGATCGAAGATCCCGCTATTCGAGGGAGAACCTAGCTTTCTATTTTAAATTAAAGTTTTGCTCTCTTTTTGGCGATAAGATAATTAGTTAGTGTCTGAACGAAAACCAGGAATTTTTTCCAAGATCAAGTCGAAGATCCCGGACTTTGACCGGGGGAAGGCGAAAATTATAACCACCCCGCTTAAATACAACGGGACAGGCGTCCATACATTGAGTATTTCGAGGATTTATCTCAGGCGGGTTATAATTTGAGCCTGTCGAAGCGAAGCGTAGATCACGCTCATCGGGGACGTCCCGCTATTAGCAGGAGGAAAAATAGCCATTCTCGGACAGCCCCCTAATGTGTATCCAGGCGCGCCCCCTTCCCCTGTAGAAATTGGATTGGTAGGAGGCGATTTAAGGTATTTCTGGCATAGACACTATATAGAAGTTTAAAAGGAAGTTTAAGTAATGAAAATCACAGGTAAAAACCCTTATATTAACCTGGCTGCCTTTACCAAAAACGTAAAGGATAAGGAAAGGATAGGCAACCAGGGCAAACAGGCATCTAAATAGGTTATGGAAGAGGATAAGGTTATATTATCCCATGACAGAAAAAAGATCCAGGAGGCAAAAAAGCTCATGGATTCAATTCCTGATATCAGAGAGGAAAAGGTAGCAAAGATAAAGGCCCAGATAGAGAATGGTACTTATCAGGTTGAAGAGAAAAAATTAGCCGCAAAGATTATAAAGGAATCCCTTCTTAACGAATTGTTGTGATATCTACCCCTGGTCAACATCAACTTTGCCAGCTTCTGGTTCATAGGGTTGTCTTCCGCAAGAAGAATACGCACAGAATGATTCATCTCCTCATTAACTGAATATTGAGTGGCAATCCGTTCTTCCTCACCCCCAGCCCTCTGCTCTCTGTCTTTTTTGACAGACCCAAAACAACATATAATAATTAAGCAGGAATCATGCCGGAATGGCGTAGGGACGAAAAAATTATTATTTCAAATAGTTAAAACGTTTGCAAGGAATTTAGATGGGAAAGCGTATGAGAAAATGACGAGAAGTCTACCCTTGCGTCAAATCCTTGACTGTCTGTCATCCCTGCGAGAGTCTGCCCCGGCAAAGGCGTGTGGGAAAGTTAAATTGACAATACTTATTTGCCACTGCACGAAAAAAAAGTATAGTATATCGGTATCAACAAAAACCTTAACGCTTCAGACCTGCGCCGTGATAAGACGCGTCAGAGTGCGCCATTTAAGAACATAGATTGATAAGACAGAAAGGAGCTCTTATATGCCATCAAAGGTAAACAGTCGTGTGACTCTGCTTCATGGCAGAGTCTTTCAACTAATCAGAGAGAATGTCACATTGACCAACGGTATCACTGTGGATCTTGATGAGGATGAAATGCTCAATGTTCATGAGGTGAAGGTGGACAATGCCATTGAAATGATCCATAAGGGTGTCATCCAGGATGGCAAAACAATTGCCGGGCTCTTCATGGCACTGCATTGGCTGAAAGAAAAAAGATGGGAGTATTGAAACATGTCTAAATCACTTCGAGATCTGCTGACCCAACATCAGGTGGTGGCAAGTGCTCCATGCCGTATTGATGCAGGCGGCACCTGGGACATAAAGGCAATGGCGCTTCCATTTGAGAGGCTAAGGCCAATCACTGTGAACATTGCCCTGAATCTGAGGACCTCAGTGGTTCTATCGCCTTACAAGGACGGTTGGGTGAAGATCTCTTCCGATGGGTTCCTGCGCGGTGAGTCCTTTCCCAGGGACCAATTACCTCTAACTCCTCCATTCGGCCTCTTTTTTGCCGCTGCCTCCTATTTTGATGTCCACGGCATGGCAGTAGAAATCAGGTCTCAATCTCCCGTGAAGTCCGCCCTGGGCGGCTCCAGCACAGCACTTGTGGCCTTGATCAAGGCCCTTTCAAAGGTGGGAAGTGGCAAGAAAATGTCTGCAAAAGAGATCCTACACCTGGCATATCATCTTGAAGATGGCATCAGTGGGGGGAATTGTGGGCTTCAAGATCATGCGGCTGCCGTTTATGGAGGAGTGAGTCAATGGGAATGGCGTTACGGGCAGCGAACTGCGCCTTTTGAAAGGATAGCCCTCCTGGACCGGGAGGGACAAAAGGAACTTTCAAAACACCTGTTGGTGGCGTATAGCGGAGAAAGCCACATCTCGTCCACAACCAACCGCAAATGGATCGAAGATTTTCTTTCTGGCCGCACAAGGTCTGGATGGGTGAAGGTTAACGAAATCGTCTACAATCTGGCTCAAGCCATTAAGGAATTGGACTGGGGCCGGGCTGCCGGTTTCTTACAGGAAGAAATGGCCCTGAGAAGAGAACTGACTCCCGAGGCACTTATACCGATCATCGAAAAAATGGTGGGCCAGGCAGAGCATGCGGGGTGTGGGTCCAGGTTTGCAGGGGCCGGGGCAGGAGGCTCCCTTTGGGCCATTGGAGAAACGGGAGATATCCAGAGGCTAAAAAGGGGTTGGGGAAAGACCCTGGCACCGGTCAAAGAAGCCAGGATTCTTGATTGCGAAGTGGATCCGCATGGGGTTGTGTAAACACTCAGTCCAAAGGCGTTAGGCGCATGGCGAAAAGTGAATCAGTTCTTTTGCTCTTCATAAATCTGGCCAAAGCCCTCTGTCTCAAATATTGGCCTAAATTGTCCAAGAAGGACGTTGGTAACATGTTCTAACATGTAAATATCCCCTCCACGTACGAGGCCCATATCCAGCCCTTTGATGGTCTGCTTTAACTCCTCAAACTGAGAAAGGAATTCCTGATTTTCGTGCTCGTTACCAATGGCTTTATGAACATCTATGATGGTGCCGATGCAGCTCTCGACCCTGAGGCGATATTCGTTCTTTAAATCCATATTTCGCAAACTCACTTAAGCCTTTCCGACCTCCACCATCGTGTCCATGAAAACTTTGTAAAATTTCTCATTGTCCGAAATAGCGTGTTGCATGACAGAAGTTAATCTGTCCAGATCGCCCCCGTTTATTACCATATTGGCACTCATAGCAAAAGCCATCATGTGGTCCATGGTCTTAAATTCATCCGCAACCAAAGCAAGAAAAACGCGTCTCCGAACCGACATGGAGAGATTATTAATGTGCTGGAGGATAGGACTTTGTGCCAGATCTATTCCGTCGAATCCGTCAGACAATAAAACCAGGTTAAAATAATGCAACCGCATCTTGCTTATCGCATCTCTGGTATTTTTGGCCAAAACACACCTGTAACCCAGATCCTCAATGGTCCGCCCTAACTTTTTAATCTGCTGGGCCTCATTCCCCATAACCAGGGCCAACTTTGCGCCTTCTTCGAAAAAATCAAGCGAGGCATCATCGTCCCAATAGTCATTATCAGAATCTGCTTTTTTTATATGGGACCCGGACTTTCCCTCAACCGCAGGAGTCGGATTTTTACGCCTGGGACTGCTGGCATTCAACGTCAGCCTATTCTTGCACTTTGGGCAGCTAACAGTTGCCTGTTGACCTCTGGGGATTTTCTCGTCCGGGATATTTAATCTCGTGTTACATTTCTCACAGATGATGTCCATGTGTTCGGCTCCTTAAATATTGCCCGACCGAAAACTGTTATTTTTCGTTCAGGCACTAAATACATCACTTATTTTTTCCATAATCCATGTCAATGGACAGGTCTTCAATGGAAGTGGTTTTTTCACCTCTTGCAGATTTTATGGAATCTATGACGCGTCCGGTTACTGACCTCCTGGAAGAATAACTCAGGGCTGTTTGTTCGGTAATGAGACCATCTCTGTAAAGCTCTGATATGCACTGGTCAAATGTCATCATCCCAAAGGGCTGACTCCCTTCAATAATCTCATAGAATGTTTTCCCTTCTGCCTCTCCGTGTAAAATGGAATCTTTAACCCTGAGATTGGCCCCCATGATCTCGAAAGCAGCCACGCGGTCGCCACTCACCTTTGGCAACAGACGCTGACAGGCGATCCAACGCAACGTATCCGCAAGTCTGATCCTGATCTGTCTTTCCTCATCCATGTCAAACATTCCCACGATCCTGTTGATTGTCTGGCCGGCGTCAATGGTATGCACACTGCTAAGCACAAGATGTCCGGTTTCAGCAGCAGAAAGACCAATCTCTACCGTCTCCCTGTCTCTCATCTCACCCACCAGGATCACCTTTGGGGCCTGCCTGAGAGCAGCTCTCAGACCGTTGGCAAAGGCGTCGAAATCCATCCCCAGCTCCCGCTGGTTAAAAGTGGCCTTTTTCTGAGAATGCACATACTCCACCGGATCCTCCAGTGTTACCACATGGACCGACTTTTTCTCGTTGATCTCATTCAATATCGCTGCCAGTGACGTTGTTTTGCCGGTTCCTGTTGCCCCGGTCACCAAAATAATGCCATTTCTTTCCTCAGCCATCTTCGAAAATGCAGGAGGCAGTCCCAGTTCCTCGATTGTGGGAACACGCGTGGCCAACTGTCGCATAACAGTAGAATAACAACCCTTTTGAGAGAAAACGTTAACCCTGAAGCGGGCTTTTCCGGCCAACTGATACGAGGTGTCACATGAGCCCTCAGAAAGAAGCGCCCTGGTCAAACGTCGATCCCGATTGATCAGGTTGAGGGCCAAAATTTCCGTCTGAAAGGGAGTCAGTTGTCGAATAGGAGGGTTTAACGACACCGGCAACAACTCTCCGGCAGATTCCACCTGGAATGGTTTATCCACTGTAATGTTGAGGTCTGATACGTTGTCGTGAGACTCCAACATGGTAGTAAGGATATAATCTATTTGTTGTTTTCGCATGGTCAATTATCTCCTGATTAAAACTCTAACTTCACAGGTCGAATTTCTTTGGGGAATAACCCATCAAACTTCCGTAAAATCGGCCGGTGGATTTTTCATAAAAGGCAAAAACCTGGATTTATCCTCGGCCTTTGTATACGCATCATCAGGCCTGATAATCCTCTTATCCAGAAGAAGCATTATGGAATCGTCTAAGGTCTGCATGCCATATTTCTTTCCTGTTTGAAGCGTGCCGGGAATTTGAAATGTCTTTCCTTCCCGGATCAGATTCCTTACAGCAGGGGTGCCAATCATAATTTCAACCGCGGCCACCCTGCCCTGCCTGTCAATGCGTTTGAAAAGGGTCTGTGCCACCACAGCCCGAATCCCATCTGCAAGGGTATTCCTCACCTGTTGCTGCTGACTAACGGGAAAAACTTCGATAATGCGATCCACTGTCTTTGCCGCACTGGAAGTATGAACTGTTGCGAAAACAAGGTGCCCTGTTGCTGCGGCTTCGAGAGCTAACGATATTGTTTCAAGATCACGCAACTCTCCCACGAGGATAATATCAGGATCCTCACGCAAGGCACCTCTGAGTGCAGCCGCAAATGAACGGGTGTGCAGGCCCACCTCCCTGTGGTTTATAACAGCTTTGTCACTCTTATGGACAAATTCAATAGGATCTTCAACGGTGATAATATGGTCTTTACGGGTCCGGTTAGCTTCGTGAATGATCGCGGCGAGTGTGGTCGACTTTCCGCTGCCCGTAGGACCGGTGACCAGAACCAATCCTCTCGGCAGGGTAGCAAGTCGCTTAATGACATTTGGAAGGCCCAAATCATCACACGTTAGGATAATTGAAGGTATTTCTCTAAAAACAGCACCCACACCCTTTCTCTGTTGGAAAAAGTTGGCACGGTACCGGGCCAGCCCGGGGATTTCATAAGCAAAATCCACATCTCCTGTCTCTTCAAAGACCTTAATTTTATCTTCGGCAACAATTTCGTACAACATTGCTTTTAGGCTATCGTTATCAAGTTGTTTATATTTCACTCTCTCCAGATCACCCCGGATCCGGAGCACAGGCTGCTGGCCGGCCACCAGATGCAGGTCAGATGCCCCCTGTTCATTCATGAGCTTAAAAAAAGCGTCTATTTGTGCCATACATTCCTCCCTGAGATATCAAGTGTAATCGTTTAGCTTTTGACAGATTATCCCCGCCTGTGGTGGTATTACCTTGATATAAGAAAGGCTCTTTATGCCCTTCCAATTATTTATCCTTTTCGGGTAATCTCAGATTGGTGGAGAAATAGTCTAATCTGTGTGGAGTATTATACACAGGTGCGGGTCCCATTCAATAATAAAATTTGGTGCATAGTGAAAAGCTGTGTGCACACACCTTGTATATCGGCAATTAATTGCCAGAACTTTAACAAAATAACAATTATAGTTTCGGATTCAAAATACTTTCCCCGGGTCTCAATTTGCGAACGTCAGGGACCAATAAAAACCCGGTATAAGAGCAGCAATTCTAATTATGTCCTGCATTAGCAAGGTCTAAGGATCACAATGAGAATTGCTGGTATAAGAGACTGTAGCTTGTCAAAAGGAGGGATTTTAGCTATCATATTTCCATTGGAACAATCTTCATTTTAGGGGGTGTCATTTTGGGCGCTGGAACGGTGGTATTTGAGAGGAATCAGTGGACATGGACAAGGTATCCGGCTTGATAGAAGTTGACCTGTTTCCTGAAGAGGTTGATAGTTTAGAGCACCCTGAAGTCCTCCGCTTAAGAGCACTTCTGGAGGATGTGGCTTTAGAATATCATTGCCGCCTGCTTTTTTTTGAGATCGAACGCGGAACTGTTAGCTTTTCATTTGACAGTGATGAATTAATGGCAGGAATATTAAAGATTTTATAAGATGACAGCTAAAGTCAACCTTGATCATATTACAATCATCCTCGTGCAGGCCCAGATTCCGGAAAACATCGGTTCAGTAGCCCGCGCCATGAATAACATGGGGCTTAGAAGGCTCACCCTGGTGAATCCCAATAATTATGACCTCTCCCGTGTGCTCAAAACCGCCACCGGCAGCTCAGTTGATGTGGTAGAAGAGATGGAGGTTTTCGAAGATCTTAAAGAAGCATTGGGACCTCACCAATACGTTGTGGGAACCACTGCCCGTACAGGTTCACTCCGCCCGGCCATGACTCACCCCCGTCGCCTGGCCGGGGACCTTATCCGGATCTCGCAAAATAACCGGGTAGCAATCCTTTTCGGTCCCGAAGATCGTGGACTTTCAAATGAACATCTCCGATACTGCCATACACTGGCCACAATCCCAACAGCACGCTTTTCTTCACTGAATCTGGCACAGGCAGTGATGATTGTCTGCTATGAAATCTTCTTAGTTAACCATGAAAAAATACCCGAAGCCCTGCCTCGTCTCGCCAATAAATTTGAACTTGAGGGCATGTATGAACATGTTAAGGATGTATTGATGAAAATCGGGTTCATTGATCCTCAGAACCCTGAGCACTGGATGCTTAATATTCGACGTTTCCTGTCTCGACTCCCTTTAAGGGCCAGAGAAGCCCGGATAATCAGAGGAGTGTGCCGCCAGATTGACTGGTACACTGAACAGTTGGAAAAACTAAGGAAAGATAACATGGAGACATGAAAAGTAACCACTCAGGTTCAGGGGTTCACGGTTCACGGTTAACTGATGAAAAATGCGACCCCGCCGCAGGCGAAATCCCGCTTTCAGTCCCGCTTTTAGCGGGAAACTGTGAACCTGACAACCTGAATATTACATATCATCTTTAGTACCTTCAATGAAAAAACGCCATTTACAAAACATATCCACAGGATGAGGGTCGGGAGGAGCGAAAAGGCATTCGACCTGAATACGATCGTCTACTGCCCGAGCAAAGTTTGTAAATTCCCCACGGTGCATCTCCTTACACACAAACTCGCTTAGGCCTCGCTTGAGCCTTGCCTCCTGCGTGGGACAGGATGGTACAGAAATGATGACTTCATCACCAGATTCATGAATCTCATATCCCACAAGGATACACCAGGGGAAAAGTCTGAGGGCCTTTACAAAACCCTTTAGGCCTGTTTCCTCGATTTTAAATCGAGAGACCAGGTCTTTACCGGCCATGCCGGCCACACGGTCCCACACCCTCTCATTGATTCGTTCAGCGGTTGGCTGGTCAAAGCGCTCTCCCACATAGATAAACCAGAACGCATCCACCACTCTGTAGTGCCAGAGAAGAAACTTGATATATTCCCGGAGTTCAGGCGCTTTCATATTATTAAAAATTTCAAAATCCATTTATTCCCCCTTTTTTTCAAATATTTTTGTGAAGTGGCTATATTTCGCTCCGCGAAACAGTCCGGCGCTTGTGTTTTATATCGCTGCGGCGACGCTTGGTCTCCAGCCGTCTCCTTTTCGATGCGAGTGTCGGCTTTGTCCTGCGCCGGGGTTTGGGTTTTTCAGCAGCCTTACGGATCAGCTCCACCAGCCGACCAATCGAATCCTGACGGTTTCGCTCCTGAGTACGGAACCGCCGGGCGTCGATAATCAATACGCCATCTTCGGTGATACGTCTGCCAGCCAGGCGGACCAGACGCTTGCGAACATCATCGGGCAAAGACATGGAGTTAACCACGTCAAAGCGGAGCTTCACGGCCGTGGCCACCTTATTGACGTTCTGGCCGCCTGGTCCCGAGGAGCGAACAAACTCCTGTTGGATCTCACGCTCACCAATACTAATATTTCGTGTAATATAGATCATCCGCAATAGCTTGGCAATTTAGACAGGATAAACAGGATTAACAGGATTTTTATTGAACCCTGTTGATCTCTTGTTTTTGATCCTTATTTTTCGTTTTACTTCAACTGTGCTGCGGATCTTCCCGCAATCCAACCAGTTGAAAATGCAGCCTGCAGGTTATAGCCGCCAGTGTCAGCGTCTACGTCCAGCACCTCCCCCGCAAAATAGAGGTGCTCCACAATACGTGAGGCCATGGTTCGCGGTTCAACTTCTCGCGTATTCACCCCACCGGCTGTGACGACCGCCTCGTTGAAAGGGCGGTAGGCGTTAACTTGCAGACGAAAGTCTTTTAGCCACATCCGCAGTCGCTTACGTTCCATTGTCGTGATCTGGTGCCCAACCTTGCCATGGAAAATGTCTACCAGGTCCATGCAAACCGGGATCATCTTTCGGGGTAATAATTCTTTGAGGAGTGTTTGAAAATGCTGCTTCCCATGTGCATCCAGTTCCCGCAAAAGCCGCGCGTCCAGTTTTCCATGGTCGAGGGCTGGCTTAAGATCAATTGAAAGCTCTACTTTCTGCCCCAGGCGCAATGCGTCCACAACCTGCCTGCTCAGGGAGAGAATTGCAGGCCCGGAAACGCCAAAGTGTGTAAAAACCATTTCCCCGAACCCTTGTCCCCGTTTTTTTCCATCAACCCTTACCTGAACCTTCACATTGCGCAGGCTCACCCCTTGCAGCCTTTGGGCAATGTCGCCGCGCGTTTCCAGAGGAACCAATGCCGGCCGGATCTGGACTATGCTGTGTCCGGCCAATTCGGCCAGTTGATAACCATCTCCGGTTGACCCTGTCTCAGGGTAAGACGCACCGCCAGTAGCAATAATCACAGCATCAGCATGATAAATCTGCCCGCAGGAAGGCCTGATTGCCGAGGCTTCCCTCATACGGGAAACTGCCCTATACACTTTCACGCCTGTCACCTTTTTCTCTTCGACATTCAACCGTTCCACTGTCGATCCGTTCCTTAGTTTCACACCACATTCGCCAATCCATTGTACCAGCGCATCCACCACATCCTGTGCCCGACCACTGGCCGGGAAAACCCGACCACCTCTCTCGGTCACTGTAGGAACCCCAAGCTCTTCAAAAAAGGCCAATAGCTCTGAGGTCAAAAATTGAGAAAAGGCCTGACGCAGGAACCGCCCATTGGGCCTGAAGTGCTCGATGAACTGGGACAAGGGCGCTATATTTGTCAGGTTGCAACGCCCCTTGCCCGTGATACGCAGCTTGCGCCCAGGGCGATCCATCTTTTCAAGAAGCAGGGTTTCGGCTCCAAGTTTGGCGGCCTGTCCAGCCGCAATCAGGCCAGCAGGACCGCCTCCGATCACTATTACCCGGGGTTTACTCATATGCCCTCATTGCGCATTTTTCCTTGTATATGAATCCATTTGTATAAGCGCGTTACCAATAAACCATGGCGTCCTCAAATATCTTTGTCAATTCCTCCGGCCCTACAGGACGGGGAGATAATTTGATCACACGGTGCTGGGGAAGGGTTCCCTCCACAAGTTGAGGGATATCCTCCCGGCTGTAACCGATGGCGCTCAGCCCGTTTGGGATGTTGAGGCGTTTCATAATCTGGATAACCCGATCGGCTAATATGCTGCCGGCATCTTCCAGCCTGGCTCCAGATACATCTGCCCCCAGGGCCTCAGCCGCCTGGAGGTGTCTTTCGGTACAGGCAGGCCCTGTAAAGCGGAATGCAGCCGGGGCGTTTAGAACAACCGCCATACCGTGGGGTACCAGGGGATGGTCATCCGGATAGCCCTCTGCCCGGTATTCCCGTACCATACCCGAAACCGGGTACGACATGCCGTGGGGAAGGGTAACCCCGGCGTTCCCGAAACCAACCCCTGCGAAGGATGCGGCGAGCAACATCATGCCACGGGCCTCATCGTCGCCTGGGTCTTCAACGGCACGGACAAGATAGGCAGCGCCCATGCGCATTGCCTCAAGGGACCATATATCGCTCACGGGATTGGATCCCTGGTATGCTGGGCGAAGGATGGGCCGCTCAGGCCTGGGACGCCTGTTGAATGGCAAAGCAGTATATGATTCGATGGCATGAGTGAACACATCCAACCCGGTGCATGCGGCTGCCATAGGTGGCAGAGTTCTGGTGTTCTCAGGATCAACGATTCCCAATGTCGGTTTAAGCCGCCTGTGCGCAATGCCTGTCTTTGCATGCATCTTTTCAAGATCAAAAATCGCCACACCCGTGGTTTCGCTGCCTGTTCCCGCCGTTGTGGGAATGGCAAAGAGGGGCTTGAGTTCTCCAGGGACGGGAACGCCCTTTCCGATGGGGGGATTCACGTAATCCAGAAAATCGGCAGGATATGTGGTATAAAGGTTAGCCACCTTGGCCGTATCAATGGTTGAGCCGCCCCCTACCGCTACAAATCCGTCAAATGAATCAGATTTTGCAAACTCGATAGCTTCCTTGAGAGATGAATCCGTTGGCTCTATCCGGACACGATCGAATAGTGAATATGAAACATTTTCCCGGGAGAGCGATTCTAAGACCGTCTCTACCGGAGGCATCCCGGTCAGGTTGGGATCTGTCACCACCATCACCCGTTTCAACCCGAGTTCAGACAGATCCATGCCCACCTCACGGGTCGTACCCGGGCCAAACCGGATGTTAGATGCGGCCATTTCAAATGCATAATCGTATTCCATGTTTTCCTCCTTTTTGGGGGTTTGTGGGAATATCGGGCGAGCGTTGCTTGTTGTCTGTTTTAGACGACCGAATTCCATGTTAAATCAAGTTATTGGCGATGCTCAAAACCCCGGGATGTATATTATTGATCACTTTTCTTGTTTCCGAGTATAGGTGGGAGATATTTCTGTGTCAAGTTACCGCCATCAAAGGCCATCATTTCTCATTATGGCTTTCATCTGGCAGGACCGCGGGGTCTCCCCACGGCCCTGCATTAGCAAGGCCTAAAGGTCATAATGAGAATTGCTGATCAAAGGCAGAAACCCATAACCATTGATCAAACAACTCAAATAGAATATACCAATTCTGAATAATTTTTTTCCAGGGGTATTTTTTGTATATGAAAACACAAAGCCTGAAATCTGACACTCTACTTCTTCTCACTGCGACCATCTGGGGATTTGGCTTCGTGGCCCAGCGGGTCGGGATGGATTACGTAGGGCCCTTCACCTTTAACGGGTTTCGATTTGCCCTGGGCAGCCTGACACTTGTTCCGCTTCTTCTGATAAGTAACAGGCAATGGGCTATTACTAAAAGTCTTCTGCCGCTCATAAACACCAAAATGATAATATTCGGCGGCGGGCTGGCGGGATTTGCCCTTTTTATGGGTGCAACGCTACAACAGGTTGGCCTGGTTTACACAACAGCGGGCAAGGCAGGCTTTATCACGGGACTGTATGTGGTCATCGTGCCCATTCTGGGACTTTTCTGGAAACAGCGGCCAGGCATGGGAACCTGGCTTGGGGCAATACTTGCAGCAGCGGGACTTTACTTATTAACCATCACAGCTCAGTTCACTATCGCCTTCGGGGATTTCTTAGAACTTGCAGGGGCTTTTTTCTGGGCAGGTCACGTCCTGATCATAGGATGGCTTTCGCCCCGAATAGACCCTATCAAGCTGGCGTTCTTCCAGTACGCGGCCTGTTCATTCTTGAGTCTTATAACGGCAGTTATAACAGAAGTAATAACGCTTCACGGGCTTTTTCTGGCAACCATACCGATAGCATATGGAGGGTTAATTTCTGTGGGCATTGCATACACACTCCAGGTAGTAGCTCAGAGATATGCCCACCCTGCCCATGCTGCAATTATCTTAAGCCTTGAGGCGGTCTTTGCGGCTTTAGGCGGCTGGCTCATGCTGGGTGAAACTCTGTCAGCACGCGGATTACTCGGCTGCTCGCTTATGCTCGCAGGTATGCTATTTTCCCAGCTTCGGACCTATATTTTTAAAAAAAAATAACTCGATCCATTACAAGATGGAGGCGCTTACAGAGAGTAGTACCCCAGCCACTTTCCCGGATCAGTAATTCAGGATTTCCTCATGAACGTTAAATATATAGGCTATCAAAGCTGCCCTTGTCCACATACCGTTCCTCTCCTGTCGCCAGTAAATGGCCCTCGGATCAGAATCGATTGCCACATCAATTTCATCTCGTCTGGGAAACGGGTGCATAATAATCGCACTCGGTCTTATCCTGGTCATATCAGAGGGTCTGAGTTTAAACTTGGAAGTATCAGTTTTACCTGACTCTCCAGCAGTTGCATCATGTTCATCCTGAATCCTGGTCATGTAAATTGCATCGGCTTCAGAAAGGACATTATCCAGGGCCTCGGTCTCAATATGAAAAGGGATTTTGTGCTTTTCGAGGAAACTGCACACGTCTTCTTCCATCTGAAAGGCCTGGGGAGCTGTGTAGATGATCTTAACGTCTTCGAAATTTTTCAGCAGGTAACTCAAAGATCTTACTGTCCTTCCCCTTTTAAGATCACCACACATCATAATTGTTTTTCCATCAAGTCCTCCCTGTTTAGCAAATGAATATTGCAGGGTATAAACATCAAGCATTGCTTGTGTCGGATGCTGATCGCTCCCTGAACCGCCGTTAATAATAGGAACCGGACGATTCGTACAGGTATTCAGAAGCCAGGCAGCACGTTCGGCCATGTCCTGCTCTTTATGTCTTATAATAATCAAGTTGGTATAGGATGAAAAGGTGCGCAAACTATCATCAAAGCTTTCACCCTTTACCTCTGATGAAACTCTGGCATCACGAATCTCCGAGGTCTTCATCCCCAGAATGTGGCAGGCATTTTCAAAAGACAGAAAAGTCCTGGATGACGGCTGAGCAAAATAGAGCATAACACGTTTGTGAGACAGGATGCTTTGCAGGAAAAGTAAGCCAGCCCTGGTCTTTGATATATGCCTGATTCGATTCGTAATTTCGTATATGTTGTCAATGATTTTACGATTCAACTGCTGGGAGATAATCATGTCAAAAAGCCGACCATTTTTCGTAAAACACTCAATTTTTTCCTCTGTTGCAAGTTCATGAAATTCAGCAAATTTCTGATCCAAAATATTCATTTGACCCTCCTGACAACGTTAGGGTTAACCAATTACCTTATATCACAGATACAACTGACTGCTGACAACCTGCTACGGGCTTTCCTGAAAAGTGTTAGCAAAATAAGTATCCCCATTGATTAGATTCAGCTTAGAAAAAAAAGAGGCTCGGTGTCAAGTGAAAGAGGTGCTATCACACCAGTAAAATCCCTCATCAAGAGTGTTATTTCTTTTGACACATTTTGATGGTTTTTGACAATTTTCGGCACTTCTGGAACAGGAAT
>Ga0180009_10004857_pt1 | contig 14642 bp, 11 predicted proteins | sample OS_PC_MetaG_FD_123537 | JGI IMG/M metagenome (GOLD analysis project Ga0180009, IMG submission 123537) | Groundwater microbial communities from the Aspo Hard Rock Laboratory (HRL) deep subsurface site, Sweden - OS_PC_MetaG | ecosystem: Environmental > Aquatic > Deep subsurface > Groundwater...
AGCAACGCGCGGGCTTCGCGCAGCAAGCGCTGCATGCGGGGCGGCAATGGGGTCGACAAACGGGGAGCGGGACGCGCCATGGGAACTTATCGAATGAAAGTGCTCTGAATTATCGCGGATATTGCATCCGGACGCGAGACGAAAGCCGCGCCAGACGGAATACCGGGCTGCCAGCAAGGCAATGCGGCCGCCAACATTGGTTAGAATAAGCGGCTTACCCTTTCCACTACCCTGAGACCCCACCATGAGCACCGTCCATCACAAACTCATCATTCTCGGTTCCGGCCCCGCAGGTTATTCCGCCGCTGTGTACGCCGCACGCGCCAACCTGTCGCCCGTCGTCATCACCGGCATGCAGCAAGGCGGCCAGCTGATGACCACCACCGAAGTCGACAACTGGCCGGCAGATGTCGACGGCGTGCAAGGCCCTGAGCTAATGGACCGCTTTCAGCGCCACGCCGAGCGTTTCAAGACCGAAATCATTTTCGACCAGATCAACAGCGTCAAGCTGACCGAAAAGCCGTTCACCCTGGTGGGCGACTCCGGCACCTACACCTGCGATGCGCTGATCATCGCCACCGGCGCCTCGGCCATGTACCTCGGCCTGCCGTCCGAAGAAGCCTTCATGGGCAAAGGCGTGTCGGGCTGCGCCACCTGTGATGGTTTCTTCTACAAGAACCAGGAAGTGGCCGTCATCGGCGGCGGCAACACCGCGGTCGAAGAAGCGCTGTATCTGGCCAACATCGCCAGCCACGTCACTCTGGTGCACCGTCGCGACACCTTCAAGTCCGAGAAAATCCTGGTCGACCATCTGATGGCCAAGGTCAAGGAAGGCAAAATCACCCTCGCCCTCGACCACACCCTGGACGAAGTGCTGGGCGACAAGACCGGCGTCACCGGCATGCGCATCAAGAGCACCAAGGACGACAAGACCAAGGACATCAAGCTCACCGGCGTGTTCATCGCCATCGGCCACAAGCCCAACACCGCCATCTTCGATGGCCAGATCGACCTCGAAGGCGGCTACATCGTCACCAAAGGCGGCAACAAAGGCAACGCCACCGCCACCAATATCGAAGGCGTCTACGCCGCCGGCGACGTGCAGGACCACATCTACCGTCAGGCCGTGACCAGCGCGGGTACCGGTTGCATGGCCGCACTCGATGCCGAGCGTTACCTGGATGCACTCGGCAAAGCCGCCCCTTAATCGAGCCGTCGTCGCCGAGCGATGAAGCGCGGTCGCGGCACAGCACTGGGGGCGGTTTCACTTGAGGCCCTCGCCCGCTTTCGCCGCACCGTGATCGCCGAAGCGGCCGCACAAAGCGCGGCGCGCCCAGGCCCACCGGCTTCCCCACCCTTAGACGGCCCGGCGGCCTTTCGCCTGGCCGTTGCCGACGTGACGCCACTGCCGCCGTCCAACCGCGCCGACATGCCGCGTCAACGTCCAAAAGCCATCGCCCGGCATGCGCGCAATGAGCAAGCCATCATGGTCGATTCTTTATCCGACCCGTGGGAGATGGATGCCGCGGTCTCGGCCAATGAAGAGCTGGCGTTCGTGCGCTCGGGGGTTCCCACCGCCACGCTCAAAAAAATGCGGCGCGGCGGATGGGCCATACGCGGCGAACTTGACCTGCACGGCCACACGGGCGACGAAGCCAGAATGGCATTGATCACCTTCCTCAACCGCTGCCATATTGAAGACCGGCGCTGCGTACGCATCATCCACGGCAAAGGCTATGGTTCAAAAAACCGCCTGCCGGTCCTCAAAAACAAGGTGCGCCACTGGCTGATGCAACGCGAAGACGTCCTCGCGTTCTGCCAGGCACCCACCAACGATGGCGGCGCCGGCGCCGTTATCGTCCTCCTCAGATCATCCACTCGATAAGGAAACCCCACCATGAGCGACCCCGTCATCCAGGATTTCGAACTCCCCTCTACCGGCGACACCCCCTTCAAGCTGTCCGACCATCGCGGCAAGAACGTCGTCGTCTATTTTTACCCCAAGGACAACACCTCCGGCTGCACCCTCGAAGGCCAGGAGTTCCGTGACCTATATGCAGACTTCGGCAAGGCCAACACCATTGTGGTGGGCATCTCGCGCGACAGCATCAAGTCACATGAAGGTTTCAAGGCCGAGTTTGAGTTTCCGTTTGAGTTGTTGGCCGACACCGAGGAGAAGGTCTGCGAACTGTTTGGCGTGATGAGGTTGAAGAACATGTATGGCAAGCAGGTGCGCGGGGTTGAGCGCAGCACGTTTGTGTTTGATGTTGATGGGAAACTGGTCAAGAGCTGGCGGGGGTTGAAGGCGCCGGGGCATGCTGCGGAGGTGTTGGGGGTTGTGCAGGGGCTTTGAGGCTTGGTCTTTGTAGTTGAATTCTGTGCTTGGCTACTGACCGTTGGCCGGGGTTGCCGGCGGCAAGTTACTTTTCTTGTCTCGCCAAGAAAAGTAACCAAAAGAAAGCGACCCCACATCCCCGCCCTTCGGGTACCCGAATCCCGAGCCCGCCGAACGGGCGTCGAAGAACTCGCCCCGCTTTTGCTGTTTTAAATTGGTTTTTTGTGAGCGGTGCTCAAACACCTTCGCCGCTGATCCGCCCGACAGACTCAGGATTCGGCGGGGGATCAAGGGGAGAAAGTCAAAACCAGAATAGTGATAACTGAAATTTCGTCGTTACTATTACGACTTCGATATAAGGTGCATCTGTAAACAACTTATGCAGCAATTCGACCCATACGATGCTTTAGTCCCTGTTTTCATAAGTATCGAATTGCCTCAACGCTTTATGCAGATCGGCACTGCTGTATTTTTCCATATCAACGAAGAACCGTTTCTGATCACTGCAGCACACGTAATAGATCAAAGTTTAGTAGGTACTCTTCTTGTCCCATGCAGAGAAGAGTTCAGCCCCATTGATGGCTATTTGGTTTCCATTGATCTGCCACCAGAAGCTTCCCGGGCGAAAGACAATATCGATATCGCCTGCTATCGACTTTCTAAGAGATTTTCCACCAAACTATCACTCAACTTCGCCCCACTTCCTCAAAACAGGAGCGAGCTTTTTTTGCCCGTTCATGAGTTGACTGTTTGTTCTGCAGCAGGATATCCAGCTAGCAAAAGCAAGAAAAATGGTGCAACTCACTCATCCGAGATCTACGCGTTTCGGGGTCTTACCGCCAAGGAATCCACCTATAAGGAATTAGGCTTATCGGTTGAAGAAAACATTGTTATCCACTTCCACAAAAAAAGAGCAGTACATCCGGAGTCCGGACAAGCATTCCCAACACCAGGATTAAAAGGAATAAGCGGGGGAGGTATTTTTGCCTGGCCTCGCGGGGCTGAACTTTCAGATGACTGGTCTTTACCTAAACTTGTGGGCATCGTTCACACCTTTCGCGAGAAGGAGGGTTTAATAATCGGCTCAACACTACTGCCCGTTATCACCGCAGTCACATTTGCTTTTATGAAGGGTTTTGGCGGAGAACGTTAAGTTTTTTGTACATCCAACGTTGGTTAAAGTTGAGCATTGCAACAAACTCACGTCTCAACATAAACACACAATATAAGAATCATCGCCACCCTGGTTTTGATTTTCCTCCCCTCTCAGCCCCGCCGAAAATTGAGCCTACCGGGTGGATCAGCGGCAAAGGTGTTTGAGTCACGCTCACAAAAAACAAATTTAAAACAACAGAAGCGGGGCGAGTTCTTTGCCGCCCACCCGGCAGGCTCGATTTTCGGGAATTCGGGGATGTTGGGGTCGCCTTTCTTTGGTTACTTTCTTTGGCGAGACAAAGAAAGTAACTTGCCGCCGGCAACCCCGGCCAACAATCGCCAACTCAAGCAACCCACCCAGCCCAACCCAACTCAATCCGCCAACTCCACATCATCCCGAATCGCCGCCAACCCCGCCTGGGCACACGCACCATCAATGCTGTCCCGCTCCGATTTCCCGGGCGGCGCGCCCGACACCCCTATCCCACCAATAATTTCCCCTTTGGCCTCAATAATCAGCCCGCCGCCGACCAGCAAGGCACCGGGGTTGTGTTGTACCTGGTTGGGAATCTTGCCTTCTTGCAGCATGCCGGCCAGGTCGGAGGTGGACTGGCGGAAGCTGTTGGCGGTCCAGGCTTTGCGGAAGGCGGTCTCGTTGGTGTGCGGGCCGGCATAACGGTCGCGCAGCAGGGCCTGGGTGTTACCACCGCGGTCGACCACGGCCACGGCGACGGAATACCCGCGTTTGCGGCAGTCGAGCATGGCTACACGAGCGGCCTTGGTGGCGGCTTCCACGCTCAGGCTGCGAAAGCTGTGCAATACGGCTTCATCTGCGGCATTGACACTGGGATGAGGTGAGAGCAGCGCAAAAACCAGCGCAAGGAGATAAGGCCTGGGGGCGGTATTTTTCATGGCGATCCACTCCGTTTCATGTGAGGACAGAATGGAACCAGACTAAAGCGATGCGGCGCGCCACGTTGTCGCGCCAGCGACAATTCCTGTCTCGATGCGGACAAACTACGCAAGCTCAGTTGAGATAGCGGCCCGGGCTGGTACCGAGGGTGCGGCGGAACATGGCACAAAACGCGCTGGGGCTGGCATAGCCGAGATCGAGCGCGGTTGCGGTGACGCTCTGCCCCTCCGCTAGGCGATCCAGCGCCAGCGACAGGCGCATGCGTTGCACCCAATCGGTAAAACGTAACCCGGTCTCGCGTTGAAACACGCGTGTCAGAGTGCGGCTGCTTGCCCCCACTTGTTTACCCCAGCTTTCGAGGCTACGGTCGTCGGCCGGGTTTTCCAGCAAGGCCAGGCACACGCGGCGCGCCCGTAGATCGTGCGGCAAGCTGATCGGCAAAGGGTCGATACGAACGCTACGCAATCGGTCATGCAGCACGTCCAGCAGGCGCGACTCGGCACTGGTTGGCCGATAGGTTTCCCCAAAGTTGGCGGCCTCAAGAATGATCTCGCGTGTGAGTGTGTCAATCATGAGCGGCGCACCATGGGCCGGAATGACTTGGGTTGCTGCAGGACTGGCGAACACTGAACGATAAGACACCCCCGCCGATGCTGTCACCTGATGCAGCGCGCCGCAAGGCACCCAAACGCCGGCGCGTGGCGTAACCACCCAGGTAGTCATGCCAACATGCACGCGCATGGTGCCGCTTACGGCATAGAGCAGTTGGCTGCGGGGATGATGGTGAGCATGGATAACGTGGGCATCGGCCACGTCGGCGGCACAGACGATGAGCGGCCGCGCGGGATCGACAATGTGAGCTTCGGTAGAGGCAGATAGAGTGCGCATGATCGTGGCAAAATGCTCCGTCAGCTTGAGTAGGGCGTGATGCGCCGGATATGTGGCAATGGTAATTCAAACCACCCAGTTATCACCACACTGGTTTTGACTCTCATCCCCTCTCAGCCCCGCCGAAAATTGAGTCGGTCGGGTGGATCAGCGGCAAAGGTGTTTGAGGCCCGCTCACAAAATTAAATCAACCCAGCAAAAGCGGGCCGAGTTCTTTGCCTCCCTCCCGACCGACTCGATTTTCGGGGTTTCGGGGATGAGCGGGGTCGCCTTTTCTTTGGTTACTTTCTTTTGGCGAAGCAAAAGAAAGTAACTTGCCGCCGGCAACCCCGGCCAACGGTCAGCAGTCCAGCATAGCCTTCAGCCAAACCCTCACAGCCAACGCCCAAACAATTAAACGCGAAGTATTTTGGCTGCGCGCTCAAGCAACCCCACGAATAATTCGATACGCTTTGGCAGTGAGCCCAGGATGATCCCGCTGCGGCTTGTCCAGGTGATAACCCTGCACCATGTCCACCCCGATCTCGCGCAACATGGCAAGGGTACGGGCATCCTCGACGAATTCGGCAATGGTCCGTTTCCCCATGCCGCGTGCCACATCAGCAATCGCTTTAACGAACACCTGGTTGTCCCGATCGGTCGGCAAGTTGCGTACAAACAGGCCGTCGATCTTCAACGTGTCGACCTGCAGATGCTTGAGGTAGGCAAAGGAGGAAAAGCCGCTGCCGAAGTCATCCAGGCAGACACCGCAACCGGTCGTGCGCAACGACTCGATGAAGCGCTGCGCGTCGGCCAGGTCGCTGACGGCGCTGGTCTCGGTGAGTTCCACCTGTAACCGCGCGGGCGCTACGCCGTTGTCGCGCAGCAAGTCATCGATGTACTGCGGCAGGCGCGGGTCATCGAACGAGCGGCCCGAGATGTTTACCGCCAGTTCAGGCATGTCGGGACGTTCACCAAGCAGGCGGACAGATTCGGCCAGCACCCAGCGATCGATGTCGAGGATCTTGCCGCTCTTTTCCGCCATGGGAATAAAGCGGCCCGGCATGATCAACTGGTCCGGATGCTGCTCATCGACCATGCGCACCAGCACCTCCATATGCGCCAGTTCCCCATTTTGGGCATGGTAGATACCCTGAAAATGGAGTTGCAGCAGGTTATTCTCCAGGGCGTAGGTGATGCGGTCGTTCCAGGTCAGGTGCTCGACCATGAAGCGTGTCTTGTCCAGGTCCGGACTGTAGACCCGCCAGGTATTTTTGCCCGCCTGTTTGGCCTGGTACATGGCCATGTCGGCATGGGCAACCAGTTCGTCGCCATCGGCTGCCTGACTGGGATAAAGAGCAATACCGACGCTGGTGGTGAGGCGCAGGTTCTGCCCTTCGAAACGGAAAGGAATGGCCGCTACCGCGCGCACCACCCGCTCCGCCAGCTGGATCACAGCGTCTTCTTTGGCATTGGGCACTAACAGCGCGAATTCGTCACCGCCCAGGCGCGTTAACACCTCATTGCGCCGTACCAGCGTGCTGATTTCACTGGCCACCCGTATCAACAAGGCGTCACCGGCCCGATGACCAAAGCTGTCATTGACCACTTTGAACTCATCCAGGTCGAAGAACAGCAAGGCACCCTGGCTGTTATTGCGTTCGCAATCGACCAGCATGTGCTGGATTTCCTGCTCAAAACGGTGCCGGTTATACAGGCCGGTAAGCGCATCCCGCTCTGCCAGATAGGCAAGCTGGGCCGCCGTCTGGCGCTCGTTGGTGACATCCTCGTAAATCCACAGGTGACCAATAAAGTGACCATCCTGATCGCGCACCGGATAGTTCAGCTGGGTCACCACCCGGCCGTCGGCCATGGCGACTTCAAAGCTGTCAGACACCTCGCGGGTTTCCAGAACGGACAACAGGTGCCGGGAAAAATGGTCCGGACGCGACAGGACGCTGCTGGAATGGGACAACACCTCGGTGGCAGTCATGCCCATCAGCGGGGTTTCCTGGGCAATCATCCAGATGCGCTGGAATGCCGGGTTGTGATAAACCACCTTGGCCTCCGTGTTGACCAGGAGGATGCCCAGGTTCATGGCCGAGAGGAGCGAAACCAGTCGGGCGCGTTCGATCTGTGCTTCCTGGGCAAAACGTCGCTGGGTGGCCTCGGACAATCCAAGTTCACTGAGGGCTTGACGCAGGCCCTGCTCGGCCAGCTTCAGCGCCGCGACATCGCGCAAGCTGGCACGCAAGCCCAGGTAATGCTGGTTTCGATCATAGATGGGCTGCCAGTTGGCCGACAGGCACAGTTCGCTATCGTCCTTGCACCGTATGATGAATTCGTAACCTGCCCCCGCCTTGCCCTGCAGGGCCTCTTTCATGGTGAGCCGGACGCTCTCACGTTCCCTTGTCGGGACCAGGCATAAAGGAAAATCCGGCATTTCCAGGCATTCCTCCGGGCTGAAGCCGAGCATGCGCTGCACCGTTGGGTTAACCCAGAGCAATTTGCCATCAGGCGCGAGCCACAGTTCAAGGTCATACGTGAAATCGGCAATCGCGTGGAAGCGTTCTTCACTCTCCTCCAGCAGACGGATGCGTTCACGGATCGCTGCGGTCATGCCATTGAAGGCCTTGGCCAGCAGGCTCACTTCATCATCCCCCGACACAGTTACCGTAGCTTCGTAATCGCCTGCCGCCACGGCTTGGCTAGCCTGGGTAAGCCGGGCCAGATGTCGTGTCATCCAGATGCCGAGGACTGTCAGAAACAGAATTGACAGGACAACCTCGGCAGCGGCGATGAGCAAGCTCTGGCGTAGCAAATGTGCACGCGATTCCTTGAGAAACCCGGAGGACAAGCCAAAGGCCAGCTGGCCTAGTTTCTGGTCTGCCAGAAGGATAGGCACGGACAGATTGAAATACCCCTGTTCAGTCTCATCGAGGTTAAGGGCAGCGCTAACGACAGGTAGCGGTTGATCGGCAGGTCGGCCCACGGCAGAAAGCACATTACCGTAGCGGTCTTGCAGCACCAGGTAGGTGATGCCCTTCTCGCTCCTGATTTCCTCCAGGATATCCTTGAGCGTGCCGTAGTCACGCTGCGCCAGCGGAGAGCCCAGCGACGCGTTAAACAGGGTTTTGAGCTCAGCGACCCGTACTTGTGCCTGATCCAGCAAGCTGGCGTTGGTCAGGCGCAGGCTGTTGACCACCAGCAGGCTCAGCATGACCACCTCGACAAGCACGCTCGCCAGGAGCAGCTTGGTGCGCAGGGACCGTAACTGAAAAATCAAGGCAGTCCCTGGATCAGGCGCTTGACTTCGCGGGCAGGGCGGTCAAGCGAACGCAGTTCCTCCGGTGTAACCGGGCGCATCCCCTTGTAGGCATTGCCACTGTAGAACTGGGCGCCTTCAGGCGTTTCTGCAAAGCGCAGCAACGCTGCCTGAAAGCGATCCGCCTGTTGCTTCAGGCGCGGGTGGACAATCCAGATGAGGGCAGGCGCTTGGGGCAGTTCGGCAAATATCTGTATTTGTTCGCGGGTTTCCGGTGGCAATTGCAACAATCCGGCAGGTGAAATGACACCCATCAGGCTTTCCCCTTGTTGCACCGAGAAACCGACACTGTTGTGACTGGGAAAGAGTGCAGTCCGATAATCCCGTCCCAATTCGAATCCACGGTCCTCCAGCCATTGTTGAGAAAGCAGCACAATCAGGCCCAGAGGATCGAAGATCGCCAGATTGCGTCCGCGAAGTTCATTGAGCTGCTTGATTGGCTTGTTCTTAGCCGTGATCAGGATAGCCCGGTTGGCTGCGAGATAGGTCGCCACAGGCAGATACCCGGCCTCCATCTGGCTCAGGCGGGCCAGATGTGGCGCCGTCACCAGCAGGTCAAAATCCCCAGCCAGGGTATCGTGCTGGAAACGCCTGAAATCAGGGGAGGTAACCATCTCCACCGGGCGTTGCAGTTCCCGCTCCAGATAAACGCGTAACGGCTGATAACTGGTCAACAGTACTTTCGCGCTCAGGGTCGGCAATACCCCGATTCGAATGGGCGTGTCGGGTGCGGCAAAGGCAAATCCCACATGACAAACCAGGAAAAACAGTGCAGCAATGATTCTCATTTTTTATTTCCCTTCAATTCAATCTTGACTACAAGCCCGGATAACGCCGATAAGCAAATCATATCGATCAAGCTTAAAAAAACGTCAATCTGGCAACCAACTTTAAAACAAACGACTCGTCAGTTGTGCTTGGGCAGCTTGATTTGTAACAACTATACTAATAACCGTATTTCCCCTGCGCTGGACGGAAATCCTTCCAGCACCTGAATAACATTCAACTATTCCACCATTACCGCGGCAACGCCCTTCCCCTGCGCTTCTGCCGCAAAAAATCGCGCCACCACCTCCAGCTTGCGCGTCCGCGTCATCGCCGGCAGCGAATTCAATAACAACTTGCCATACGGCCTGTCCGCCAGTCGCGTATCGCAAATCATCAACACGCCCCGATCCGTCTCGGTGCGAATCAAGCGCCCTGCACCCTGCTTAAGACTCAGCGCCGCATGCGGCAACTGGTAATCCATGAACGGCTTGCCGCCATTTTTTTCGGCCTGGGCGATGCGCGCGGCCACCACGGGGTCGTCCGGCGGCTGAAACGGCAGTTTGTCGATGATAACCACAGACAGCGCGTCGCCGGGCATGTCAACGCCTTCCCAGAAGCTCTGGCTGCCCAGCAGCACGGCATTACCGGCTTGCTGAAAACGCGCGAGGAGTTCGTTTTTTGGCGCGTCGCCCTGGACCAGTAGCGGGTAATCCCAGCCGCGCGACTTGAAGGCGTCGATCAACAGCGTGCGCGCCTTGTCCAGCGCACGCAGGCTGGTAAACAGAATAAACGCGCGCCCACCGCTGACTTCCAGCACCGGCAAGGCGGCGTTGACGACGGATTCGGTGAACTCGGGCGTGTTCGGCGCGGACACGCCTTGAGGGACGTAGAGCACGCCCTGGCGTGGATAGTCGAAGGGGCTGTCGACGCACAGGGTTTCGGCTTCTTCAATGCCCAACCGCGTTTTGAGGTGAGTGAAGTCGCCGCCCACCGCAAGCGTAGCCGAGGTGAGTATCCATGCTTGTGCGCGCTCGGTGAGTTTTGCGCCAAACATGGCGCCGACCGACAAGGGCGTGGCGTGCATCAGCAGCGAACTCATCGTGGTTTCGAGCCAGCGTACGCGCGGGGTGTCGGGGTCATCGGCGCGTTGCCAACTGGCCAGCGTAGCCTGCACCGCCTGCGCCCGCTCGAAGCAGTTGTTCAGGTCTGCATCACGCTCGGCCTGGGTTGCCAGCAGCTTGGACAGTTCATCCAGCGTGCTGCTCGCGGCCTTCAAGGCGTCCGGCCATTTATCGTAGCGTTTGAGTTCGGCCAGCGTCGATTTGACCGGGTTTTGCGGAAAAGCCAGGCGCAGGTCGCGCGCGACCTTGCCGAGCTCTTCCCCCGAGCGCCGTAGCGCGGGGAAGTCGCCCGCCTTCACCGCTGCAAGGCGTTTGGTGTCGTTCGCAAGTTCAATCAGTTGTGCCGTGGACAGCGTCTCGCCGAAAAACTGCGCGGCGGTTTCTGCCAGTTGGTGTGCTTCGTCCAGGATGACCGTGTTACAGGCTGGTAGCAGTTCGGCGACGCCTTCGTCTTTCAGCCACAGGTCGGCGAAGAACAGATGATGGTTGACGACAACGACTTCAGCATCGAGCGCGGCCTTGCGCGCGGCCATCACGAAACAGTCTTTATAGTGGTTGCACTCGCTGCCCAGGCAATTGTCGCGGCTGGACACGGCGTATTGCCAGGCAGTGGCATCTTCGGGAATGCCATCGGCTTCGGCGCGGTCGCCACTTGAACTGATCTTGGCAAAACTGGCGATTTTGGCCAGCCACTTCGGGTCGTCTCGATTGGTAAAGCGGCCATCGCTGAGATTGCGTTCAAGATGATGGTGGCAGACGTAATTGGCGCGCCCCTTAAGCAAGGCCACTTTGACCGGGGATTTGAGCGCGCGGCGCGCAGCAGGCAAGTCGCGGTGAAACAACTGATCCTGCAGCGCCTTGGTACCGGTGGAAATCACCACCTTGCCCCCCGACAGCAAGGCGGGAATAAGATAGGCAAGGGTTTTGCCGGTGCCGGTGCCCGCTTCGGCCAGCAACACGCTGTTGCCGGCCACCGCACGTTCAACGGCTTCAGCCATCGCCAACTGCTGCGGTCGCGCGCGCCAGCCGGGTAGCGCTTCGGCAAATGCACCTTCGGGGGAAAATATGCGTTTCAGATCAGACATGTTTGAATCAGAATTTGGGGCGCAGTGTAACATTCAGCCCAGGCTGACCTGATTGTATTTCCTTTAGTTACACCGCCCTCCTGACGCTAGTGTCGTGAATCATAAATAGCAGGACAGGATAAAACGGATGGATTTTTTCGCGGGGCAAGACACGAGGAGGCGACATAGCTGGCTCTATGGCAACGACGAGCAACGCCGCCATGCGGAAAAAGACGCCGTTTTATGTATCGATATTTATGATTCACGACACTAAAACTATGGACATCATCGTTTACGCTCCTGCCATGCGCACTTTCCTGCTTTGCCTGCTGACATTCGGATGCCCCACCTGGGCTCACGCTGAAATAGCCCATCTGGAAATGCGCCCGCGAATTTACGCCAGCGCCGAATACCTGGCAGGGCCGCGCGACAAGCCTGCCGTGTTGCTGCTACACGGATTTTTGCAGACGCGCGAGTTCCCAACGGTTGCCACCCTGGCGCGGGGTCTGCATGACGCTGGCTACGCTGTACTGTCCCCCACGCTCAGCCTGGGCATTCCCAACCGCCGGAAAAGCCTGGCGTGCGAGGCGGTGCACCGCCACGGAATGGACGATGACATCGAAGAAGTTGCGCGCTGGGTAGACTGGCTGAAGTCACGGGGGCATCGCTCGATCGTGCTGATCGGACACAGCTTTGGCAGCTTGCAACTACTGGCTTACCTGAGCGCCGACCCGGATAAATCCGTTAAAGGCTTTATCGGTGCCTCGCTGATTGAAGTCCAAATCGGTGCGACCCCCCGCCCTGCCTTGATCGCACGCTTGGAGAACCCTGGAATCGGCAAAGAAGCGGCGCTGGTCACCCAGAACCTGTCGCTGTGCAAAAAATACACTTCTGCACCACACGGTCTGCTGTCCTATACCCGCTGGGACCAGGCGCGCACCCTGGCAGCGGTTAAAAAATCGCCCGTAACGATTCAGCTCATCATGGGCGATGCAGATAACATGGTCGAAAAGAGCTGGATCAGATTGTTGCAGAACGTCAAAACCCCCTTGGTGGTAATACCCGGTGCCAACCATTTCATGGACGGTGAGCACGAGTTTGACCTGCTGGAACACACGCTCGCTTTTCTGGAACGCATGGATAAGGCCCCAACCCGATGAAGTGGTACGCACCCGTTTCGATCAGGCAGATTGCGCTCGGATTTATTAGCAGCCTGCTGGCCATGATGATCCTGATTGCCGGATTTGCTGCCTATCAAACCCATAACGTCACCCTTGGCCTGAAACAGTCCAACCATGAAGCGGCCCGATCCGAGCTTGCTGCAGCGGTTGAGCAGTTATTGCGCCGAACGGAAAATCAGGCCGAGAAACTGTCGCACTGGGATGAAACACGGCAACAACTGGTATTGCCCGAGTATTACGCTTACTGGCGTGATCAGCGAGTATACGAAAGCGGCATGTTGCCCAGCCGTTTTACCCGAACAGTGCTCTACACCGCATCGGGAAAGTTGCTGGCCCCCAGTCCGCGGGAACATCGCTTTCCCGCCGCCCTTCCTGCCGAGGTTGTACCGCACGAACCCACCAGCTGGCTCATCAACGATAGCGGCGCGATAGCGATGTACCAGTCATTTCCTGTCTACAGTGATGAAGGGCGCCAAACCGTGCTTGGCGTGGGACTGCTTCGGCTCGACTTCCTGCCCGAGTTATTGCGCCAGGTAAACTTCCGTTTCGTCAACAAGGACAGCGTGGGGTTGGCGTTGCAAACCAACGCAAGCATCCCCGCCTCAAAGCTGTTATCGCAGTTGAGCTTCAGCGCACGCTCAGACCCCGACCAATCCCGCTTCCAGACCATATTGTCAAGTATGTTGCTTGCCTTGTTTGTGCTGCTGACGGCGGCGGCGCTGGTGGGATTTGTGATTTACAACCGCTTGCTGGTGCGACCGCTGGGATGGCTTTCGCAGGAAATCGACGCCATGCAACAGGGGCTTTCCAGTCACCCTCTCTCTCTCGCCCGGCCCATGCGCATCACCGAGTTGGAGAACATTCGCCGATCGCTTTACAACTACCAATTACAGCTACGCGATCTGCACGGTTCGCTGGAAAACCAGAATCGGGAATTTCACTCTCAGGCACGACAGGACGCACTGACCGGAAGCCACAACCGGCGCGCCTATGAAGAAGACTGGACGCGCTTTCGCATGGAACTGATAGCCAACCCGCTGGGTGCCGCCTATTTGTTGTTCGACTGTGACCGTTTCAAAACCATCAACGACACCTATGGCCATGCCAAGGGCGACCGTGTGCTCACCATCGTTGCCAATGCCCTGACCATGGCGCTCCGTGCCAACGATCGCTTGTATCGCCTGGGTGGCGACGAATTTGCCACCTTCCTGTCGAACACCACCCCAACGCAGGCCAAGCAGATCGCACAGCGCTGCCAAAGTCTGATCGATGCAGCACACTTTGACGATCTGGAAATTCGCGAGCCGATAGGCGTCAGCATAGGTATCGCGTTTTGCTCGGCTGAAAATTTTGAACAGGCGGATGAACTTCCCAAACAGGCTGACATCGCCATGTATACCGCCAAGCAACCGGGGCGCACCCGCATCGCACTGTTCGGAGAGGACACCGAGCGGGCATCACAAACACTGGTGGCAAGTCGTGAGACCAGCGCCTTGTTTCAGGCCCTGGCCACGCCGGGCATGATCGAAATGCACTACCAGCCGATCTTCAGCCTGCCCGGGCGCAAGGTCGACTATTACGAGGCGCTGGCACGCATCCGTCATCGCGGCGATCTCCTCATGCCGGATGCTTTTCTCCCGGTCATCAGCAGTCGCCGTCTCGAAACCGAGTTCGACATGGCGGTGCTGCATCAGATCGATGCGGATATTGCTACGCAGCAACTGCCGCCTGGCATAGGCATTTCGATCAACATATCCGCCCAGAGCATTTCCCGGCCCGAGGTGATTTCGCACCTGATGGAGTTGTCCCGCCACAATGCGCGCCACCCCCTGATGCTGGAGATCACGGAAACCTCGCTGATCACGCAAATGAACGAAGTGAGCACCTATCTGGAGTTACTCCACACAGCCAAT
>Ga0180009_10004858_pt1 | contig 14642 bp, 13 predicted proteins | sample OS_PC_MetaG_FD_123537 | JGI IMG/M metagenome (GOLD analysis project Ga0180009, IMG submission 123537) | Groundwater microbial communities from the Aspo Hard Rock Laboratory (HRL) deep subsurface site, Sweden - OS_PC_MetaG | ecosystem: Environmental > Aquatic > Deep subsurface > Groundwater...
GTGGAGCGGTAAAGGTTCCAGTTTAGACGGATGCTGTCCGGAACATTCAGGGTGTCGAACAGGGCGCTTCCCGGCGGCAGATAAAACGGGGAGGGCCCCACCAGAACCCCCAGTTCCAACAGGTAATCGATGCTTTCCCTGATTTCCGCATAGGTCTGTCCCGGCAGGCCGATAATCACATAGACCGTAATCATAAAACCAAGCTCCCGTGCGGTCGTGATGATCGATCTAAAATCCTCGCGCGGCATGGGGCGATGGTAGCGTTTCTGGAGACCGGCGTCGCGGGTCACAAACGAAAGATTTAACCGGGCGAAACCGGCCCGGCGCATCAGAATGAGCAGGGCGCTGTCCAGGGTCGGAAAGCACATCCCGTTCATGGCGGTCAGTTCAATTTCTTTCAGAACCGGATGGTCGATTACGGCCCCGAGCAGCTGCCGGAACCATTCCTTATCAAAAGAAAGATTGTCGTCTTCGAAATTAAAAATCCGCACGGCCCGGTTCAGATAGTTCCATTCCATTTCACGAACGACCGCAGCCACCGTCCGGTATTCAATCCCACGGCCGAACATGGCCCGAACGCTGCAAAAGTCGCACCCGAAAGGACACCCCCGCCCGGCGGTAAGGGACACATAGTTTTTTCTGCCCATGCGGTAGGCACCCTCCGGCAGCAGATCGTGGGCCGGCTCAAGTGTTTTCCAGTCCAGCGGCTCCGGATCCGTCGCACGCCCGCTGAGACGGGAATTTATAAAGGCGGGAAGGCTCGACTCGGCCGGTCCGGATAGAACGGCATCGATCTGGGGAGCGCGCTGCCGGATCTGGGCGGCAAAAACACTGGCATGGTTGCCTCCGATAAAAACAGGTACGTTCGAATGCAGCTTGATCAGGCTGGCCAGCTTCTCCACGCTGCTGAAATAGGCGGTAAACTGGGAAGATATGCCCACCATGTCCGGGGCAAATTCTTCGATGCTCCGGACCATTGCCGCATCTGAAATTCCGAAGCGATAGAAGCGCTTGAATAATAACGGGTCCTGCTGCAAAAACGGCTCCAGGTAACGAAAATCCGGCGGCAGCGGCAGGTGCTTTTTACCTAAAGGGTTGAGACAGTCCAGTATCCCAACCGCAACACCCAACTTGCGGAGCACAGCGGCGGCATACACCAGTCCCAGGGGGTACAGACGGATGGCGGTGGTATAAAAATCCTCAAGGGGTGGTTGAATGAGCAGGACGCGCATATCTTGTCGTTTGAAGCAATTTTTTGAGCAACAATCCAGGCCCAGAAAGCCCGTTTGGGTTATCCCGGAAGGGTCTTTTGATGGAATTTTATTCACTTATTGAAATTACAAACATCAAATTCCAATTATCAAATAAATTCAAATAACCAAAATTCGAAAGGCCAAACATTTTTTCGGTCTGAAAAGTTTTGGTCATTGAATTTTGAAATTTGTTTGGAATTTGATCTTTGGAATTTGTATTTTTAAACACAAAAAATCCATGGCAAAGCCGGCTTACGTTTACTTGGCCTTGGGGACCAGTTTTTTCGTGTTGGTAAAAAATCTGGTTAATTTCTGCTCTATCGCCCGGGAACAACAATACGGGACTGTTCCTGCTGCTGGGCTTTTTTGGCCTCTTCGATCAGGTGGTCCATGGCCGCTTTCATGGTTTCGGGGAATTTCTTGAACGCCTGCTGCAGGTCTTTGGCCTGAATCATACTCTGAATCGGGAGCGGGCCGGCCGGGGTCACTACGTGGGTCTGGCCCACATAAAGAATTTTGCGGCCTTTGTCCGGTGAACCGTCCGGATTGACCGGGGACAGTTGTCTGACGGTACAGGCCCTCATATCGGTAAAGGATTCCTCCTTGAACAGATTGGCTCGGTTTACAGTTAAATTAAAAGATTCGGTCTGTTCGTCTGCCATGAAATATTACCTCCTGTTAGATAGTACACCCTGCAGCAACAGGGTGCGCTTCGCCGGACTTTTTCAGCCTGTCGGCCGCCTGCACCTCTATCAGATCAACCTTCAGAACGCAAACGAATAGCAGCAGGCTCAGCAATTCTCGGAAAAGAACGGCCATCGGTCGCTTATTCATGCCGGCGGATCGTTCCCGAAAATGACCTGAAAACGGCTTGACAACTTTCGGACATGTCGATTATTCTAAACATCTCAACAACCATAACTGTTTTCATCATTTTACATTTGTTATGAACATTCGGTTCGGACGGAACTGTTAGTCAACCATTTCGATTCACTGAAGGAGGCAATATGGCTGGAAAAATTAGATGGTTAGGTCATTCATTTGTTGAATTTACCACGGCCGACGACAAGGTGATTCTTTTTGATCCCTGGACCAAGGATAACGGCAACCCGGGTTGTCCCGTCGGCACCGAAGAAATCGAGCGGGCCGACCTGATACTTTTGAGCCACGACCATTTTGACCATATGGGTTCTGCCGTGGCCCTCTGCAACAAGACCGGCGCGCTGCTGGGCGGTCCGGTCCAGACCGTCAAGCGGCTGGTGGCAGAAGGTTTTAATGAAAAACAGGTCGTCAACTTCGGTTTCGGGTACATGGTCGGCGGCGGTGTCCAGCTGGATTGGGTCAAGGTCACCTCCACGCCGGCATTTCATGCATCGGATACGGCCTGTGCCCTGGGCAATATCGTCCAGGCGGCCGACGGCACCACCGTTTATCATGCCGGCGACACCAGCCTTTTCAGTGAAATGGCCCTTTACGGCCGGCTCTACCCCATGGATGTCGCCATCGTGCCCATGGGCGGCGTTTTTACCATGGATGCCTATCAAGCTGCCGAAGCCGTTAAAATGCTCAGCCCCAAGAAAGCGATGCCGATACATTACGCATCCTTTCCCATCGTTGCCAAAACTGCCGATGAGTTCGTCAAGCTGTGCAGTCAAAAAGCACCGAACGTGAAAGTCATGGCCCCGGCCGCCGGTGAGAGTGTGACCATCTAATTGATTCAGAATACAGGAGTTTGCTATGCCTATTTTTGAATATGTTTGCGAAAAATGCGATCACTGCTTTGAACACCTGACTTTTTCCAGCAGCGAACCGGCACCGCCGTGCCCTCAGTGCCAAGGTAAAAAAGTCAAAAAGCTCATGTCGGCGGGTTGTGTCCGTCCCAACGGAATCCCCGCCGGCTCCGGCGGGTTCAAGCAGCCGGCCTGCAAACCCGCAGGCGGCGGCTGAGGCATCTAGCCGGATCCCCTGGCAGGGGATCAATACCTTGAAACCTTTGTAAAATACCCCCTTTTGCCCAATTTCGACGCCGGCCCTGTGGAATGCTTGCCCTGTGGATACCGCTTAGCGCTGCCGTAAACCGGCACGATAAATGTAAATGGCCACTATCGCCGCTGCAGCGTATATGCAGGCTGCGGCCAGAAAAACACTTCGCATCCCGAACCATATGGCCATCGAGGCCCCCAGCATCGGCGCCAGGCTGCGGCCGGCCGCCGTTACACTGGCGTTCAGACCGAAAATGGCGCCCTGGCTGCCGGACGTGACCTGTAAATTCATCAGGGCCGCCACTGCCGGAATCATGCCGCCGTTGGCCAGACCCGTCAGGGCCTGCAGCACCACCAGCTGCCACGGAACGGTAACAAAGGGCTGGGGCAGATAAAAAACCACGGCCGCCAGCACCGACACCAGCAGTATCCGGCCATGGCCGATACGGTCGCCCATTCGTCCCATCAAAGCCCCGCTGACAGAACTGGTTACCGCCATGGCACCCATCATGATTCCGGTAACGGTGGCAACGCCAACCTTTGTCCCCATCAGCTGCATGATAAACAGCGCCGCGATCGGCATGATGATCATGCGGCCCAGGGCCTGCAGGAAAGTGATGACATAAAGACGGATCATAATGGGCGACTGCAGCAGCCAGCGATATCCGGCTATAAATCGCGGTCGTTTGGTTTTATCCACCGGATGAAAGTCTTCCTCTACCCACAACAACACCGCGGCACCGGACAGGGCCAGCAGGATGCCGGTGATCCAGAAACTTTCCCTGAAACCAATGGCGTCGCCAATAACGCCACCCAGCAGGGGGCCGACGGCAACGCCGACCCAGGCGCCGGTCTGCAGCAGGCCAAGGGCTTCGCCGGAATGTTCCCTGGGGGCTGTGGCCGCCACCAGTGCGTTGGCAGCCGGAATGGTTCCGGTTACCAGCCCCTGCAACGCCCGCAGCAGGACCAGCTGCTCCGCACTTTGGGCAAACCCCATCGCCGCAAGCAACACCGCACCGCCGAATGTGGCCCGCGCCAGCATCAGCTTGCGGCCGAAACGGTCCGCCACCGCGCCCCAGATGGGTGCGGAAATCATCATGGTGAGGGCCTGGGCGGAAAAGACCAGACCCGACCAGAATTCCGTCGAGCCTCCCGTTGATATGCCCAGCTGTTTTACATAAAGCGGCAGAAACGGAAATACCAGACTGAACCCCGACATGGAAACCAGCTGTACCGCAAACATGATATAAAGATTTCTGCGCCAGGGCAGCATCTACTTTTTCCTTTCAGTAAATATTTTCGAAATTGTAGCGCTGTTTTATTTGTTCGATGGTTGGGCGGTCGGGGTGAAACGGCACCGAGGGGATCGACGGTAAATCAATTTGATGGCTGCGGGCAAAAGGGGTTTCCTTGATTTTCAGGTTATAGGCCATCACCATCAGGGTTTCAAGGTTGACCGCATCCTGGATATTATAGGCCAGGAGCGTTTGCAGGGCTTTTACATTTTTATATTGCCGAAACTCGTTCCACAGCAGCACGGCAAAAAAACCATCGACCCCGGACAGGTCCCCCCGCGCCAGTCCCAACATGGCTTCACAGCGTTTGAGCCCACCCGTAAACCCAAGGCCGGCCAGTACATAGCGCAAATCAATATGGGCATGCGGGAGCCGTATTCTCAGGTTCCTTTCGATAAACGGAATATCGAAACATTTCCCGTTGTAGGTGACTATCAGGCCATAACGTATAATATCGGATTTAAACTCCTCCATGTTTTGTCCTGCGATGTAATAAAACACCGTCCGTCCGTCGTAGAGGGCGATGGTCGTTATGGTCTGATCATAGGGGTCCATGCCGGTGGTTTCGATATCCAGATAAGCCGTTGTGTCTCTGAACTCGGGAAAAATACGCCAGTGTTGGCTTGGAGGCAAATGACCGGTAAAGTAACCCGGTTGGTTGTCTTGAAGATGTTTTGCCGATACTTGCAGCTCCCCTTTAAAGGTCGCCATCCGGGCCGGTGACCATTTTAACGGGTACGGTTCTTTAAAATCATCCCAGGCAAGAATACCTGCCGACCAGATTTGCTGCTCGGTGTGTGCGCCGATTCCCGGCAGATGATGAAAGGTGTTTTTCAGCATCAGATCAGCCCCTGATTTTTTAATACCGTCATGGCGCGCTGGCCGATGGTGGTCACCCGGCTGAGCGCCCGTGTCAGATGGAAGGTCGCTTCCGGCAGGACCTGCGAATCAATCATCACCAGGGCCATATCCAAATGCTTTTCAATTTCGCGCCAAGAATCCCCGCCGCCCAATTTCTCGGCAAGACGCAGCTCGTGATAGATCATCGCCAGCGTTGTCCGAATCACGCCGGCCGCCCCCTTTTTTTCAAGCTCCGGCAGGGTGACGCTTTGATCAACGGCCTGGGAAACCCAAATCAGACCGGCTTTTATTTTTTCACTTTGAGAAAACGCCATGACGGCTTCCCGGGGAGTCATGGGCGGCGTCCTTTCATCAAGTTTTCCTGTCATATTATATTCCCTTTTTTTCGATGAATTTACCCTGTTGTTGCGTTGAAGGGTTTACTCCATATGGGGCCTTGGCGGGGGTATCCACGGTTTCACTGCGCAACGTCATCGGGTATCATGGACTCCGGTAAATATTACCAAACAGCATATCCGCCAATTGCCGCCCGTTTTAATTACAATATAAATCCTGGAGATACAACCTGTCAACTTAGGGCCGCTTGGGCCGTGCATCATTAAGATCCGGAAGTCCATACTTTACAGGCGAACTTCCTCGCCGGCGCCCGCTATTGCGGATAGAGGTTGAGGGTGATATAAACAGTTACCGTTATTTGCGCTGATGACAGCGACAGAAATTGAAAATAATCTTTCAAACAAGATCTGCCGTTTGAAATAAACTTCAGGAGCATCAAATGACCCGGAAAAAAGATCGACCCGAGACAGTTACGGCAAAAGACCTGAGTGGATACAAGGAACAAATCCTGCCGGTCAACAAAGGATCCCTCACCCTTGAAAGGGATCTCTATTTTATCGGCACGACGCAGCGGGGGTATGAGGTGGAATATGATCCCAAGTATGAAGAAGGCTGTTCGCCTACGGAAACGCTTCTGTTAAGCGTTGCAGGCTGTCTGGCCATCGACGTGGTGACCATTTTACGAAAAATGCGCTGTACCTTGACCGCTTTTCGCGTCGACGTTGAAGGTGCTCGAAAATTAACGCCGCCCCAATATTATACCGACATCACGCTCGTAATCCACGTCTGTGGAAAAGACATCACACCCCAAAAAATAGAACGTGCCATCGCGCTGTCCCGTGATACCTACTGTTCGGTATATCATTCCCTGCGCAAAGATCTTAAGCTCGATATTCGCTATGAAATAGAATAACAGGAGCAGGAAGCCGTATTAAAATTACGAAATGCATACACCCGCGAAGGACGGTTCGCCATAAGGCCCGGTCTTTGCCATCGATCAACGGCCGCCGGCGCCCGCCCACCAAGAGACCATCAGAATTCCGAAAGCTATCAAAAAGCAGACGATTTGATAGGGTGCTGACGCCGGCCGCTTAGGCAAAAGACAATAAAAAAAACCTGAAATTATTCCGCTTCCAAAACCAAACAAGTGCGCTGCCAGATCCGCATGCGGCGCCGCTCCCAATATACCTAGGAGTGCCAGACCGCCGCCCAGCGGTATCCAGGCTCTGATCCGACGCCCCGGCTCCCGGTACCGTTTCAGAAACTGCGCTATCGCCAGAAACCCCACAGCGCCAAATACGGCAGTGGAAGCCCCGATTGATAGATGGTCCGTTTGATAAAATACCGCATTTAACAAATTGCCGGCCGCGCCGCTCATGAGAATTATCAGCCACCCCACGCCCCACCCGGTCACAGCGCAAACTGCGGTTCCAAACAGAGCGATGCCCACCATGTTTCCAGTCAAATGAACGCTGTCGGCATGCAGCATCAGGGCCGTCACGGCCCGGTAATATTGGCCGGTCAAAATGTCTTCGGCGGATGCACCGTACCGGACGATAAACGCCCGATCGCCGGCCGCCTGTGTCATAATGATATGCGCCACCAGCAACACCAGCGCGACCCACACACCGGCAACTGTTTTTTGATGTGCCTCCGGAGGGGCCGTTTCTTTATGATGATGAATCTCATTTTCCGACAGATACGATGCGATCGCTTTGCAGGCACGCTCGCAGTCTTCGGAATCGACCCGGAGATTCCACCCGCGAGGTCCTCTGATAAAATCAAATTCAATCCCGGCGGCGGACAACACAACGGCATACGTCTGGGCCTGATCTTCCGTGATGTTTTCAAATAAATAGCTCATGGGATCCTCCGGATCTCCATCCTTTCCGCACGCAACCGGGTCGGTATTCGCTGGCCGGCGCATCGGGTTTTACGCCTTTGACCCGGCGAAAAATCCGGCACCCTGGATACCATCCCTTAAAATCTTGCTTGTAATACCATTCGAATTATGTTTTTTTACCCTATTAAACGATTCCGTTAATTTCGGATACATCCGACTTGCGCTAACGAAAGATGACAAACGAAAATACCATATACAGAATCACATACGAGTTTTGCTTCAAAAACGGTGACAGTAAACATTTTCATGTCGATCTGAATGCCGACACGCTGGTCATTGCGGCACCGGATCTGACGAATAAACCGGGCTGGACGCGGCTGGATTTCAAGCAGTGCCCCTGCTGTCCTCTCCAAAAAGAGAAACACCCCGACTGTCCCCTTGCGCTGAACATTGCCAGGGTGATCGATTCTTTTCAAAACACGATCTCTTATGAAACCTGCGCGGTCCGCTGTGTGACGCCGGAAAGAACCTATCTTAAAAATACTTCCCTGATGGAAGGGCTTTCCTCTTTGCTGGGACTGATCATGGCCGCCAGCAACTGCCCGATAATGGTGCTCTTCCGACCGATGGTGCGTTTCCATTTGCCGTTTTCAACTGTTGAGGAAACAACCGTTCGCGCGGTTTCGCTGTATCTTCTTAGACAATATTTCATACATAAAAGCAAACAGGTCGTTGATCTTGACCTGAAAAAGCTACATGAACATTACGAAACGATTCAAACCTTAAACACCGGTTTACTGGAAAGAATCCGGGGGCTTCATCAGAGCGACACGGACAGAAATGCTATCTGTATCTTCCATTCGCTTTCGCAACTGCTGTCCACGGAAATCGATACGGATTTATTCTCGCTTAAATATCTGTTCCCGGGTTGATAATGAGGATCATGATGGACCGAACCGTAACGACGCAAATTGACGCGGATCTGTGTATCGGCTGTGGCGAGTGTGTGCGGGTGTGCCCCTCCCAGACGATTACCATGGCGGCGGATAAAGCGGTTGTCAGCGGTGACCAGTCGCTCTCCTGCGGCCATTGCGTGGCGGTTTGCCCCACAGATGCCGTTAAAGTAGCTGCTTTGGATGAGAACATATCCCGTTTTAAAACGTTTCCCGCTCAAGATCGCTGGCTGCCCCACGGGGAGTTTGATACCGCCGGGCTGGTGAGGCTGATGCGCTCCCGCCGTTCCTGCCGGAATTATCTCGACCGGCCGGTAGACCGCGCCGTTCTGGAGGACCTGGTCAAAATCGGCATCACAGCCCCATCCGGGACCAACAGCCAGAAATGGACATTTACAGTTTTACCGACCCGCTCCGCCGTTATGGACGTCAGCGCCCGCATCGCTGGATTTTACAGGCGCATGAATCAGATGGCCCAAAAAACCTGGCTGCGCCGGCTGCTGAAGCTGGCGGGAAAAACCGATCTGGATCATTATTACCGGGAATATTATGACGCGGTAAAAGAAGCGTTGGAAGAATGGGAAAAAACCGGTCGCGATCCCCTGTTTCACGGTGCTCCGGCGGCAATACTGGTGGGTTCCGGACCAGGCGCCTCCTGTCCCATGGAAGACGCTCTTCTGGCTACCCAGAATATACTGCTGGGCGCTCACAGCATGGGGCTGGGAACCTGCCTGATCGGTTTTGCCGTTGCCGCCCTGAAAAACGACCCCTCAATCGCTCGATTAATGAATATCCCCGAACGCGAAAAAATCTATTCCGTGATTGCCCTGGGATATCCCGATGAAACGTATCAGCGGATGGCCGGACGAAAAAGGGTAGCGCCCCGCTTTTTCGAAGGATCGAAAAGGTAAACTCCGCGTTCCTATGATCGCTACGCTTTTTAAGATCGGTTCCTGTTTTGACTCGCTTTCACCAGCTTTCCATCAGAAAAGTTCCAGCTGGCGCGGGGTCTTTTTCTTTTGATCAAATGATGCCTGTGCTTCTTTCAGCGCTGAATCGATCTGTTCGATAAAGGGCGATACCGTTCGTATTTCATTTTTACCATAAATCCGGCGCTTTCTGGCATGGGTAAAAAAAAGCCTTTCTTTCGCCCGGGTCATGGCCACGTAAAAAAGCCTTCTTTCTTCGGCGATATCCGTTTGCGTCTTTCCCGACCTTTGCAGGGGGATATATCCGTTCTCGCAGCCGCAAATAAAAACCACCGGAAACTCAAGTCCTTTGGCGGCATGCATCGTCATCAGGGCAACCCTTTCCGACCGGGGCACATACGTGTCGGTATCGGTTTGAAGTGCCAGGGAAGTGATAAAGTCCAAGAGTCGCCGGCCGTATTTTTCAGAAAGGTCCATGATCGCACGAAAAGCCAAGGTTGATTGTTCCTTTTTTTGAACATCCATCTCCCGGCGGGTATGTCCGACGATATGGCGTATTGTTTCACGGACGGTCATGTTCTCTGTTTCTAGCCGTAATTGATCGAGGCGATCTAAAAAACGATTCAACTGCTTCTGGTTATTTTTACTCATGCCGGAAATCGGAAAACGACGAACGTTTTTCAGGGATTCGTGCAGGTTCATTTTGTTCTCAAACGACCAATTTCTGAAATTATTCAAAATTCCCCGGGTTACCCCGGGAGATATGATGTTTTTTAGCCGTTCCATATCCAGAAAGGAACCCGCATTGGCGAAAATCCTCAATAAAGAGAGGGTCTCGCAAACCCCTTTGTCGGCGTATATGCTGTCCCGATTGACGAGTTGGTGCGGTATGCCTGCGGCGCTGAAAACGTCCGAAAATATTTTCCCCTGGCTCCCGGTTCGATACAAAACTGCAAAATCGGAAAAGCTTCGGTCCTTTTCAGCCGTTTCCGGTTTTTGGGTGTTAAAATCGATAAAATGAAATCCAGTGCCGCCGATCATGGTTTCAATTATCTTGCCGACGGTGACCGCTTCGGCCCGTTCGGTTGCGGTCGCTATTATCGTAATGGTCTTAACTCCCTCTTTTTTTGAATAATTTCGCCTGCATAATTCATCTGTCAACAAGGGGGTAAACCGATCCGTATCATTCTTCGTCCCGGCAGGCTGCCGCGCGATGATCTGATAAGCTGCATCGACGATTGTCCGGGTTGAGCGGTAGTTTCGCGTCAGTTTGATGACCTCGGTATCGGCAAAATCGGAAATAAACCCATGAAAATATTTTGCATCGGAGCCCCTGAAGCCATATATGGATTGGTCCGGATCACCGATAACACATAATTGGGTGGCGGGGTGTGACAAGAGTTGCAACAGGCGGTGCTGTCCCAGATTAATATCTTGAAACTCGTCAACAAAGATAAACTGGAATCTGTCCTGATATATTTTTCGTGCATCCTGATCGGATTCCAATCTTTTAACGGCTTTAAGAATCAGATCTTCAAAGTCATAGAGGCGCTGGTGAGATAACAGCTGTTGGTATGAACCGTAAAGCGCAGACAACACGTCAACATCAAGACCGGTATCGAAATTAGACGCGACCGCTCCCCCAATGTCGTTCGGCTCCATTAACATCTGTTTGGCAAACCGTATGTATTCCAACCCCCTTGCGGGATTCGCGGAAACCTTTCCCCCCCGACCTTTAAACAGATCGACGGCTGCGTTGAAAAAAAACACCTGCTCGGATTCATCGATGATGGTATGGGGGGTGCCGGGGGCCGAGCCGTCTGCACGGGATTGGTTCAGCTCGCTTAAAATTTTATAACAGAGTCCATGAAACGTCGTTATCAGGAGCATCTTTGAGGCGGCTTTATTCAATACCGCTATTCTCTCGTGCATTTCCTGGGCAGCCTTGTTTGTGAATGTGACCGCCAGAATGTTTTCGGGAAAAACATTCTGGGTTTTCATCAGATGAGCGATGCGGCGCGTAAGTGTGAGGGTTTTGCCGGTGCCCGGTCCTGCAACGATTAATATGGCCCTTTTATTAACTTGAATTGCCTGAAGCTGTTCCGGGTTTAATTCTTTTCTTTCTATATTTTTAATTTCAGAATTTAGTACCGGTGTTTTTGAAACATCCGTTCTTATCATCGGCCCTGTTTGCGGAACATCCTCTATTGTTTTTTTTGGATCCGGTCTGTTTTGTTCGGGTGGTTCAAAAAGTGTTTTTTGTCCTATATATTTTTCCTTCTCGCCGGGATTAAAAATTTGAATTTTGCCGAACTCGCCGTCATACCCAGGATGTATAGACAATGCTCCGCGCCGCATCCGGGAGATTGCCTCTGCCAACTGGGTCGCGCCGGACCTCTCTATGGTTTCAGTCGAGATGCCGTGCAGAATGTTATATTCGGAACCGAATTTATTGAGAAGGATGCGGTAATGATTTTGAACGGTCTTGCTTTTGGGGCCTACCATTAAAATTTCTGCTAAAATATCCGTTAAGGGAATAGAACTGAAAAAGGGTGGATGTTTCTCAGGCGTCACATTTACCGGCCTGTCCGCCAGTTCTTCAACCCGATATAATACTCCCAGCGTCAAGGGTTTTTTACATTGAGGACACACCCCCCTGTTTTGGATGGATTCTTTTGGAGAGAAACGAACCTTGCAAGTTCGATGCCCATCAAAATGATATTTGCCTTCTTCCGGATAAAACTCATACGTTCCTAAAAATTTTTCGGCGCTTCTGTTTTTGATGGCCAAAAATATTTGCCGATAAGAAAGATCGGTGTTGAAAATATTGGCTTCCCTGCCCAGATTCATCGGTGAATGCGCATCCGAGTTGGATATTAATGTGTATTTATCCAGACAGGACACCCGCCAGTTCATGGCCGGGTCTGAGGAAAGACCGGTTTCAACCGCAAAAATATATTCGCTGAGTTCTTCAAAACATTCTTCAATGGAGTCAAAACCGGATTTTGAACCCATTACCGAAAACCAGGGTGTCCATATATGCGCGGGAATCAAAAAGGATTCTTCAGACGTTTCAAGCAATATTTCCAGCAGTTTTTTGGCATCCAATCCCAGTATGGGCCTGCCGTCTGAATGAATATTTCCGATAGCACCCAGCCGTTCGCTAAACCGGGCCGCTGTCCCCATATCGGGAACAACAACTAAATTATGATTCTTGCGGGTCTTATCTTCTTTTTTATAAATATTGCTGATTTCGGTTGTTAAAACAAAACGTACCTTTGACCGGCAGGACTGGGGTACCTCTTTATCACACACGGCAGCTATGTTTTTTTTAAGGCGATAGAGTCCATCTTCAGCTGGAACAAGTTTTTCACTTATTTCCAAAAACCATTGGGGATGGGTAAAATCGCCGGTCCCAACGACGGTAATACCTTTCAGTTGAGCGGCAATATATAAATTTTCAAGGTTAAGTTTTTGGGAGGTTGCTCTGGAAAATCGTGAATGAATATGAAAATCTACTATAAATTTCATAAAAACCTTTAAAATTATAATTTTCTTGTAAAATCAAATAAAACACGCTATATATTTATTCCATATAATATTAAATACAATATATGGATATTTTTGAGTTTTAACACATTTTAAAGATATTAATTTTTATTATAATTTTTTCTAATAAATTGTTAATAATTTCCTAATTATGAACAATTTGAATATTAATGGTCAATAAGGTGTCTTTTTTATATATAAAATTTAACTTTATGAATAGTTAAATATGTTGTTTTTTATAATAAAATAAGAAATTTATAAAGTTATTATATTTATTAACACCCCTTATTAATATTACTATAAATATATAATAATAAGGAATACCAATGAAATTTATAATAAAAAGAGAAGATCTGGTAGATGTTTTATCAAAGATTCAAGGGTTGACCGGACGTAAAAGCAATCTGGCTATTACGGCTAATGTTTTAATAAAAACTTCCGAAAGAGGTTTATTATTAACGGCAACGGATCTTGAAACCGGATTTGAGGGCTATTACCCTGCTAAAATTGAATCGGAAGGAAGCATCGCCATTAATGCCAGAAAATTATATGAGATCGGCAGGGACTTTCCGAGTGATGAAATAATTGTGACGGAAGTTGAAAACCGCTGGATAGAAATTGGTAACAAGAATATTGAATATCATCTAGTGGGAATGAATCCCGATGATTTTCCTTCAATTCCAAAAATTGAAGACGCTGAGTTTTTTGATGTAGAATCCCAAGACCTTAAGAATATGATAGAAAAAACACTGGTGATCGGTGCGTCAGATGATAAACGCGCTCATATCGTCGGTGTATTTTTCGAGAGAATACAAGCAAACAATGAAAAAATTATAAGGATGGTTTCTACCGACGGCAGCAGACTTTCAACCGTTGATGTTATTTTTAATAAGGATTTTGATCTGCCCATCGGACCCGGAATTATCATACCCAAAAAAGGTTTAAATGAAGTTAATAAATTTTTAGACACGGCCGGTCCTGTTCAAATCGGACTGAAAGATAATAATTTTATTGTTAAAAAAAATACAGAAACCATTATTATAAGACTATTGGAAGGTGAATTCCCCGCTTATAAAGATATTGTCGTAAAGGGAAAAATAAATATAATTAAATTTAACAGACAACTTTTTTTAATGATGTTAAAAAGAATGTCCATTTTGTCTTCAGATAATTACAAAGGGGTCATATTTAATTTTTTAAAAAACCGACTACTTATCAGTTCAACCAACCCGGATATCGGTGAATCGAAAGAGGATATGGATATTTTATATGAAGGTAAACCCATGGAGATCGCCTTTAACCCCCGTTACTTTATTGATACACTGAATGTGATAAATGATAATACAATTATTTTAAATATGGATAATGAAGAAAAACCCTGTTTGATTGAAGGGGAGGAAGATAAAAATTTTATAAGCGTCATCATGCCGATGCGAATATGATGTCAAAAGATCTAAAAACAACTAAAAAAAAAGTAAGATGGATGGTTTAAAAAAATATGAACAGGGACGTAATCAAATATAACGAAGATAATATAAAAATATTAGAGGGTCTTGAAGCGGTTCGTAAAAGACCGGCAATGTATATCGGTAATATAGACGTCGAAGGACTTCATCATCTGGTTTATGAAATTGTCGATAA
>Ga0180009_10004859_pt1 | contig 14641 bp, 18 predicted proteins | sample OS_PC_MetaG_FD_123537 | JGI IMG/M metagenome (GOLD analysis project Ga0180009, IMG submission 123537) | Groundwater microbial communities from the Aspo Hard Rock Laboratory (HRL) deep subsurface site, Sweden - OS_PC_MetaG | ecosystem: Environmental > Aquatic > Deep subsurface > Groundwater...
ACCCGTCTTTGGTTATGACACTCAACATGGAGGTGCTGCCATAAATTTTGCTATGAGGCAATAGCCTGTTAACTTCTTTCAAAACTGTTTCTGAATCATACCCTGCTGTGGAAAATAATAAGACGTAATCCGGATCTGAAACCCCTCTTTTTATCATTGACACAGCTTCTGCTACAGCCTCAATTTCCGTATCCTTTACACTATGACCGTGGACTGCTTTTGTTTTTTCCTCAACCCCTAATATAAATAGAGAATACGCCGCAACTCCTACCAATAAAATAACTACTAAAAAACCGATAATTAATTTTGGTTTGAACATAGATTTTTGATTATGTTGTTTCAATTTTTATTTAATGAATTATAGCACATTAGATGGGTTATATATTAACGAAGGAGCGAACCCACGAGCACGCCTGCAAAGATGGCAAGACCACCCAAAACCAACATCCGAACGCCGTTTTTGAGAACTCGTGCTTTGTAAAATCGCGCGCTCACATATCCCAGAAGGAACAAGGCCACGAGTGAAGCGAGAATTGAAAGCGGGAAAGCTTGGGTGACATCAAATAAAATGTATGGAATGAGCGGTATGAAACCGGCTACAAAATACGATATGAACATTATGAGTCCGCCGATAGTTGGATGACTGTCGGTTTTTATTTTGTGAAAAATAAATTCTTCGGCCGAAGTTTCAGATAACGCGCTTCCCACACCCATGGACAGAGCTTCTACTACAATCAGGACTAAACCGGTGATAAAGATGGTGGAGCGATCAACTCCAGCAGCTGCCACTCCGGAAACCAGTCCAACTGTTGAAACCAGACTATCTTCAACGCCAAAAATAAAGTTTCTTACGTAAGCCGCTCTTTTTATCTTGGATGGCATAATTTATTTGGTAGGAAGTTCGAACCAAAAAGTTGAACCTTTGCCGCGACCTTCGCTTTCAGCCCAAATTTTGCCGCGCATCTTGTCTATGATTTGTTTGCATAAAAACAGACCAAGACCTGTCCCTGCAATGTCCTTCGTGGCTTTTGTTTCAATGCGCGAGAATTTTTTAAACAGCTTGAGTATGTCTTGTTTGCTAAGGCCGATGCCGTTGTCTGATACGCTTATTCGGATCTTGCCATTTATTTTTTCAGCCTTAATTTTTACAATATGATGTCCATTACTAAATTTGATGGCATTGTTTAGTAAATTCGAAAGCACTTCTTTTGTTCGTTTATCATCCGCATTAATTTGCGGGAGTTTTTGAAGCGGTTTTTCAAATTGGATCTCAACTTTTTTGGATTTTGCAAAATAAGAGAGTTCACGAATTGTTTGATGTATTACAGGTTCAATCTCAAAAGGAACGGGTTGCACTTTAAAAGTTCCATATTCGATTCTGGATGTATCAAGCAGATCGTCCACCAGATCTACCAAGTTTTGATTGCTAGATTCAATATCATTTAGAATTTCCAGCTGCTCTTTGGTCCACATTTTTGTGAGACTAAGCGCATCGCGCAGATTTTCCAAACCCCATTTTATGGCCGTGACCGGTCCTCTTATCTCATGCGCAGCAACAAAGATAAAATTATCTTTAAGCTTTTGAACTTCTTTTGCACGATCCAGAGATTTTTTGTATGTAGCTTTGAGTGCTGATGTTCGTTTCTTTATTAGACAGTCCATCTTTTTTACCATGGAATAAAAAATACAGGACACGGTAGTGACAAAAATCGAACCGATAAAAAGTATCCAGGCGAGCAAAGAATTACGATAAGAAGTTTCACCTGAAACAAAAGAATAAACAACCGCGAGATAGGAAATAAAGAAAAATATCACAAATATCAATAAGATCATCCAAGGATATTTGCGATTTTCGATTTCACTCTTGTCCACTATTTGAAAAATTCGCTTGAGAAGGATCAGCGGCACAACAAAGAGCAGGGCTCCGATAAGAATTAGGATGAGATTAAACATAACGAACTAACAAAAATTTCAACTTTCAAAAAATTTGCTATTATAATACCACGATATGGAAAAAGTTTCTCGGAAAATTAAACTTCTATTCGCTTAGTCTGTTGAAGCTTTTCAAGATCTGCGACGCGTTTTGGGATTTTGGTTTTCTGATTTTTCATTTCGAGTATGTGCGCGATTAACTCTTCATTAAAGCGCGGATCGGATTGAACGTAGTTTTGCGCGATCATCTCTTTTATTTTTGTGTACACGCTGCCGATTTGTTCCGGCGTAAGATCTATCTCGCTTGAAATGTTTTGCAGTAACGGATCCGCATCTTGACCTGCGTTTACTTTTTGGAGTTGTTCGATTATTTCATCTTTAATTAATGGATTCGCGAGAAGCTCCAAAACACTGTCAGCCGTGCGTTTAATCCTGCTTTCGTAATTCAAATTATTCATGTACTGACCGGAAAGACCTTCGAGCGACAAAGTTTTTAGACCGGCCGCTTCTTCTCTTGGCAGCTCTTTAGACACGATGCGTGAGTCAAGAAATATTTCAAATGGAACATCAACTTCTTTAAGATCTCCGTCGTTTTCAACACCAAGACGAATACGTCCGCGTAAAACTTTTGCTTTTTCATTTGCAAACTGAATGTATTGACCATCATTTTCAAACTTAACACCCGGCATATTGGATAGTTTCTCGCGTACTTTATTAAGGGACTCTTCGCTGAAAACCGTTGCATCAAAATCACCGGGCTTTTTTTCTAACAATTCCGGTATTTGTTTTTCTTTACCCTGTAAATACATGGCAGTGCTCGCAAATACTGCATAATCTTGAATATCACGAAAAACATCACGCATAGCTTCAAGATTTGTTTCCGCGGCTTTTTCCTTTAATCCCGGTTCAATGTCCGGATCTTCAGTTGACGGCGGTTTTTCAACTTCCATCTCGGCAGCAAGTTCGCCTGCCGGCCTTTCCGTTTTTTTAAGAATGCGTTCAACCTCCTCTTCTGGAATTTCTGGAGGTGGGATTAACGCTTCTTCTCTACGAATTTTTTCAAAATCTGGAGGCATGATCTTATTATAGCAATTATTTAGCAGCATTCTTCATTTTCGCGAAAAAATCATCCGGGTTTTGGAAGAAATGTTTTTTAAATAGAGGATCGATGTGTTTTTCCGCTCCTCGATAATCTGGCTGCCAGGAATTGTATTTTACAAAAGTGAATTCATCAGAATTCAAAATTAGATCTATGATCCGCTCCTTATCCCAATGAGCAATGTCGTATTTTTCGATGTATGGCTGCGCAAAAAGATGAGTTAGCTCGTGCACAACGGTTTTTCTCAAATGCTCTTTTTTTACATCGGCATTTAAAGTCATTCCATCTGGTGGATGATAAGAGCCGCCCATTCCATATTTTGTGAGATTTATTTCCAGCTTAGCAGGGGATTTGTCACCGAAAATTCTCTCTAACTTTGCGCTCACTTCAGAAAGAGTTTCGTTTAAATCATTGAGGAGCGCCTCTACTTCTTGAAAATCATCTTCTGAATATTCTGCTTCAACAGCTTTTTGAATATCTTGTTCGCTGCTTGTTCGATCGATTCCTTTTGGAAGTTTGGGCCTATAGCCATGTGAATCGTACCAATCCATTTCATGAAGAACTCCTCCAACTCGATTTTCTTCGAAATCAATGCCGAATTTAATATCAAGCTCAAGCTCGAATTTTTCCTTGGCATTTTCTGCCTCGGGCATCATTTCTTTTTTCATAACAGAATATTATTGAAGAGATTGGGATCCTTTTAGCGCAAGCTCCAGCGTCTCGTTGATGTAATTTTCCTTTTCCTTTGTGTAATTCTCCCTTTCTCCACCGTGTTTTTCAAGAAGCTTTTGTTTTAAGTCTGAATATTTCTTTGCTCTTTCCGGATGCTCTATTAAATAATCTCGAAACAAGATGTGGTCTTTCCAGAATTCAGAATCTAAAGTGGTTAGTTTTAGATAGTGAGTTCGTTTTTCCTCAGGTCCTTTAACATAAAGGATATGTTCTAGCTCAGATCGTTCGTCTCTGCGAAATTGATAACCGAGCTTTTCTAGTTCTTGCGTGTACAGTTCATATTCATCCAATGAATCAACTGCGATCATAAAATCAAGAATCGGTTTAGCAATCATTCCCGGAATTGCGGTTGAGCCAATATGTTCGATACCAAGAATTTTTTCGCGAAAAGCTTGCTTGATCGCATTTTTCTCTAATTCGAATAAATCCGCCCATTCTGGATTATAGGGCACGAGTTTAACTTGCCCTCGTTGTAAACCTAATGACATATCTTTGGATCCTATCACATTCGCGGTGGCAGATGTGTATTCAACTTGTGGATGCACCATTTAATATACTAAAACAACAAAATTATAAACCCACCAAAAATTGCCGATAGGAGGTTTCTGGTGGGTTTTCGGATATTTGATTCGAACTTTTGATATATTGCGATTGGATAATAAACCGTAAAAACATTGATCAATATTAATTATAAGTAAAACAACCTTGCCACCCACAGAAAATCGCCGTCCGATGTTTTCTTGTTGGCTTGGTTGTTCAAAGTCGTTCAGGGTCAAATGTTAAAGGACAATCTACCGGAGTTTTGAAAGGATCGTTGGGTGGTGCATTGATATTAGAATGTGGGCATATGTTCATCCCCTTGATTTTAACTGCAAATTCTGCTACTATTTGCTGGCAAATTGAATTGGGTGGATTAGTTCAGTGGTACCACAGCCTCTCAAGAGAGGCGGGGCAAGGAACGCAGGTCTCCAACCCCGCCCTTCGCAAAGGGCGGGGCGATCCCCTCATCCCCTGCCATCAAAAACGCAGTCACATGTATTACGTCTATCTTCTACAATCAGGAAAAGATCATGGATTCTATGTTGGTTTTACAGCCAGCCTTGAACAGAGGTTATCAGATCACGAAGATGGTCGTGTAAAATCAACTAAAAATAGGCGGCCGATTAAAAGAATTTATTTCGAAGCATATTCGGATGAAGATTTGGCACGTAAAAGAGAACAAAAACTAAAACAGTTCGGTTCTGCTTATACAGCTCTTTTAAAACGATTAGATCTTAAATAAGTAATATATTCTGGGGGATTAGTTCAGTGGTAGAACGCAGGTCTCCAAAACCTGATACGGGGGTTCGATCCCCTCATCCCCTGCCAGCGAAGAACAACCGTAAAGCGCGGTTGTTTTTTTATTATCAATCATGTTATCCTGAATATAATAATATTCATTTAATTAGCCCTGTATTATATGAAATCTTCAAAGAAGAAGAATCAACTTGCTGCAAAAAAGATCAATCTGCTTGAAGAATTAAAAAGCGTTCGTGAGGAATTGAAAAAAGGTCAAAAGCAGGGTAGGCTTTTATTGAAGAAAATTAATGATTTTAATAAGAGTAAGCAGGCTTCTGCTGATAAGTCCGAACTGAAGTCTGTTAGAAAAAGATTAAAGAAATAATAGTTGATCATAAATCAATATGAAACACGAAGAACATTCTCCCTCAGGGTCTTTTGCGAAAGCAAGAGGTGAAAATAAACAACCTGAGCCGGGGCCCACAGGTATGGGGGAGTGGAAGCTCGAAGGTATGGGGGATGTCCGTTTTGAGCTAGAGCACACTAAAAAAGAATTGAAAAAATTTGAAGAAATCTGCAGAGCCTGTTGGGAGGGCCATGATGCTCTGTCACATTTAGCCTTTGAGCGCGCACGAATGCTGGATTGGGATGTGGTGGAGGCGTCCGTGTTACGAAAACCAACCAAAGCTGAGGAAGTATTGCTGGAAAGCATACACAAATTAAACGATGTTCTTCGTGAATTAGATGAAAAGGTAAACTCCTTAGAGGCTGAGTTGAAGGAACTCGAAAATCAGCAGGCTGTAAGTGTAGAATAAAAACTCGATTTGTTAATTATTATTCTCAAACAATATGAGCGCAGAAAGAATTGATCTTATTAAGCCTTCAGGATTGGGAGGAGAGTCTAAGACCCCAGAATCTTCCAGTGAGCTCGAGCAAGCTCATAAAAAAGTTGAATCATGTAAAGAAGAAATACGGAAGTGTAAAGAAGAATATCGTGCCATAAAGGCCAGACGAGCTACGGATAGTGAACCAACTCAAGCAGAATCGGCAGTGAGCGAAAGACTGCAGGCACTAAAAAGACAATTGTCATTTGCTGAGGGTCAAGTAGCAGATCTTGAATCCGAATAAAAAACAAAAGCGCACCCGTTAGTTGGGTGCGTTTTTTTAGTAGAGAGGGATGCCTTTGTATTCGGGATCTTTGTTATGAGTGCGTTTTACCAGTTCGATGGGTACTTCCTCTCCGTTCAGATCGATTGCGAAGAAGATACAGTCCTCGTGGCCGATCTTCATTCGGAACATCGGATCATCTTTGAGAGCCTTGCTCATCACACGAGCTGGGCCTTTGAAAGGCTTATAGCCGATACGATAGCCATTTAGAGTATGAATGGGTCTAATCACCTGGAATACGGCAACCGTGGTCCAACCCCAGAGGGCCAGGAAAAAATGATTCCACCACCGTGTTGGCGGAGCGAATGAATCGCCCTTGATCTCCACACCTACGATCTCATTAGCGTTAAACTTCTTCCACATCAGAACCTCCTAGTTAACGGGTTTAAGTAAAGAACTAATGTCAGAACATTAGAAAAAAATAGGGGATTTGTCAATCCTCTTTTGCTTATATTATTCGGTCCATGTCTGAGCTTTTAGGGCTATGTGCAAAAAAAACAATCACGTTGCGCGATTGTTTTTCTTTGATCATTATTCAGTTTTTACTTGATCTTCCGGAGGAGGTGTCAGGAATCTGCGCATTTCATCTGCAGAGCGAATTTGGATTGAGTTTGCTGTTACGCTTCCGTCTTGATTTGCAGTTCCCGTAATCATAACGTTTGTGCCCTCAGAGATTTCATCGATCGAGATTGTTGCCATTTTCGTGATCGTTGTTGAAGATGAATGAAAAATAATTTTTGAACCTCCGTCGTTTAATTTGAGTGTGAGGCTGTCAGCATCTTTGGCAACAATTTCGCCTGTTGCCATACCGCCGGCATTTCTTGCTTGAGCTGCTCCGGGAGCACCAACAAACATGCTGCGACCTTCACCGCGCGTTTGTCCCATTTGAGGCGGCGTAAAAGTTCCGCTTTGTGATTTTGAATATTGCATACCACTATAAAACGCGCCGCCGCCAACAAGTAGTACGGCGATAATAATTGGAACAGTAAGTTTTGATTTGGTCATAAATATAAAAGAAAAGAATAATAGTTAATTTAAGATTTATTCATATCGTAATGCTTGTATAGGATTGAGCTGTGCTGCCTGTCGCGCCGGATAAAATCCGAAAATAAGACCGATTGCCGCGGAAACTCCAAAGGCAAGAGTAATTGACGACCACGAAACGACAGTTGGTGTTTGCATAAGCGAACTGATTACTCGTGAAATGCCATAGCCCATAACGATTCCAAGAAAACCTCCCATGAGCGTAAGGAGGACTGCTTCGCCGAGGAATTGGCTTATAATCTCTATTCTTTCTGCGCCAATAGCTTGTCGCAAACCGATTTCGCGCGTGCGCTCTGTAACAGTTGTGAGCATCATATTCATAATGCCTATTCCGCCAACTAAAAGCGATATGCCGGCAATGGAAGCGAGCAGCGCTGTAAATGTATCGGTCACGCTTGAAACTGCGTCAACAAGGTCTGATTGGTTTAAGACACTGAAGTCGGCGTTATCCGGTGAAGGAATATTGTGGCGCGCTAAAAGCAAAGCTGTGATTTCTTCCTGCGCCAAAGTCATTGATTCCTGATCCACTGCTTTTATGCCAATGGTGCTGATATTTTTGCTGCCGCTTAAAAAAGTGGACATGGTGGAAATCGGAACAATAACGACATCATCTGAATTTGAAAAACCCGAACCGCCTTTAGCAGCGGTAACGCCGACAATTGTGAATTCCATTCCCTTGATTCGGATGCGTTGCCCAACCGGATTAGCGCCTTCGCCAAATAAATCAATAAGAGTTGTGGGGCCGATAACAGCAACTTTTGATCGCGAAGCAACTTGGGTGTCAGTAAAAAAAGAGCCCAACTCCACCGAAACATTGCGTACGTTCATATAAGCGGGTGTTGTGCCAATTGTCTGTGTGTTTGTATTTTTACCGGCAACAGTAATCTGATAGCGCTGCGAGGATTCCGGAGCAACGCTATCAACACCCGGAGCGTTTTTCAGCGCTTCTGAATCTTCGATTGTCAAAGTTTGTGCCGTGCCTCGTCCCGCGTTTACAGAAGCGCCAATGCCGCGTTGGGCTCCGGGCATAACCATTAAAAGATTTGATCCGATGGCCTGAATATTATTCTCAATTTGAGCTTTTGCACCGCCTCCAATTGAAAGCATTGCGATAACTGACCCGATTCCAATAACAATTCCGAGCATTGTCAAGCCTGAACGGATTTTATTTGAAGAAATACCCAAATACACTTCTTGAAACATGTCTGAAATTTTCATAGTTTTGTATTTTTTCGATCCTCAACAATCATGCCGTCTCTAATTACAATAATTCGTTCAGCGTGCTCGGCAACATAAGGTTCATGAGTAATAAGTACAACCGTGCGACCTTGATCATGTAATTTTTTAAATGTTTCAAGAACCAGATCTCCGGTTTTGGAATCCAGGTTTCCGGTTGGTTCATCAGCCAAAATTATCGCAGGATCATTTACCAGCGCTCGAGCAATTGCCACACGTTGCATCTGGCCGCCGGAAAGCTGATTGGAAAGATGAAGGTGATGTGTTTCATCCAGACCCGCATCCAAAAGCGCTTGCTTTGCTCGCTTTGCGCGCTCTTCACTTCCAACCTTTGCGTAAATAAGAGGCAGGATTACATTTCGCAGAACAGTTGCTCGCGGTAAAAAATGGCTTGCCTGAAAGACAAAGCCGATTTTAGCTTTGCGAATGCGCGCAAGATCATCAGCCGGCAGTTCTGATAAATCCTGACCATCGAGAAGATATGTCCCTGATGTGGGAGTATCAAGAGCGCCAATGATGTGCATGAGAGTGGACTTTCCAGATCCTGAAGGACCCATAATCGCAACAAACTCGCCTTTTTGAATTTGAAAACTCACCTCTTTCAAAACACGAGTTTTTTCCTTGCCATTTGTATATTCCTTTATGATGTCACGGATTTCTATCATAAAATATTATCTTCGCATCATAGAGCCGGTAAAGCCTCCTGATCCCATACTGCTTACACCGGGAATACGCATAGTGCTATTCTGCGATGCGCCGCTTGCCGCAGTTTGATTGGTAGTTGAGCTCGTTGGCTGAATCGTGCGAACAATAACTGGGTCGCCCTCATTTAACCCCTCAATAATTTCTGTGTATTGGTCGTTTGAAAGGCCGGTTGTGACAGGTGCATTCTTCGGTAATGTTTCAGAGGGAACACCGCTACCAGTGGAACTTGAGTTTAGAGGCACGCCTTCCAGTATGCTCACATAAGCAGAACCAACTGAACTTTGAATCGCGGTATTTGGCACAATCACCACATCTGATCGCATATCAGTCACAATTGAAGCTGAAACAGTCATGCCTGATTTGATTCGTTCATCTTCAGTGAGAAATGCAATTTTTATCGCGTAAGTTACAACGCCTTGGCTGACTGTTCCCACCATATCAACCTCACTTACACTTCCGGCAATCGTGAGATCTTGCACTGCGTCAAAAGTAAGTGTGGCTTTTTGTCCTACTTTAACATTAGAAACATCCACTTCGTTTAAAGACACTTGAGCGATTTTAGCTTTGGTTAAAAGCGTTGTTAGAACTGTGGAAGCTGATACTTGATCTGTATTTTTTACTGCGATTTTTGCAATAACTCCGTCAAATGGTGCACGAACCGTGTGATCGTTAAGCTCTTCAACAGCATCGCGTAAAGCGTCACGGGCATTTTGAAGAGAGGAATTTCTTTGCGCGATTGTATTAAGCGAAGTTTTGATCTCAATATCTTCCGCTCCGTCCTTAGAATCTTCCAGCGATTGGCGGCGTTCTTCAACTGTCTCAAGTGCTGCCGCAACATCTTCCGGATCCGGACCTGCCATAAGATCAGCAAGCTCAGCTTCAGCTTGAGCAAGAGTGGTTAACGCATTGTCATATGTTACATACGCTTCGGCAATGGAATCTTGCTGGGATTCGATTGTTCCATAAGCATTTGTAATGCTGTTAATATCGGATTGAATTGTGGATTTGTATTGATCAAGGCTCGATTGGCTAAACGAAGAGGATGTAAGACTCGCATCCAAACCATCTTTCATATCTTCCAAAAAATCAACGGTTATTTTCAGAGCATCATCGACTGTAATCATCGCGACCTCGATTTGGTCCATATCTTCTTCGGATAATTGTAGAGGATCGACTGCATCTCGCGCTTTTTCAATAACGCTTTTTGCCAAGTCGTAACTTGTGTATGCCTGGATTCTTTTTCCTTGATCAAGAACTGAAAAAAGATTTGTAAAGTATATATTTGACACTTGGCCATCCACACCCAAAATATCATTTGAATCATCTAATGCCTTTCGCAATGTTACGATTAGATTTTTTAGTGCTATAACGTTTTTATCATAAACATCGCGAACAACTTTAGGAGTTTCGCCATCAGCTTCCAGTTTAACGTCTTGTTCAGCAGCGCGAACTTTAGCTTCCGCTTTCATAACTGCGAGCGCGTCAGGTGGTTCTTGGAGTTTTGCCAGATTTCGCTCTGCTTGATTTAAAGCATTCTGAGCTTGCAAAAGAGATGAGTTGTCTTGAGGCTGAATTAGTTTCTCGTATGATATTTTGGCAGACTCCAAGCTAAGTTGAGCATCACGTACGCTTTGCTCCGCACTTCTTACTGTTTTGAGCGCTGTCTGTTTATCAATTTCAAACAAAGGATCATTAGTAGTAACTTCCTGCCCAAGTTCCACATAAGTTTTAATTATTGCTCCGGACACGCTCGGTTTAACATCAAGTTCGTTTTCAGCGGAAACCTGGCCGCTTGCAGAAATTGAAGTAATAATAGAACCGCGTGTTGCAGCAGCTAAAACATAGCGAGTAGGCTCAATAACTCCATTTTGCTGAATACCTATTATAGTTCCGGCAATTGCAATAACCGAACAAACTCCAATAAACGATTTCTTCTTTGCTACACGTTTAATGCGATGAATCATAATTTAGTTTGAATTAACGGCCCATACCCGGCTCGAAGATGCGAATCAGTCGCGCTTCGATCTGACCCTGGTCGTTCGGTGTTCCAAACACAGCTATTGAAAGACCCGGCTTTAGGTCGTTCAAGGAGCTCTGACCTCTTCCTGATCTTATTGAAGTTGAAGAAGTCGTTAACACACTTTGTTCAATTTCATCTTTACCTTGAACGATAAGAGCGGATTCGGAAGTTGAAATAATTTCTCCGAAAACACCGTTTGCTCCCGGCAGACCGGGTGGCATCATTGGAACCCGGCCAAGGCCGGGCTTTTGTCGACCGAAATCGCGTTCGTACCGGTCATACCATTTGGAAAAATGAAGAGCTTTACGTTCTCCTATTTTTACGCCCAAAGAAAAAGTGCCGATAAGAAAAATGATTATTGCCAATGTTGCAAGAATTATATATAGGGGCTTGGAAGTGATTTGTTTAAGCATATTTATTTAGATTAGCTATTAGTTGCAGAAGAATGAATTAAAGTTAAATTTTTTAGTGATCTCCAAGCATCTGCGAGTGCGATAAGCGCTATGAAAAATAAAGAGCATACACAAACAATCAGCGCTGTTTCAGCCGGTATTGTCTCAAGCAGGCCCGTGAAATAATTACGCGCGTTCGCGAATACAATGTCCGAATCCGTTGTTGCCAGACGGATATATTCAAAAAAGGAAGAAGCGCGCAGTTCCTGCCAAAATATAGACAATGAACTCACCACATATGCCGCGCTTGCCATAAAACCGCACAACGCAAGAATCAGGCGAGTGCGAATTTTGCGTAATCGCGCAGCGTTTATTGCGTTTACGATACGTTTATACAAAAGAGGATCCGCTTCTATTTGCTGAAGACTTGATACTGGTAATAATACTGGTTCTTGCATATTCTTGTTATTTAATACGTGAATGTACTGATGTTTGGTGCATTTCTTTAAATTTTTTCGTAATTTGTCAGAAGTTTTCGTAATAATTGAATACCTCTACGATAGCGGCTTTTGACAGTATTCATGGGTTCTTTAAGCGCGTCCGCGATTTCTTGGAAAGTTAAATTTTCCGTGTCATGCATTAGAATTACGGCGCGTGCAGATTGCGGGATTTTTTTTAGCCCTTCGTCAATATATGCAGCGATTTCTTCATTTTGAAGAATATCGTTCGCCAAAGGACGGTTGTCTTCTATTGAGTTTATTGAATCGCCGCCAAGCAAATCTTTCTCAAAATGCGAGATTGACGAAGCGTTGTTTTTTCTAAAATTATCAATACAATTATTTCTGGCAATTGCAAAAACCCAAGCCTTGAAAGATTTTGATACATCAAATCTTTTCAGATTTTTCCAAGTTTTTAAAAATGTTTCCTGCGTAAGATCTTCAGCTAGAGAAGAATCGTGAGTGAGCCGAAATAAAAAGCGATAAACAGGCGTGAGATATCGCTTTATCAATATACCCAGTGCTTTATCTTCACCCTGTCTAAATAAAATAATAAGTTCCTGATCAGAAAGCTTGTCCATGAGAGTAATAATTAGCACAAAGCATGCTTATTATCAATACGCTTAATACTGGATTTTTGGTGCATTCGAGTAACACCTGGCACTCAGGTATCAGGTACGCGGGTACCAGGTACTTGATATTAGGCGAGTCGGTTTGTTTAATGATTACCGGTTTTCTGCTATAATTCTTTGATAAATGAAATCAAAATATGTTTAAAAAAATTATATTATTTTCAATTTTTGCAGCTTTTTGCATTACGCCATCTGCCTTTGCGGCAACCTTAGCCCAAAGATTAAACGGCTACATTTTATTGCAGGTCGAAGCTAACGGAGAAGCCTGGTATGTTGATCCGGTAACATTAACCAGAAGTTATTTAAAAAACGGAGATGTGGCATATAGCGCACTAAGGGAATTCGGATTAGGTATCAAAAATGCTGATCTGGATAAAATACCGGTCGGCGTGGAGACGAGGTTTAGCGATACTGATACTGATGGAGACGGTTTATCTGACAAATTGGAAGATGGTTTAAAGACTGATTCAACATTAGCTGATACTGATGGCGATGGAATATCAGACGGAATCGAAGTCTTACAAAACAACACAAGCCCTTTAGGTCAAGGTGATTTGATGTATGATGCGGCTTTGATCGCCAGATTAAAAGGTAGGATTTTATTGCAAGTTGAATCTCATGGTGAATCCTGGTATTTGAATCCAAAAGATGGAAAAAGATATTATATGAAAGACGGGGATGCAGCCTATCAGATCATGAGGTATTTGAGTCTCGGTATCACCAATGTTGACTTATCTTCCATCACGGTTAATGAGAAATTCGATGCTAATCCTGTGGCTGAGGATGTTAAACCAGAAGAAGAAACGCCGATGGTGAGAGGCGTTGTAGATCCGGATTTCACGGTCGAGGTATACGATAAGAGCAGGACAATGGCCGGAACGACTTTATTTGCAGATAATCACAATATAGATAAACCAAGGATCATAGAAGTAAACATGCTTGGCGAAATCATCTGGGAATATGATATTCCACAGGAGTTGAAGACTTATACCAATCCCGGTTTTGATGTTGAGCTGTTGTCGAATAATAATGTTTTATTCGTTTTGCCGGGTAACGGGATATACGAAGTCAACCGGGATAAAGCAGTGGTCTGGTCGTATAAGACAACCAAGATATCTCACGATGCGGATCGACTGCCAAATGGCAACACTCTGTTTGTCTTTGGCAATAATGATCTCTCGAGTGATGTGCAGGTCGTGGAGGTTAATCCGAAAGGAGAACGTGTCTGGACTTGGTATGCTAATGATCATTTTGATTACGAACCGTATAAGAGCATAAATAAACAGGGTTGGACACACACGAATGCCGTTTCCAGACTGAGTAATGGAAATACCCTTATAAGCACACGGAATTTTAATATGGTTATTGAAGTAAATCAGCAAGGCGAAGTTGTTAATACGATTGGCGAAGATCTTATGGTTGAGCAGCATGATCCTTGTTTACTTGATAATGGGAATCTGCTATTTGCAAACCATGGAACTCCGGAAAAAGCCGTTGAGATCGATCAAAATGAAAAAGTTGTATGGGAATACGCAATCACGGATAACAACCAATGGCCTGTCAGAGATGCGAATCGGCTGCCGAATGGAAATACGTTGATCGTCACGACATCAAAAATTATTGAGGTCAGCGAAGATAAAACTGTCGTTTGGTCATTTGCGATAAAAGATACAAGCAAATTTATCAGAGAAGCATCAGCCGGTTTGGGCTTCTATAAAGCTGTAAGAATTGCTGAATAATTGGATTTTCTAGGAAGATAGAGGTGCGGTCTGTAGATTGCCGATAGGAGCTTTTTGGTGGGTTTTCGGATATTTGATTTAAACTCTTAATTAATTACAATTGGATAATAAGCCGTAAAAACATTGATCAATGATCACATCAAGTAAAACAATCTTAACACCAACAAA
>Ga0180009_10004860_pt1 | contig 14639 bp, 16 predicted proteins | sample OS_PC_MetaG_FD_123537 | JGI IMG/M metagenome (GOLD analysis project Ga0180009, IMG submission 123537) | Groundwater microbial communities from the Aspo Hard Rock Laboratory (HRL) deep subsurface site, Sweden - OS_PC_MetaG | ecosystem: Environmental > Aquatic > Deep subsurface > Groundwater...
AATAGATGAATCAGAACAATACAATTTTAATTTTAGATTTCGGATCTCAGTATACACAGCTTATTGCCAGGAGAATTAGAGAGCAAAAAGTTTATTCCGAAATTCATCCTCATACTTTTTCCATCGTGCGGATAAAAGAGCTTAATCCGGCAGGAATTATTTTATCCGGCGGACCGATGAGCGTTTATGATGAGGACTCTCCACAAGTTGATCCGGAGCTTTTCAATCTTAATATTCCTGTTTTTGGTATTTGTTACGGGTTACAGTTGATTTGCAAAAAATTCGATGGCGGCGTTGAGCAGGCAGAATTCAGAGAATATGGGAAAGCAGAAATTAAAATTGTGGGCGATTCGAAGCTGTTAAAAAATGTTCGAAAAGATTCTGTTGTTTGGATGAGTCATGGTGATTTAATTACAAATCTTCCAAGCACGTTCGAGATAACTGGCAGAACAGCCAATTCTCCCATTTGCTCAATTGAAAATAAAAAATTAAATATATACGGAGTTCAATTTCATCCTGAAGTTGTTCACACAGTTGAGGGAAATAAAATTATTCAAAATTTTCTTTTTGATATTTGTAAGTGCGAACCTAATTGGACATCCGCAAATTTTATTGAACAAAGTATAAATGAAATTAAGAAAAAAATTGGCAGCTCCAATACCATTTGCGCTCTAAGCGGAGGCGTGGATTCATCCGTTGCAGCGCTTTTGATGCAGAAGGCAATTGATGAGCAGCTCTATTGCATTCACATCGATAACGGTTTGATGAGAAAGAATGAAAGTAAAAACATTATCGAATTGTTCAATAAAAATTATGACTTAAAAATTAAACACGTTGATGCCTCCGATTTATTTCTGAATCGCTTGAAAGGAGTTTCCGATCCTGAAATGAAAAGAAAAATTATCGGCAATTGCTTTATTGAAATATTCGAAAAAGAAAGTGCGGATTTGCTGAATGCCGAATTTTTAGTTCAGGGAACTTTGTATCCCGATGTTATTGAGTCCGTTTCCGTTAAGGGGAAATCGGTTACAATTAAAACTCACCATAACGTTGGCGGTTTACCGGAAAAAATGAATTTAAAACTTATTGAACCTTTCCGGGAATTATTCAAAGATGAAGTTAGAGAAATTGGAAGAGAACTAGGTCTACCGGATGAATTTATTGCACGGCATCCATTCCCTGGTCCCGGACTCGCTGTTAGAATTTTAGGCGATATTACAAAAGAAAGAATTGACTTACTGCGAGAAGCTGATGATATTTACATTACAGAAATTATAAAATCCGGATTATACAATAAAATATGGCAGGCGTTCGCGGTTCTGCTTCCGGTTCAGAGCGTTGGCGTAATGGGAGATTCCAGAACTTACGAAAACGTTCTAGCGCTTAGAGCGGTTACTTCAACAGATGGAATGACTGCCGATTGGTTTAGATTTGATCACGAATTTCTTGAAACTGTTTCAAATAAAATTATACGAAATATTTCAGGGATTAATAGAGTAGTGTACGATATAAGTTCCAAGCCTCCTTCAACAATTGAATGGGAATAGAATGAATGATATCAGCTACAAACTGCAAAAAGCTTCCGATTTTGAATTGGACGGAAAATATTTGCATGCTATTCAAATTTATAAGTCAATTTTATTCTCTCACCCCGAAGATGAAGATTCACTGATTGGATATTCCCTGTTGCTGGAAAAAATGGGTCATCCAAAAGCGCTTCTGAATTTATGCGTTGCCTACGGATCATATTCAGATGCTAAACCTTTAGTCCTAAATGCTTTTGCAAGTGTTTTAGTGAAGAACAATTTCTACAACGAAGCTCTTGAGCTTTTAGATAATCCGAATTTAGTAGAAGATGCGCAGAGCAAATTTATTAAATGCTATTCTCTCTTTAACTTGGAACATTTTGATGATTGCCTTGTAATACTCTCAGGTTTTTGTAAAGATTATCCGAGTTCGCAGCTTCTGCCTCATGCGGAAATTCTTCTCGCAAAAATTTATATTGAAAAGGAAGATTATCAGCGCGCGCTTGAAGCGGCAAATAGATCGGAGATGCTTTTTACACAAAACAGCGAAGTTCATTTAGTAAAAGCTATTATTTATAATCACAAAAAAATGTTTCTTCATGCTTTTGAATGTATAAAAAAATCTTTGAAATTAAATTCGAGAGAGATTATTGCAGTTGAATGGGCTGCAAAAATTTCTTTTAGGATGCAGGATTATCAATCATCCGAAAATTATTTGAATAAATGTATATCAATGGGGTGTACGGATTCAGAAATTTTTTCTATGTTCGGAGTAATAAAATTATTTAATGAGAATAAAATCGGCGCGGAGAAGTACTTTAAAAAAGCTCTTGAATTAGATCCACAAAATTACATGGCTGTTACGGGTATTAAGGAACTAAATAGTTTTTACATTATACATGGTGTAAACTGAAAGTAAAAGAACTACCTCTGGATGATAGACCGAGAGAGAAACTGCTGCTTCGCGGCGCTCAAAGTCTTAGTGATGCTGAACTCCTAGCAATTTTACTAAGGATTGGCATAAAAGGAAAGTCAGTTATTGAAGTCGGACAAGATTTAATAACTAAATACGGTAATCTGTCAACACTGGCGGCACAATCGCCAAGCGCTCTTAAAAATATTGAAGGTATCGGCAATGATAAATCGGCTGCATTGGCTGCAGCATTCGAAATTAGCAGACGTGTAAATTCACAGAATAAATATATTTCTGATTCTAAAATTACTTCTCCCGAAGACGTAGCGGAAATTTTTATACCTCTCTTAAGAGACGAAGTAAAAGAGAAGTTCATTGTTATCTGTCTTAATTCTGCGAATAAGATTATCAAGCATGAAGTAATTTCTGTTGGAACGTTAAACAGCAGTTTAATACATCCGCGGGAAGTTTTTAAATTTGCGATTGACAATAACTCAGCAAATGTTATATTATTGCATAATCATCCGAGTGGAAATCCGGAACCGAGCAACGAAGATATTCAGATTACAAAAAAGTTAGTTGATGCCGGTAAAATAATGGATATTCAAATTTTTGATCACATTATTGTAGCGGGAAATGAGTTTACGAGTTTTGTACAAAAAAGGCTTATTTATTAAATAAAATGATATTTTTATTCCTTAACAAAAAAAAAATATTTATATTACAACCATATTATTAACTTATCAACACTCATAGGAGGTTTCAAATGACTAATATTAAACAGCTCATCAAGATGGCAGTCGCAGTTTTGTTGCTCGCTGGTGTTTTTGGTCTTACTGGCTGTAGCGGTGTTAGCGAAGAGCAATTTGCTGAACTTAATGCTCTAAGATCTGAAGTAACCGCTTTAACCAAAGAATCCAATTCACTAAAAAGTGAAAAAACTAAACTCGAAAGAGAAATTGCTGAGCAAAATGCTAAATTGGACGAATGCAAAGCCAAAAAAGCAGCAGCAGCAGCTAACCTAGAAAAAATGAGTAAATAATTTAAATTTTCAATAATTCACGGAGGATTAAATGAAATTCCAAAAATTTTTAGTAGTATTATTCGGCATTCTTCTCGTGAGCAATTTAAATTTATTTGCTCAAGAAGAAGAAATGACAATTGAAGAATGGCAAGCGGAAGTTAACAGGCTTACCGAACAGAAAGCAAATTTAACTGCAGATGTTAACGCTTTTCAAAGTGAAGTAAACAATCTAAAATCAGTAAAAGCTGGTCTGCAAACTTTTGATGATTGCATGAATGAACTCAATGCAATGTTAAGCGGAACAGAAGCTGATATCGCAAGATTCAGAAAAGCAGTTGATGATTTAGATGGTAAAATTAAAGCTAGAGCAGGTGAAAAAGCTGACCTACAAGCTGCTTTAGATAGACTAAAACAAAACAAATTATCTGCTCTTCCTGAATTCTACGATAGAGTTCACAATCAAATGCAAAGAGCTTTGGATGCTTGGATTGAAAAACCAAAAGAAATTAATTACAGCGTAGTTAAAGGCGATCATTTATGGGGAATTGCCAAGAAGAAAGAACACTATAGTAATCCATTTGCTTGGCCGGTAATTTACAAATCAAACAGAGATCAGATTAAAGATCCTAACCTGATTTATCCAAAACAAGTTTTTAAGATTCCTAATCTTTCTGACGAAGAAAAAGAAAAATATGAGAAAGCAAGACGAAATTACAAACCAGCTCCACCATCACAAGGCAACTAATTTTTATCTTGTTTAAATGAAAATTTTAATAAAGCCCTTTTTCACCTAGAGTGAAAAGGGGCTTTATTATTTATGGAGGAAATACGGAAATAGAAAAAGTTCTGAAAATCGAAAATGTGGATATGCTTTCGCTGCTCGGTCTTAAAGACCAAAATATTAAACCGATCGAAGAAAGATTTAGTGTTGCAGTTACATTCCGTGGAGAGAGCGCTTACATTAAAGGCAATTCTGAAGAAGTAAAAGCTGTAGAAAAAATAATTAAAGAAATGATTTACGTTTTGAACACTTCCGGTAAACTAGGCGTAAACGATGTAAACACAATTATCGAACTCACCAAGCAAGGTGAGGAAATAATTACGGACAAAGATTTTAATAATATTATTCTCTACTCCAAAAGAGACGTAATAAAAGCCAAAACTCCCACACAGCATAAGTATACGGAAAGTGTTTGGAAAAATGATATTTGTTTTGCGATTGGTCCGGCTGGAACTGGGAAAACCTACCTTGCCGTGGCATTTGCAATTGCGGCGTTAAAAAAGGGAATAGTTCAAAAAATAATTTTAGCAAGACCTGCAGTTGAAGCTGGAGAAAGTTTGGGATTTTTACCCGGTGATTTTAGAGATAAAATTGACCCTTATCTTAGACCGCTTTATGATGCTCTTCAAGACATGCTGCCATCGGATCAACTGAAAAATTACATCGAAAAAGATGTGATAGAAATTGTTCCTCTTGCCTTCATGCGCGGCAGAACATTAAATAACGCATACGTTATACTTGACGAAGCTCAGAACGCAACTTCGATGCAAATGAAAATGTTTTTAACAAGACTTGGCCCCAACTCAAAATCCATAATCACCGGAGACGTTACCCAAATTGATTTGCCTTCAAGAGCCACCAGCGGGTTAGTAGAAATTCAATCTATTCTGAAAAATGTTGACGGCGTAGATTTTATCTATTTCAACAAAGGCGATGTTGTTCGTCATAAATTAGTTAAAGATATCATTGATGCGTATGAAAAATATAATAACGGAGACTAAAATATTTTTTTACTCTCTTCCCAGTATTTGTCCATCTCTGTTAATGAAGCGTCTATGATCGATATATTCTCGAGTTTTAATTTTTCTTCAATATAACCAAATCTTTTCGTGAACTTTTCATTTGTTTTACGCAGCGCATTTTCTGCGTTGATTCCAAGGAAACGGTAATAATTAACGAAGGCAAATAAAATATCTCCGGCTTCTTTTTCCATTTCAGAAAGATTACCGGAATTCTCTGCATTTTTAAATTCTTGAATCTCTTCCTCAACTTTCTTCCAAACATCCTTTTTATCTTCCCAATCAAAACCCACTTTAGAAACCTTTTCCTGAATTCGGAATGCTTTATGAAGTTCAGGAAGATTTTTTGGAATTCCCTCAACAACCGAGTTCCTACCTTCGGAAAGTTTAATAGCTTCCCAATTTCTTGTAATATCTTTATTGCTGTTTATTTCCACGTTTCCAAATACGTGCGGATGCCTTCTTATTAATTTATCTTTAATGGAATCAATAACTTCATCAATTGTAAAATTATTATCCTGTTCCGCAATTACAGAGTGAAAAACTATGTGAAGAAGCAAATCACCCAACTCCGATTTTAGCTCTTCTAAATTTTTATCGTCAATCGACTCAACTACTTCGTATGCTTCTTCCAAAGTAGCGGATTTTATAGATTCGTGCGTCTGTTCTGCATCCCATGGACATTCCCTGCGTAGTTTTCTCATTATTTCAACAAGGTCGTTAAATTTTTTCCCGGTCATTCATTCCTCAGATAGGTGCAAGTGTATTGTTCATTTAATGCATAAAAATATAAATTAGTTGCGGCATTTGAAAATTGACTGAATCAGTGTCTATATTTGTAACAAAAATTGGAGAAAATATGTATTCAAAAAAATTGCAAGAATTGGGAATTACATTGCCTTTAGCGCCTAAACCACTTGCGGCATACATTCCTGTTTTAAGAGAGGGAAATTCAATTTTCACTGCAGGTCAGTTACCGTTTGTTGAAGGTAAACTAAAATATGAAGGTAAAATTGGCGCGGACGTGACCCTGGAACAAGGTAAAGAAGCTGCAAAAATTTGCGCAATCAACTGTTTAAGTGCAATACAATTTGAAATTGGGAATATTGATAATATTGAAAGAATAATTAAGTTGACCGTATTTGTAAACAGCGCGGACGGATTTACTAAGCAGCCGCAAGTTGCAAATGGCGCATCCGAATTTCTTGTTGAAGTTTTCGGAGAGAATGGGAAGCATGTACGCAGCGCCGTTGGCGTGAATGAACTGCCAATAAATGCGCCGGTAGAAATTGAAATGATAGCCAAAGTTAAAAATTGACTTGATGTTAATCGAATAAACAACTATTATTTCCGAAACTTTATTTGCAGGGTATGGTAAAAGGAAAAAAAATGAAAAATATAATTATGAAAATAGCATTCTTTATAATTTTTACTGCGGGCGCTGTGTTTTCACAATTTCGTGATGCACCAACAAAACCGGAGAATATAAAATCGAGTATAACTAACGCAAATCCGTCTTCGCTTTACCTTGGTTTTATTAATCCTACTAATTTTAACATGAGCCATTCTGTGAACATGTCTTATTCTGCTTTCGGCAACAATGGCATAGCGATGAGCGTTTACACGAACAGTATGGCTTACCGGTTAAGCGAAGATATTGATATTGAAGTTGACGCTAGTTTTGTCAATTCACCTTACAGTTCTTTTGGAGAAGAGCACGCAAAAAGTTTGAGTGGAATTTACCTTAGCCGGGCTCAAATCAATTATCAGCCTTCGGAAAACTTTTTTATTACATTTCAATACCTCGGCGGCGCAAATAATTATTATAACCCATATGGATTTAATTCTTATTCTCCTCTCAGCCGGGGATACAGATTTATCAGGTAAAACAGAAAAGTTTTGAATTTTTAGTAAGTTTGGTAACCGAGTAAAAAAGCGCTCGGTTATTTTTTTAAAAAGCAGATATTAAATTGTCAGTACAATCCGGTAAAAATCGTAATTCTTCTAGCTCCAGGAATAAGGCATTAGCTAATATTTTTCTTAACGCTATTATTTTTCTTCTTGCTGCGCTGATTATTTACATGTCGTACTCATTATTCCTGAAATTTACATCAAAAGAGAAAATAGTAAGTGAAGCAGATTCGGATGAAGTTGCCTCTGAAATAATTCAACTACAAGTATTAAATGGCTGCGGTGTAAGCGGGATTGCAGATAGATTCACAGATTATTTGCGGGCTAACAAATTTGACGTAGTAAATTCGGGGAATTATTCTTCCTTTACTATCGAAGAAACATTGGTGATAGATAGAATTGGAAACCTTGCAAATGCTAATAAAGTTGCCCAATCTTTGGGAGTAAATAAAAAGAATGTGATCCGGCAGTTGAACAAAGAATACTTTTTGGATGTGTCCGTAATTATTGGAAAAGATTATTATAAATTAGAACCACTGAAATAGGATAGAAATGGAATCTATAAATTTTGCAAAAGCAATTGCGGAAATAATTCTCTCGAAAAAAGGAAGCGATATTAAAATTCTTGACCTTAGCGCTGTATCAAGCATTGCAGATTTCTTTTTGATCTGTTCGGCTGATTCTGACGCTCAGGTAAGAGCAATTGCAGACGAAATAGATAAACAGTTAAGAAAAAATGGAATCAAGTGCTATTATAAAGAAGGTTATGATTCATTGAATTGGGTTCTTTTGGATTATTTTGATGTAGTGGTTCACATATTTAGAAAAGAGGCGAGGCAGTTTTATAATTTGGAAAAGCTTTGGGGTGACGCGCCCGTTACTATTATCGAAGACACTGCCGATAATAATTAATTGTATTCTTCTTTCCCGTTTATTTCATTTTGGAGTTTGAGTGAAAAATTATCTTATTAGCTTAATTGGAAATGCAGCTATTAAACTGAGTTATCTAAGTTCAGTCGAGCCAATTTTTTCTATTCCTAAAATTCAGGGGCACGGCGATTTAAGTACCAATATTGCTTTGCTTCTTTCAAAGCCTCTTAATAAATCGCCACGCGATATTGCTAAAGAAATTGTAGATACTCTTGAATATGACAGTTCTATTCTGGACAAAATTGAAATTGCAGGACCTGGATTTATTAATTTCTTTTTCAATCCGAACTATTCTTCCGGGATAATTTCTAAAATTATTGAAGAGGAAGAAAATTTCGGTAGATCAAATAAGTATTCGGGTAAACGCGGGAATGTTGAATTTGTTTCGGCAAACCCAACCGGACCGCTTACAGTTGGACACGGAAGAAACGCCGTAATAGGAGATACAGTTGCAAACATGCTGGAAGCAGTTGGCTACGAAGTTGATAGAGAATATTATTTTAACAACGCCGGAAGGCAAATGCGCGTTCTGGGCGATTCTGTTAAGAAGAGGTATTTGGAATTAATAGGTGAGCAAATTTCCTTTCCTGAAGAATATTACCAGGGTGAATACATAAAAGAAATTGCTTTGAAATTACAAGTGGAATTTGGCGATAATTTAGCAAATGAATCCGAAGAAGGAATTTTTAAACAGAAAGCCGAAGAAGAAATATTCAGCGATATTAAAAAGTCACTCGAAAGTATCGGCATAGTATTCAAGAAATATTTTAATGAATATAGTTTATATGAACAGAACAACATCCAGAAAACTCTCGAAGATTTTTCGAAGAAGAATCTCTCTTACGAAAAAGACGGCGCTATTTGGCTCAAACTTTCAGAGCTAGGAAATCAAGAGGATAAGGTAATTGTAAAATCAACTGGGGAGCCCACTTATCGGCTGCCGGATATAGCCTATCACATAAACAAACTTGAGAGAAATTATGATCTGATTGTTGATTTATTTGGGTCGGATCATAACGCCACATATCCTGATGTTCTTGCTGGATGCGCAGGCTTGGGTTATAACGTATCTACAATTAAAGTACTTATTCACCAATTTGTTACGATAACCGAAAAAGGTGAGATAGTTAAAATGTCAACCCGCAAAGCTAATTACATCACGTTGGATGAATTAGTTGCTGAAGTTGGCATCGATGTTGTTAGGTACTTTTTTATAATGCGCAATATGTCAAGTCATCTAAATTTTGATCTCGAATTGGCTAAAAAGCACTCTGACGAGAATCCGGTTTTTTATCTTCAATATGCCAATGCGCGTATTTGTTCAATCCTTAGAATGACGGCGGAACAAGACTTAATACTCTCAACCGAACACGTGGATAAATTAAATTCTGAAACAGAGCAGAGCCTAATTAAAAAATTATCTCAATTTCCCGAAGAAGTTTTATACAGCGCAGAAAATTTTGAACCTCACAAAATTTCAAACTATTTAGAGGAAACTGCCGGATTGTTCCATCGATTTTATAATGAGTGCAGGATAATAGGTTCTGAAAGAGATTTAGCCGAAGCAAGAATTGCTTTAATTACTGCAGTGAGAATCGTAATTGCAAATGGTTTGAAAATGCTCGGTTTGTCCGCTCCGGAAAGAATGTAATTAAGTGCATCATTTCACAAATACAGTGACGTATAAAATAATGGCTAAATGTATTAACGCTGTCGATAAGTTAAAGAAAAAGTACAATAACTAATTACTTCTTCAATTATCCAGTAAGTTTGCCCGGTTCTGACGCGGGACGAAATAGATGATGCTATGGGCTAATACATTTTACAGAAATTTATTTTAAATATATCGTCCCTACGGGACTTTGATTTATATTGATTATTCTTTCTATAAATATCACGTCCCTACGGGACTAATTACAAAAATGTTAAGTCACAATATTTATGAAAATACGTACTAAGCTAATCCTACGGAGATGGCGTAGATTTTTTCGACACCGGCGGACTTTAATATTCTGGCGCATTCTTTCATCGTGGAACCTGTCGTTATCACATCATCAATTAAAGCTACCGTTTTGATTTTTATCTTCTTCTTTTTATTTATTCTAAAAGCATCCATTACGTTCAATTTACGCTGCTCCGAATTAAGCGCCGTCTGGGTCTGTGTGAATCTTACTCTTTTAATTAAATTCGTATCAACAGGAATAGAAAGCGATTCTGATAATCCCTTCGCAATATAATAAGCCTGGTTATATCCGCGTTCCGATCTTTTTACATGATGAAGCGGAATAGGCAATAAGCAATCGATATTCCATTCATTTAGTTTTGTACGTAATTCTTCCGCAACACATTTACCCAAAAATTTGCCGAATGTGAATCTTTGATTGTACTTCAATTCGTGCACTAAATCCTGAAGCGCGGAATTTTTCGTAAACGAGTAAAGTGATTCAAAATTTTCAATATCGCTTGTTCTGAAAGCTTTATTGAATTGGCGTTCCTTTTCTTCTTCAGTTGCGATGGGAAGAGATTCATGACATTCTGCGCATAATATCTGCCTGCCTTGTGGAAGATAAGTTCTGCAGATCAAACATTCATTCGGCAGGAAAAAATTAAAAATTTCGTAAATCATTTCAATTTTACTTCTGCTAAAAACTTGCCCAGTTTTTTATCATTCAGCTCAAGGTGATTTACAAACCAATTTTTTAAGGAATTCAATATCTCCAGATTTACCCTTTGAGTGCCGTCTATTATTTTTTCATTGAAATCGGAAATCTTTTTGCAGAATTGATCGTGATCAAGTTTATGAGAAAAGTAGTTTACATATTTTTTTTCTTTCATCATGCTTTCTTCGTAGTCAAAATGAGTTTTTAACGAATCCAACAGATTTCTCATTAATTCAATTTCAATTTCCTTGTCAATAGCGCTCATTGAACGATAAAGAAGATTGATGATTTCAACAAACTCTGTGTGCTGTGAATCCATTAAGGGATCGCTTGTTTCCAATTCAGCCGACTGTTCTATTAAGTTCATTATTATACTCACGTTTGATTTAAATAATTTTATAACAGACCAACTCTTTTTCTGATGAACCACTCAAGAGAAAACATCAAGACAATTAGGATTAAAATCATTTCTTCATTCCAAACTTGAAAATCATTTGCTTCAGATTCAAATTTTGGAGGAACCGAATTTAACTTTTCCAATTCTTCGAAATAATCGTTCAATTCGTCTTTCCCGAAATACTTACCGCCGGTTACTTCTGCAAGATGTTTAAGAAAAGCGGAATTCATTCTTGTGTCCAAACTTTCTAAATCCTGCGGCAGAATTTTAAATGATTTTGTTTTCGATATTTTTTCGCTGCCGTTTTCAATTGCGATGCCTTTAACAAAATAATCGCCGGGAGAACTTATTTTTACTTCTCCTTCATAGATTCCGCTACTCTTTGAAATCAAGCGGGTTTCAACATTAAAATCATTACCCGTGATAATGCACTTAACATCTGCGTTTGAAACAGGATTAAAACTATCGTCATACAATTGTGCAATTAACTCTATCGTCTGTCCGGAATAAAATATGCTTTTATTAAATTCGATAGAAAAAAATTCGTTATTTGTATCGGACATTAGCCATTTAACAGAGTTTAACATAAAGTTATCGAAGAGCATTGTTGAAGAAGAAGACGGTCTCATTTTCCACTTCCAGATATCTGCAGCCGAAATTGAAATTGATTTTCTTAAACCTTGAACCCGGCTAATAATTAGCGGGATTTCTAAATCAACGCCTCTCACACTTGCGGAAGCGAGTAATGAACTTCCTGGTTTTACATTTATTCCGTTTCCTTCCACGCTAATTGGAGGAAGAGTCTCCCAAGTTTGCGCATCGGCGCCGCCGGATTTGAATAGTGGATTATATTTATCAACAACATTCAATTGCGCTTGCATATTTGTTAGTCGGTTATTATTCAGTTGAAAAGGAAGATACGGCTCGTATCTTTTTAATTCACTTCGATCGGAACCATCACTTAAAATAAAAAACGGTTTGTTTCTATTATTAATTTGGTTTAAAACTTTTTTATTGATTGCGGCATTGGGGTATTTGGGGAATCCAATTAATATCAAAACATCAGCGCTATCAAGTGCGCTGATTGAAGCAGAATTATTCGTATAACTATTAGCGGATATTTGAATTATTCTATTAACGTCAAATTCTTTGTTAGACTTTAACGCGCGGTATGTAAAAGCAAAATCACTTGAAGGCGCGCCGCCGATTAAGATAATTTTCACCTTGCTCTCGAGTACATTCAATGTAAAATATTTTGAATTATTTGCTATGTTTTCCTCGCCTTCAACGTAATCAACAACGACCGATAATTTTTTAATGCCCGCAGTTGTTGGTGTATAATCAAAAAGAACGTTTTTTAAGTTTCCGTCTACGAGTGCAACAATTTTGGACTCAACAATTTTACCGTCTTCAACTAGTTTAACGGAAACAGTTCCGCCGGTTATTTCTTCAGCTTTAACTAAGGCGTTTATCTGAGTAGATTTGCCTGCATAAACAAATTTATTGTAAGTGATTTTAGTAACCGAAATATCCTTTGAAATGGAGCTGTCTCCAAAACCGATAGTATAAAATGGAATCCCAAATCTCTCCGATGAAAAAACGGAATTGCTGCCATCGTTAATAATTCCATCGCTCAAAATTGAAACGCTCTGCAGATTCTGCGCTTTTTCTAGCGTATCAAGAATCATCTGATAATTTGTTATATCTCCGACGATTTTTGGCGCTTCCAAGTTTTCAATATCAATCTTCTGAACCTCCTCCCCAAAAGAATAGAAAGCAAATTTATCTTTATCAATATCATCGAATGATTCCATGAACCGACTAATTGAATTGAAATTACCGGCGCTGTCTTTTAGAGTGATTGATCTGGAATTATCAATAAAAACAAGGTTCTGCGGAATGACTTCATTTTTGTAAATCAAATTCAGAAGCGGTTCAAATATCAGTAAAAATATAAGAATAATTGCAGCGCTGCGAAGAACAATTAATATCAGTTTTAATCTGTTCGAAATAAAAGTTTCGGTTGTTTTGTAAACGAACCATGAGAACAGTACAAGAGCAATTGCTCCCGCTGATATGAATAAAATGTTTTCGGAGAAAAATATTTTAACCGATTCTAACACAATAGCTTTTTATGGAATTTATTAACTGTTGTTACGCACTTCTTGGTTCCATTGTGTCTTTGTGACTTGGTGGCAAAAGAAAAGACAACAAATTGAGCCACAAAGACACGAAGTCACTAAATTTGTAAAGGAAAATTCACCGGAATCCTATACATGCGTAACGTGAATTATTAATTAAGTAAGGATCTAAATATTTTTTAGATCCCACGATTTCATTGAATTGAATGTATCATAATCCGTTAAATCAAAGTGAATTGGAGTAACCGAAACATAATTGCTTTTAACGGCAAATTGATCGTCTTCAAGGGAAGTATCAACTTCCATTAATTTTCCTGTAAGCCAGAAATATTTTTTACCATAAGGATCATGTCGTTCTTCGTAAATATCGTCCCATTTTGATTTACCTTGCTTAGTCAAAAGAATTCCTTTGATTTCCTCCTCGGAAAGATTGGGAACATTTACGTTTAACAGCGTTCCTTTCTGCAAACCCTTTTTTAAAACTAGTTTCGAAATCTGCTTTGCAACTTTACCTGCATAAATATAATTGTTTGCATCGTGGCTGGTAACGGAAACCGCGATTGCTGGAACATCCATTATTGCAGCTTCACGCGCTGCGGAAACCGTTCCCGAATAAATAATATTTATTGCTGTATTAGAACCTTGATTTATTCCTGAAACGACCAAGTCAGGATCTTCTTTCACAATATTTCTTATTCCCATTTTTATACAGTCTGCAGGAGTTCCATCAACTGCATAACCAAAGAACTGATCGTCCCTATAATATTCAGTAACGCGCAATGGAATTTTCATTGTTATAGCGTGACCAACAGCGCTTTGCTCAGTGCGCGGAGCTACAACTGTTACATCCCCAATTTCCTTGAGGGCGTTCGCTAAAACATATATTCCTAAAGAATCTATACCGTCATCATTGGAAACAAGAATTTTCAACTTTACTCCGGTTATGTATTATGAAGTGCCAAATATAGTTAAAAATGAATTCCTATTTGATCAATTTTAGGCTAAACATTTTTTAATTTTTTTACAAATAAGATTTTTAACAAGAATTGCTTAATTTTGGCGTAATCAAACACAATGTTAAATCGCAATGAATCGAATATATTTAACGCTCATTTTTTTATTAACTGTTGTTTTTTCAAACGCGATTGCTCAAGAGAAATCGCAGACAGAAATAGAATTTTTTATTATTGATTCCTATGTTACTCCAGACAAACCGTATAAAATTATGTTGATGTTTTTCACGAGTGAAGAGGCAAAATCAAAAGTTATTTTTGCTGATGAGACCGAGTTTAATGTGTCGAAAAAATATAATGATGAGCACCGGTTTGAACTGAATT
>Ga0180009_10004861_pt1 | contig 14632 bp, 11 predicted proteins | sample OS_PC_MetaG_FD_123537 | JGI IMG/M metagenome (GOLD analysis project Ga0180009, IMG submission 123537) | Groundwater microbial communities from the Aspo Hard Rock Laboratory (HRL) deep subsurface site, Sweden - OS_PC_MetaG | ecosystem: Environmental > Aquatic > Deep subsurface > Groundwater...
AAAACCATGGGCGCATCCCCCTGCCCTCCAGGGCAGAACCCCAAAAACAGGGTCCTGATCCGGGATTCCCCCATCTCGTCCTCGGCCAGGGTGGTGTCGTTTCCGCCCATGAACCTCGCCCACGCAGCCCCGTCCGCCGGAATGACCCGGTTGTGCTCCATCACGAAAAACGGCATTGAGTCCCTCCCTGTTTTCATGTGCCCCAGATAGTGGTTCCAAAAAGATTTCACGGACCGGCTGCATCGGTTTTCACGAAGCCGCATCCATGCTCCGGGGAAAGCCTATCCCATGGATGTGTCAGATTCGGTCACAACCTTCCGGAGGGTGAAAACAGGAATTCAGGGGCTGGATTTGGCCAAACAGGGGCCAGTGCAAAGGCGGCATCCTTTTGGGTGCGGATGCCGGGAGGGTGGAAGGGAGGCAACGGTCATGGACCTGGAAAAACGGACAGGGAATCAGCGGGCCCGGAGAAGAGGGATCAGGTTCCCGGGATGTTGGACCAGGACCCGGGCTCCGGCTTCCAGGAGTTCCTCCCGGGTGCGGAATCCCCACAAGGCGCCCATGGGGAACATGCCCGCTCCCACGGCGGTCATCATGTCCGTGGCCGAGTCCCCCAGAAAGGCGAAGGATGCAGGGGCCATGCCCTGCTCCCTTGCGATGGCCAGGGCCCCGGCCGGATCGGGCTTCCGGGCGGTCCCGGCTACCTGCCCACGGACCGCCGCAAAGGGGAAGCCCGGAAAAAACGCCTCCACGCATTTCAAGGTGAAGATGTGCGGCTTGTTGGACAGGATGGCCGAAACCGCGCCCAGGCTCCGCAATTCCTCCAGCATCTCCATCACGCCGGGATAGGGCCGGGTGTTCCGGTCCCAGGACCTGACGTAGTCCTGGCGGAAGGCGGCCATGACGGACGCCACCACATCCTCATCCCGCCGGTCCTCAGGCAGGGCCATAGACGTTAGGACATTCACTCCCTCCCCCACGAAATAGCGATACGCATCTGTAGGATGAACCGGAAAACCTGCCTGTTCCAGGGCCCGGTTCATGCTCTGGGCGATGTCCTCCAAGGTGTCAAGGAGCGTCCCGTCCAGGTCAAAGAGAATTACCGGATACCGCAGATTGGGGGCCATCTTTTCCTTTTTTCAAAAAAAAGGCCCCGCGTCAGCGGGGCCCCATGCAAAATCGAACAAACTGGCGGCTCCGGTTCCGGGCCGGCCTCCTTCGGAAGGATTACAGATCGTCGTCAAAGAGGCCGTCCAGGACATTGTCCACCTCTTCCAGGAAAACATCCGCTTCACCGGACTTGGCGGCGGGCACGGCGGCGTCCTCGATGACCTCGCCAATGTCCTCGAAACCGTCATCCGCATCTCCGGTCCCCGTGGAAACCTCCTGCAATTCCTCTTCCTCGGCCGGAGAGAGCATCTGCTCCATTTCCGGATCAATATCCACAGAGAAGTCCTCGGCATCCTGCCCAGCGGCGGGCGGGACATCGATGGTCTCCTCCTCGATGACGATCTCCTCCTCCACCAACTCGATCTCGGGCTCGGGTGCCTGTTTTGCAGCAGCAGCAGCAGCAGCAGCAACAGTGGCGGCTGCTGCCCCGGCAACCGCTGCCTTGACCGGTTGGGCGGTCTCTTTCCTGGGCGCAGGCGCGGGCCCGGGGGCAGGCTCCGCTTTTTTCACCGGCGCGGGTTTGGGAGCCTCCGCCTTCTTGGCGGGCGCAGGTTTGGGAGCGGACTCCACTTTTTTGGGAGCTTCCGCCTTCTTGGCAGGTGCCTGCTTGGGAGTGTCCTTCCTGCCGACCGACGGTTTCTCCGCCTTGTCCGATTTTCCGCGAGTGGCCAGCCACGCCACGATGCCTATCAGGATCACCACCCCGACGCCCACCAGGATCCAGACGATCATGCTCTTGCTCCCTGTGCCGTTGAAGTTCTCAGAAAAACCATTGATGTTCTCGGGAAAAAGGGGGTGGGGCGCGGACCGGAGACAGGGGCCCGCCATGGGGAGCCAGCCTCCAAGCTGGATCTCCCGCCCCTGGTCATTGCCTATACTAGATTCTCCACCTCTTGCCAAGCGGACAAATGACCGCCGCCGAAGTGTTGTCCGTCCGCCGCTTTTTCCTATGGGATTGCAGGCTGAAAAAAGAATGATTGATCCCCACCTCAAACGGACGGTGATCCGCCAAGCGCATCCTCCTCGTCTACGTGGTCACGGAAAACCTGAACATGCCCGTCCTGCCCCTGGGTTTGGGGTGCGTGGCCGCCGATGCCCAGGTTGCAGGACACGAGGTCCGGGTGCTGAACCTGGCCGGCGGGGACTGCGGAGTCCTGGAAAGGGGGATTTTTGCCTTTGATCCCGGGTGGTGTGCATTTCCATGCGCAACCTGGATGACCAGATCCGGGAAAACCCGCGATTCCTGGCCGGTCCCGTGAAGGACGCCGTGGACCGGGTCCGGAAAATTACCACGGCTCCCGTTATCCTGGGGGGTCGGGGTACTTCCTGGTCCCCGGTCCGGCCCTGACGGACACCGCCCGGCAAGAGGAGGTGGTCCGGTCCGGGGATGACCTTTTCCCTCCCTGTTTCTACCTGGCCCCGGGCCTGGAAGAATGGCTCGGGGAAGCTGTCCGGGACCGGGCCGGGAACAGGCCCAACTGGCAAATTTGACCTGGGTCCGTACCCGAAATTCCGGGGATGGGCTCCCGGCTTCCTTCTACAGGCAGGCCTTGCCGACCCGAGCTTAGTCTGTAAAACAATTGTAAAAAACCGCCATTCCCCTTTCCCCTTCCCGGCAGGGACCCTACCCTGTTCAGAACGTGATGCATGGTTTTTGGTTCTCAACAGGGAGGATGGAACATGCCGGATTTGAAAAAGGCCCTTCTGGTCTACCCCGAAGTCCCCAAGGACACCTACTGGAGCTACTCCCACAGCCTCCGCTTCATCCACAAGAAAAGCGCCATGCCGCCCCTGGGCCTGGCCACCCTGGCCGCCATGTTCCCCCCGGACATCGCCTTGCGCATCGTGGACATGAACGTGACCCGCCTGACGGATCGGGACCTGGAATGGGCGGACACGGTTTTCCTGTCCGCCATGATCGTCCAGAAGGAGTCCTTCCTCCAGGTGGTTGGCCGCTGCCGGGACATGGGCAAGACCATGGTGGCCGGAGGCCCCTACCCCACCTCCAGTTCCGGAGAGATGGAGGAAGTGGATTACCTGGTCCTGGGCGAGGCGGAGGATATCTTCGCGGACTTCCTGGAAAAATTCCGGGCCGGCTCCGCGCCCAGGGTGACCCGGGCGGCCACCGTGCCGGACATCCGCCACGCGCCGGTGCCTCGTTTCGATCTTCTGGATCGCAATGCCTACGCTTCCATGGCGGTCCAGTATTCCCGGGGATGTCCGTTCAAATGCGAGTTCTGCAACATCTGGAAGGTTTACGGCAACCGCCCGCGCCTGAAGGCCGCCCAAAGCGTTTTGGCAGAAATGGACGCCCTGTACGGCCTGGGGTGGCGGGGTCCCGTGTTCATCGTGGATGACAACTTCATCGGCAACAAGGGGCGGGTGAAAAAGGAACTACTCCCCGCCCTGCATGAATGGCAGGCCGAACACGGCTACCCGTTCCGGTTTTTCACCGAGGCCAGCATCAACCTGGCTGCGGACGACGAACTCATGGGGGCCATGAGGAAAGCCGGTTTCAACGAGGTGTTCATCGGCATCGAAACGCCCTCCCAGGAGGGACTGGCCGAAACCGGCAAGCTCCTCAACCTGAAAACCGACATGCCCCAGGCAGTGAAAAAAATCCAGAGCTACGGCATGGAGGTCATGGCCGGGTTCATCCTGGGGTTCGATTCGGATACCGAGGACATCGCCGAACGCCAGATCCGGTTTATCCAGGAAACCGGCATCGCCCGGGCCATGGTGGGGCTTTTGATCGCCCTGCCCGGCACGGAATTGTATGACCGCATGCGCCGGGAAGGACGGCTCCTTTCCGAAACAGACGGGAACAACACCCACATGCTGGAATCCAACATCGAAACCCGGCTCTCCAAGGAACGCCTGGCTGAGGGCTACCGCAAGATCATGGGCTCCATCTACGACAAAAACCTCAAGAACTACTTCCAGCGCTGCTCCAAGGTTCTGGAAGCTGTGTCCAACAGCCCCACCCTCTCCCGGGAGATCCGGTGGCAGGAGATCGCCATTATCCTGCGCTCCCTGGTAAGCCAGTCTTTCACCCCCTATGGGTTCCAATATCTTCGATTCCTTTCCCGAACCATCCGGAAGCACCCCAAAACTTTTGCTGAGGCTGTGAAGTTCGGCATCGTGGGACATCACTTCCATACCATCACCCAGAAGATGCTCACCGCCCCGGCCCCTGCCTCATAATCACCTGCCTCGCTTTCCTTTCCCCCCAAACCCGGCGGGCTCATGACCCGCCGGGTTCCCGCTTTTCCCCTGCTGAAAAAGATTGGCCTTGTAACAGGTCGGAGAACTACGGATTCATCATCCCAGTGAAGGCCGGCCGGGACCCAGGGCTTTTTTTACACCCCGAAATAACTGGATTCAGGCCTTCGCCGGAATGACGAAGGGGGTCGATTTCGGGCTTTTTGCATAACCATCAAAAATGGTTCGAACTGGAGATTTTGCTTGTTTTGCGGTATGAAAGAATTCAGTCTCACCGCAAACACCGGCATTCCCAAGGGAGGAACTACCCATGCGCAACCTGCCGCGCTTCGTCTTCATCCTGCTTCTGGTCCTCATCCTGGCCGCCTGCACCCAGGTTCCGGTCACGGGCCGCTCGCAGCTGAACTTCATCCCCAACTCCCAGATCATGTCCATGAGTTCCCAGCAGTACCAGGAATTCCTCCAGGAGAACAAGGTGGTGAAGGGTACGGCCGAGGCCCGCATGGTCCAATCGGTGGGGGCCAGGGTGGCCGGGGCCGTGGAAGCCTATTTCCGCCAGGAGGCCCTGTCCGACCGGATCAGCGACTACAAGTGGGAATTCAACCTGGTGGCCGACGACCAGATCAACGCCTTTGCCATGCCCGGCGGCAAGGTGGTGGTGTACGAGGGGCTCCTGCCCGTTTCCAAAACCGAGGCGGGACTCGCGGCGGTCATCGGCCACGAGGTGGCCCACGCCGTGGCCGAGCACGGCTCGGAGCGCATGAGCCAGCTCCTCCTCACCCAGTTGGGAGGCATGGCCCTGTCCGTGGCCCTGTCCGACAAGCCTCAGGAAACCCAGGCCCTCTACATGACCGCCTTTGGCCTGGGAACCACCGTGGGCCTGGTTCTGCCCTTCAGTCGGCTCCAGGAAAAGGAAGCCGACCACCTGGGCCTCATCTTCATGGCCATGGCGGGTTACGATCCCCACGAGGCCGTGACCCTGTGGGAACGCATGGCCGCTCAGAAGGACGGGGCCGGGGTGCCGGAATTCCTGAGCACCCACCCTGCGGACCAGACCCGCATCAGCCTCCTCAAGGACTACCTCCCTGAGGCCATGCGCTACTACCATCCCCAGTGAGGGGCAAAAAACCGGAAACGTAAAAAGGCCGGGCCCGATTCGGGCGCGGCCTTTCTTGTTGTTCCTCCCGGCTTTCCCTAGGCTGGCTTCTCCTCCAGCTTCTTGTTATTCAGCGCATAAAACGCCACAGGCACCACCACCAGGGTGAAGGCCGTGGAGGCAAAAAGGCCGAAGATGAGGGCCCAGGCCAGGCCCGAGAAGATGGGGTCCAGGGTGATGGGCCAGGCCCCCAGGGCCGTGGTGGCCGCTGTGAGAAGAATGGGCCGCATGCGGATGGCCCCGCTTTTCAGGATGGCGGTTTTCAGGGGCATCTCCTGCTTCAGGGAATCCTGGATGAATTCCACCAGGACCAGACTGTTGCGAATGACGATGCCCCCCAGGGCGATCATGCCGATCATGCTGGTGGCCGTGAAAAAGACCGGGTTGCCAAAAGCCCCGATGGGCTGAGTGAAAAAAAGGTTAAATAGCCAAAACCCGGGCACGATGCCGATCAAGGTGAGCGGCACGGCCACCAGGATAAGAAGCGGCATGAAAAACGAGTTGGTCTGGACCACCAGCAGGATGTAGATGCCCAACATGGCCGCTCCAAAGGCGATGCCCATGTCCCGAAAGACCCGGAGGGTGATCTGCCACTCCCCCTCCCCGGCCCACTCCACCCGGGTTCCCTCGGGCAGGGTCGTTTCCTTCAGGCGGCTGCCCATGTCCAGCACGGCCTCGGCAGGCGGCCGACCGGCCATTTCGCCGTACACGAAAACCACGGGTTTCAGGTCCTTGTGATAGACGGCCTGTGGATCCGGAGCCTCCACGAAATGACCGATCTCCACCAGGGGCACCATTTCGCCGTAGGCGGTCCTCATGGGGATCTGGGAAAGCTCCGCCACGCCCGTGCGCTTGACCCTGGGCAGGATCATGCGCACCAGGAGGGGCTGGCGCTCACCGGGCACATGCACCGTGGCCGGGGTGGACCCGGAAAGGGCCATGCGGAGCGTGCCCGCCACCTGGGCCGCGTTCACCCCATGGAGGGCGGCCTTTTCCTTGTCCAGGACAAAATCCACCCGGCCCCGGGAGTGCTCGATGACGGAATCCACGTCCACCACCGCATCCTCTTCCCTCATGATGCCCATGACGGTCCGGGCCGCGTCCATGAGGTCTTCGTAGGAGTTGTCCGGCTCGCCGTAAACCTCGGCCACCAGGGTGGACAGGACCGGCGGGCCGGGGGGAGCCTCCACAATGGCCAGGGCGGCGTTGTGCTTTTGGGCGATGGCCGTGAGCCCGGGCCTCAGGCGCAGGGCGATCTCGTGGCTCTGGAATTCCCGGGACTTCTTGTCGTGCAAAAGGATACGGATGTCCGCCAACCAGGGCTTTTTCCGCAGGTAATAGTGCCGCACCATGCCGTTGAAATCCATGGGGGACGGCTCGCCCACATAGGACACGAAGGAGGTGACCTCGGGCACGGTGCGCAGGAACTCCTCGAAATCCCGGACCACCCGGTCCGTGGCTTCCAGGGGGTTGCCCTCGGGCATGTCGATGACGAGTTGGAGTTCGTTTTTGTTGTCAAAGGGGAGCATCTTCAAGGGAACCTGGCGGAAATACACCAGGGCCCCGGACCCGGCCAAGAGCGCAAGAATGAGCACCAGCAGGCAGAACCGCATGAACCGGCTTTTCAAAAACGGGCCCACCACGAACTCGTAGGCGGTTTCGATCCAGGTAATAACCCCGGAGGAATCTCGTTCCTCCTCTTGTTCCGGGGAATGTTCCCCCAGATGACGCAGGAGGCGGAAGCTCATCCAGGGAACGATAGTCAGGGCGCAGAGAGTGGAGAAGGCCACGGTCAGGGGCACGTTGGCCGCCATGGGGGACATGTAGGGCCCCATCATGCCCGTGATGAAGAACAGGGGCGTGAAGGATATGATGATGGCCAGGGTGGACATGATGACCGGCGGAAGCACCTCGTGGACCGCGAAGAGGGTGGCCGTGGCCGGGCCCCGGCGGCGCATGAGGATGTGGCGCTGGATGTTGTCCACATTGGTGATGGGGTCGTCCACCACCAGACCCAGAGACAGGATGAGGGCGAAAAGGGTCACCCGGTTGATGGTGTAGCCGAACATGTAGTTGACAAAGAGGGCCAGGGAAAAGGACACGGGCACGGCCACGGCCACCACCAGCGCCTCCCGGCGGCCCATGGTGAAGACCAGAAGCCCCACCACGGTGAGGATGGCGAACAGCAGGGAACTGAGGAGGTCGTCCACCTTGACCTGGGCCGAGGCCCCGTAATTCCGGGTGTTCACCACGGATATGCCCGGAGGAATGATGCCCTCTTCCTTCAGGCGATCCACCCGGGACAGGACCTCATCAGCCACCCACACGGCGTTCTTGCCCCGCTTCTTGGCCAGGGCGATGGTCACGGCCGGAAAGCCGTCCGCCGGGCCTGCGAGATCGTGCTGCTTTCGATAGTAATGGGAGAATCCCACCCGGGTATAGGACCCGGTTTCCTCGGGGCCGTCCAGGACCCGGCCCACATCCCTGAGGTACACGGGCCGGTCCTGGAAAACTCCCACCACCAGGTTCTCCACTTCCTTCCTGGAACGGACAAAGGAGTCGGAGATCACCATCCAGTCCCGGTTGGCGATGCTGTAGGACCCGGCGGAGACCGAGCGGTCCGTGGCCCCCAGGGCCTGCTCCACCTCCATCATGGAGATCCCCATGCCCTGCATACGCTCGGGCATGAGCTCCACCCGGACCTCCCGGCTCCGGCCCCCCACCACATAGGTCCGGGAGATGTCCTGGACTTCGGAGAGGTGGGCCACCACCTCCTCGGCCACCCGGCGGAGCTGGTGATCGTCGTATTTTTCCGAGTACAGGGCGAGATTGACGATGGGCACGTCGTCGATCTCCACGGGCTTCACGATCCATCCCTGGACCACGGGCGGAACCTGGTCCGCGTTCATGGCGAGCTTGTTGTACAGCTTCACCAGGGACCGCTCCCGGTCCTCGCCCACAAAGAACCGCACGGTGATGACGGCCATGTCCCGGGCCGAGGACGAGTACACGTGCTCCACGCCGTCTATCTGCCAGAGGAGGCGCTCCAGGGGCACGGCCGCCAGGTTTTCCACCTCCCGGGGACTGGCCCCGGGAACCTGGACGTACACGTCCGCCATGGGCACGATGATCTGGGGCTCCTCCTCCCGGGGGGTGATGAAGATGGCGGCAGCCCCCACCGCTATGGAAAACAGAATGAAAAGGATGGGGAGCTTGGAGATGAGGAACAGGTGAACGATCCGCACGATAATGCCGCGTGGCATCTCCTGGTCGGCCATTTTCAACCCTTGTTTCCCTATGGGTCCCAAAAACGTTTCGCCGGGGTCTGGAACCTGTCCAAACCCGGATCAAACGGCCATTCCGCCGCGTCGGAAGCGGGTCAGGGCGTCCGGTGGCCGTCCAGTCCCAGGGTTTCACCCCCGGAAAGCCCGGACAGGACCTCCAGCCGGCCATCGGCCACCGCCTGGCCGGTTTTGACCAGTACACGTCGGAATCCGCCATCCTCTTTGAGCAGGACCATTTCCAATTGACCCACATGGATCAGGGCGGATTCGGGAATGGTCACAGCCCGCCGGGTGTCCAGGGGCACCAGGAGGCGGCCGAACATGCCCGGGTACACGCCCGGGACGTCGGGGATGTCCACCTTCACCAGGAAGCTCCGGGTGTGTGGGTCAGCCGAGGGAACAACCTCCTCCACCGTGCCCTCCACCTGGAGGCCAATGGCGTTGATGACCACGGGGAGCCGGTCGCCCAGGCCGATACGGGAAATGAGGCCCTCCCGGACCAGGGCCTCCAGGCGCATGGCACCCTGGGTCTGGAGGATGAGGAGGGGCTTGCCGGGAAAGGCGATGTCCCCCTTCTCGGCCATCTTCCTCACCACCTGGCCTTCCTTGGGCGCGGTGATGCGGGCGTATCCCAGGGCGATTTCCGCCTGCTCCACGATCTTTTCCGCCCTGACCACCCCGCTTTCAGCCTCCTCCACACCCCGGCTGGACCGGGCCAGGTTGGCCTTGGCCTGGAGGAATCCGCTTTGGGCTTGCTCCAGGTCCCTTTCCGTGGCCGCCTCCTTGTCGAAAAAGCCCTGGACCCTTTCCAGGGACTGGCGGGCTTCCTCATACATGGCCTGGGCGGAGCGCACCGCCTCCTGGGCCTGCTGCTTGCGGGACCGGGCGGATCCCAGGCCCTGGCGCGCCTCTTCCAGGCGGGAGGCCAGTTCCCGGTTATCCAGCTCGATCAAGAGTTCTCCCTTTTTTACGGAGTCGCCGGAATTCACGGAGTAGGACAGGATACGGGCCTGGATCTGGGCCTCGATCCGGGTCTCGGTCCGGGGCCGCACCGTGCCCACGGCCTCGTGATGTTCCCGGATCTCCTGAACCAGGGCCTGGACGGTTTCCGGCGGCGCGACCCGCTCCGGACCGGCAACGGCATTGCCGGGCCCCACCTTTCCGGTGATGAACACGCCGCCCATGTACAGCATCAGCAGGGCCAGAGCGGCCAGGCCCGCCACCAGGCTGGCCACCTTGCGAAAACGGCCGGTTTCCTCACTCATGGGGAAGGCCCCCTTCCGTGTCCGGGGCAAAGAGCCCCAGGGCCCGGGCCAGGTCCGCCCGGGCTTTCATGCGGTCGTAAAAGGCGTTGGCCGCCGCCATGCGGGCACGATGGGCGGCCAGTTCCGCGTCCAGGTACCGGGAGACCGTGGCTGACCCGCCTTCGTACTGGGTCTTCACCAGGCGCAACGATTCCTCTGCCTGAGCCACGGACGCCCTGGTCACCGGACATCGGGCCCGGGCCGCGCCCAGGTTCAGGTAGGCGCTTTTCACATCCAGCATGACCCCCTGGGTGGCCTTTTCGTCCCCAGCCAGCATTTCAGCCAAAACAGCCCTGGCCTCCTCCACCCGGGCCGATCGCACGCCCCCGGCCCAAAGCTCCCAGTTCACCACGGCGCCCACGGTCCAGTTCCTCCGGTCCCAGTTGAAGTCAGCGTTCGGGTCGTCCACGTAGACTTTGGCTTGGCCGTCCACCCGGGGCAGGTAGGCTGCCCGGGCCGCATCCACGGCCATGGCCGAACGCTCCACGGCCAGGCGGGCGGCGGCAAGCTCGGGCCGTTTGGCCAGGGCCAGGGGCAGACCAGCTTCATATCCTTCGGGAAAGTCCGTGGCCATGGGCTCGTCCTGGTTCAGAACCAGGTCCGTGTCCGGGGAGAAACCCAAAAGGTTGGCCAGGGCGGCCAGGGCCAGGCTCCGGCTGTTTTCGGCCCGCACCAGGTCTTCCTTGGCCTGGGCCTCGCGCACCTCCAGGGAAAGGATGTCACTTTTCAGCGCCCCTCCCCCCTCGAACCGGACCCTCATGATGGAAAGCTGCCGATCCACCGTGTCCCGGGACTGGCGGGCGATGTCCCGGGCCTCGCCGGCAGCCAGCACATTGTAGAACGCCTCCACCACCGTGGCCGAAAGCGTGTTCCTGACCTCTCCACGGGAAAGCCGGGCTGCGGCCTCGCCCTTCCGGGCCATGCGGTACCCCAGCCATTGAGAGCCCCCGGAAAACAGGTTCACCCGGGCCGAGGCCCCGGCCTCCCAGTTTTCGAACCAACCGGGGTCGTTGAAGTTCACCTGGGGAGCCAAAAGGCGCTGGTCCATGGTCTTGAAGAGATACCCGCTGGGGGCGTTCCCCTGGACATATTCCCCGTAGACCGAAACCATGGGCATGAACGCGGCGCGGGCCTGGGCGGTCATGGCGGCCGAGCGGCGGATGCGCTCCGTGGCCATGGCCGCGTCCGGGTTGTTGGCCAGGGCGATGGCCACGGCCCGGGCTACGTCCACGGGCTCGCCGGGCACGGGAAGCCTCCCTCCCCCAGGAGTTCCCCGCCCGGGTTCCGGGGCGGGAAAGGCCGCACGGCGCACGGAGGCGTATTCATGGCGGTCCGGTTGGACCAGGCATCCCGAAAAAACGAGAGCCAGAATCAGGCTGGCCAGGCAGGCTCGATGCAGGGGTTTCAAGGTTTTCCTTTCGGATGGAAATCCACGCAAAAAGATTTCCGCGAGGAATCCCCCGGGAATAAGGCGGGGTCATTCCTTTCGGGGCCTGCCTGAGAACATGGATGCCGTCTTGGCCACGGCTCCGGCCCAGGACCCGGTCAAAAGCCTCAGGTTCCGGTTGAACCGGGCCCAGACCCGGGCCTCGGGGGACATGGCCAGGAAAATGCGGGGGGTGAACCCGGCCTGATGGATGGCAGCCAGGCTCATTCGGGCGGATTTCAGCCGTGCCGGGGCTGAGGCCCGGGCAGCCCGGGCGCGTTCCAGGAGGCCGGCGGAGGGGAGGGCCGTTTCCTCTTCTCCGGTTTCGTCCTCCCCGGCCCCCGGACCCACGGGAACCAAACCCATGAGCGTGCCGTGGCCCACGGATTCCGGGACGCAGGTGCCGCCGATGGGGAACACCACCCAGCCCTGGCGGGCGGCCATGGAGAACACGTCCATGCCGCAGGATTCCATGGAGGGCGAGGACAGGTCCGGGTGGCGGCAGCCGGTTCCCTGGATCTCCCCGCACAGGGGCTGGAAGTGGCACAGGGCGTCCTTGCAGTTGCCCGCCGCAAACCCCATGGCGCTGGCAAACCCCATGTCCCGGGTCTTTTTCTGGAGGAGCTTCACGATGGAAAACACCAAAAGGTAGTGAGCGCCCAGGGACAGAACCCTGCCCGTGGAATCCAGGTCCCCGGAGTTGATCCATGCCGCGATCCCCTTGGCGGCGATGACCCGGGAAGGAACCCGGACCTGGAAGAACACCGCTTGGTCGTGGCGGGAAAGGATCTCCCGGATCTCGTCCAGTGACCAGCCCAGGGGCGGACAATGAGAGCAGGCCCCGGACATGTAGCACTTGGGCACCATGCACTTGTAGCGCACCCGGGGGTCCAGGAGAATTTCCGAAACAGGCAGGACCACGGCCTCGTCCGCCCCCAGGGAAAGGGCCAGGCTTCGCAGGGTTTCCATTTGGCCCGGGCCCGGAGACTCTCCGGATATTTTCCGAATTTTTATCAAGGTGTTGTTCCTCCTCAATCCACCAGGACCATTCCCACAAGAAAGGCGCGTTCCTCTGCCGGGACCGGCCAGCCAAGATCCCGGGCCAGGTCCCGGATCCGGACACCCATGGCGGACAGGCTGGGCCTGCTCTGGTAGGGTTTGGCGCAGGGCCTTCCCTTCACCGTTCCCCAACAGCGTTTTTCTGCGGCGCAAAGAATGCTCCGGCAATGACCTTCGGCCAGCCCCAAAGCCAGGTGGTGCCCCTGGTAAAAGGCCCGGGACTCCAGGAAGGTGGTCAATTCGTGAAGAGTCAGGAAGCACTCGGCCAGATCCGGATCCTCGATGGGCCCGGGCCCCGGGTCCAGGGTATCCGGGGCGTCCAGGGCAAAAAAAACGGCCAGTTCATAGGCCTCCACGGCCCGGTCAAAAGGGTCCAGGGGATATTCAGCAGGCCAGTGGATGGAGGATACCTTCCGGGAGAGCTTCTTCTCCGGCATTGACCCCAGGGGGATTTCCGACGACCGGATCACAGCCGCCCGGGCCGCCCCCCGGGCCAGGGCTTCGTCCCGGATGGATTCGGCGTCTGCAGCCAGGACCTCGGGGTCCGGGGGCCAGGCCACGGACCGGGCCCGGGGTGGCGGCTCCATCGCCTGGAGGCTGTTCCTGGTTTCCGTGTGGCGGATGATTTTCCGGAAAAGGGCCATGGCGTCCGTCCTGGGACAAAGAGGGCAAAGGAAACCGGGTACGGGCCTGATACCGGCTGGGGATCGTATCTTACCCCAAGCCCCGGACATTTCAAAGGGGGGCCTTTCCCTGTTTCCTCCATGGAATTTTGTCAGGCGCTTCACTTCTGTCTTGACAGCAGGTGAATGGACATTCACAAAGAAGCCATGAAAACCGAAAGAATGGATACCAGGGCCAGGCAGGACCAGATCGTGGAGGCGGCCCTTGCCATCGTAGGCGCCCAGGGGGTCCGGGCCATGACCATCGAACGGGTGGCCAGGCTCGTGGGACTCGCCCCCAGCGCCCTGTACCGCCACTTCGCCAGCAAGGCGGACCTGCTCATGGCTGTCTTGAACCGCATCTCCGGGGAGTTTTCCCAAGCCCTGGACAAGGCCCGGACTGAACCCGACGCCCTTTCCGCTCTCCACGGGCTTCTCATGGGGCTCATAAGAAACGTCCTGGAACACCAGAGCATCCCCCGCATCCTGTTTTCCGACGAAATCGACCACGCGTTTCCCAAGCAAAAAGAGAGGCTTCTGTTCACGATCCGGTTCTTCTTGGAAAATTTGGCTGAAATCATCCGGTCCGGCCAGGGAAACGGAATCATCCGGCCTGAACTGGACCCCGTAGATATCGCCCTGGCTTTTGTGGGGACCTTCCAGTCGACAGCCCTCATGTATCACTTGAACAACGGCCGTTTCGACATGATCCATCAGGCGGACAAAAACTTCCGCCTGTTTTGCCTGGCTGTTGAGAATGAACATTCACAAAAAAAGGATCGAAGGCCCCATGAAATGGCGTGATTCACTGGAAAAACGATTCGAGGACCTGGGCCGACTCGTGTACCGCAGGCGATTCCTTTTCCTGGCCGGCGTGCTCCTGTTCGCCGGGGCCCTGATATCCCAACTCCCCAAAACCACGGTGGACACCTCACCCATTTCCATGCTCCACGCCAACGACCCGGCCATGGCTGATTACAACGCCTTCCGGGATCAGTTCGGCCGTGAGGAGGTGGTCATCCTGGCCCTGGGTCCGGCCGATGTGTTCTCCCGGGAGTTCCTCCTGCGCTTGAAGGCGCTCCACGAGGACCTGGAAGACAACGTCCCCCACCTGGACGAGGTCACCAGCCTGATGAACGCCCGGGACACCCGGGGCGAAGGGGACGCCCTGGTGGTGGAGGACCTCCTGGCAAACTGGCCGGAGGAGCCTCGGAAACTGGACCAGGTGCGCCGCCGGGCCATGGAAAACCCCCTGTACCAGAACCTCCTGCTGAGCGCCGACGGCCAGGTGACCACGGTGGTGGTGAAGACCCGGACCTACTCCAGCCGGGGAACAGCCGATCCCCTGA
>Ga0180009_10004862_pt1 | contig 14632 bp, 11 predicted proteins | sample OS_PC_MetaG_FD_123537 | JGI IMG/M metagenome (GOLD analysis project Ga0180009, IMG submission 123537) | Groundwater microbial communities from the Aspo Hard Rock Laboratory (HRL) deep subsurface site, Sweden - OS_PC_MetaG | ecosystem: Environmental > Aquatic > Deep subsurface > Groundwater...
GGCTGTGGTTGGTGTTCCGGACGAAACCTGGGGTGAGACAGGACACGCATTCGTTATTCTTAAACCAGGATCATGCCTTTGCACCGAAGACCTTACTCAATTTTGTGAAGGAAAATTGGCACGCTATAAATGGCCAAAAAAAACTACTTTCTGCAAGGATTTCCCCTGCACTTCTTTGGGAAAAGTGCGTAAATCTTTACTCTGTCGGGAGAATGGGGAAACTACTGAATTTTCCTCAAGAGAATGACTGGCGCCAAGAATGATATAGCCGCACCCCGGTTAAATAAAACCACAAAGGCATTTAACAGGGCATGAAAAGGCACAAGACATACAAAAAGTACAGTCCTGCCGATCGGAAAGGAGCATCACACTATGATTCTTGAGGAATTAAAGGGCCTGAAAATAGGCTTCAAAATGGGTCCTCAGCAGTTTAGCGAAAAAAAACCGACTCTTGTCATGATCCACGGGGCAGGGGGCCGTTCGCAGACATGGCAGGGCCAGATCCATCCTTTGAAGGATTCTTTAAACACCCTGGCCCTGGATCTGCCCGGCCACGGAAAGACCGTTGGTCAGAGCAAAAACCGCGTGGATGAGTACGCCCACTGGTTGGGCGAAATGCTTGATGTCCTGTTTCAGGAGCCTGTTTTCTTGATGGGGCACTCTATGGGTGGGGCCATAGTTCAGGAAACAGCTCTTTTGTATCCAAAACTTCTAAAAGGTATTATCCTTGCTGGCACTGGGCCCAGACTCCAGGTTGCTCCCATGTTCCTGGAAGGTTTTTTAAACAGATTTGAGGAAACAGTTGATTTAATAATTAGTTATGGGTACTCGTCTGGGGCCGAGCGATCAATGCTCAGAGAAGGTGAAAAGCTAATGAAAGAGGCTGGGGCAAAAGTGGTTCATGATGATTTTGTGGCCTGTGATCGTTTTGACAGGCGCAAAGACCTTGGGAGTATCAACCTGCCATGCCTGATTGTTTGCGGGGAGAAAGACAAGCTGACGCCACCAGCCCTTTCAAGGATACTTCATGAATCAATTAGGGGAAGCACGCTTGAGGTATTACCGTCTGCAGGGCACTATGCTATGATAGAAAGCTATAAAGAGTTTAACCAGAGTGTCAGGAATTTTATATCGGAAAGCCAAGTTCTCTTGACAGCTTGAAAGGATCAGGGGTAATAAACCGGCATGGCACTGAACATTATCATCATCGTTTCAGGGGGAATCCTCCTCCCGTTCCTTCTTTATTATGAATACAGGGAGAATCACAGGAGTATTCTTCCCACCAAGACAGCCCTTTCAACACTGTTTGTCATAACAGTCCTTATCCAGCCCCATCCCATTTCTACATATTACCACCTACTTCTGCTTGGGCTTTTGTTCTGCTTAGGGGGGGATGTCTTTCTTGCCTTACCCCAGGACAAGATGTTCCTTTTGGGACTGCTCTCTTTCCTGGTCGGCCACATTTTTTACATCATCGGCTTTTTTAGTGTAGCCCATATAAACACGTGGACCTGGCTGGGAACCCTTATTGTCCTCGGCTTCAGTGGGTACGTGTACTTCTGGCTCAAACCCCATCTTGGGACCATGAAGGTACCAGTCCTTGTTTACATAATCGTCATCACCATCATGTTTTCGGGGGCCTGGTCGATTTTGGGCGAATCTAATCTGGCCGGATTGGGGCGGATTATAGTTTTTTCAGGGGCCTCCTGTTTCTACGTCTCCGACCTGTTCGTGGCCCGGGACCGGTTTATGAAAAAAGCACCCATCAACCGGTTCCTGGGTCTACCCCTTTATTACACCGGGCAGTTCCTTTTGGCCTTCTCTGTAGGATTACTGTAAGAGATCAAGTAACCGTTCACGGATTTCCCGCTAAAAGTGGGCGTGAAAGCGGGATTCAAGCTTGCCTGCCTCAGGCAGGGTTACCTGTTTCCTATAATGCTGATGATACTCAAACGCTTTCTTCACATAGTGCTGTGTGGCCTTAAAGGGGGGAATGCCTTTATACTCCCTGACCCTTCTGCTCCCAGCATTATAGGCTGCAAGGGCCAGCTTGACATCTCCATTAAAGAAACCCATTTTGATCCGTCCAATTTGACCCACTCTTGCTTAAACCTGTTAATTTATCTTTAGATTTCCATAAATAATCAATGCCTTAAAGACTCTTGAGTCTAACTCCAAAAGGTGGCATCTGTTTTGCATTTTATTTCTCATGAATAAAAATCCGGGCCCAGAGGATATGGCTTTGATCTGGCCCTGAGGACCGGGTTTTCCATGTTGGGATAAAATGGTGTAACACATGACCGCCATTAAAGAGTTGAATTTTGATCACCTTATTGGTCAGGAGGTCGGCACATCCACCCTCTTAAAGGAGCTTGCCCGCGGTGGGATGGCGGCCATATTTATCGCCTACCAAAGAACATTAAAACGTCAAATTGCAGTCAAAATCCTGCCCAAATCGCTCCTTACCCCCCTGGCCGCCGAACTCTTCCAGCAGGAGGCAGAATCAGCCGCTATCCTGTCACATCCCAATATCGTTACAATTTATGAGGTCGGAGAGGTCGAGGGTTTCTTGTTTATTACAATGCAGTTAGTGAATGGGCGATCTCTTTTCGATTACATCACAATGGCGCGAAAGCATGTGCTGCCGTCCAAGCGAATCTTACCCCTGAAGGCGCGACCATTAAAATCATTACAGACGTCCTCGATGCCCTGAATTATGCCCATAGCCAGGACATTATTCATAGAGACATTAAACCTGCCAATATACTCATAGAAGCCCATACAAAACGCCCCATTGTCTCGGACTTTGGCCTTGCCACGACGACCCGTGGAACTACGCAGGACTCTTTGATGGTTTCAGGAACTCCGACTTACATGGCCCCTGAACAGATACTGAACGACCTTGCGGACGGCCGGACCGATATTTACGCAACCGGCGTTATGCTGTTTGAGATGCTTGTATCCAGGCTGCCGCTACCAAAATACAGTACGGCAATGGAACTGCTTAAAATGAGATTGAAACTAAAAGAGCGGCTATTTCAAAAAAAGCCTTCAGAAATTAATCCTATGCTTACTCGGGAAATGGACGATATTGTCTTTAAAGCGATAGCTCATGACCCGGAAAACCGCTATGCTACCTGCCGGGAGTTTCTCGAAGCCATCGAGGTTTACCGGGATCATCACATAAAAACACAGCATTAAGAGGAAAAAATGCCGGAGTCCAAAGTCACCAAGCAAGAATTTGCCAGATTCGGCCGCATTCTTTCATTGCTGTTTAACCGCGCCACCATGTATCAAATGGACCATCCTTACGTCAAGCAGTCTATTGATGAATTTCATCCGTTTGTTGAAAAGCTGCTCACGTCCATATCCCCATTAGTCTTCGCGATGAATCGTGAGCAATTTTTTATTGACGAAGAACCGTTAGATCCCCGCATCACTGTTAACAGGATGGTAGCACACTTCAAGAAAGCTGAAATTCAATCCATTTCATTCTATGAGGGGATGACCAAAAACGAGCTAAAAACCTTTTTAGGAGCATTCGTATCTCTGGACAAATATCCCAATGCCGAATCCATGAAAGGGGCCCTGGCTGAAAAAGGTATCACCAATTTGAAGATCAACCATGTCTTTTACAAAAAAGTTACTGAGGATGATGAAGTGGTTTCACGCGATGTCCTCAAAAACATAACCCCTGAAATGATGGATGAGGACGAGCTCAAATCCAAAAAACTGTTCATTGATATGGTCCTTGAAAGCGTCCTGGCAGAAGAATTTCAAAAGAATCTTAACATCAATAACCTTTTAACAAATCCTGCTGGACTGTCGATGAATATGATTGAAGCCGACATCAACAGTGTTCAAAAGAGTGACGCTGAGGATCGACGACCAGGACCGGTCCTATTGCATCAGCTTCAAGTAATAGGCGAGGAGGTTGAAAAAGGTCTCTCTGGTGGCGGGGATGCAAATGTGTCTGAGCTTGCTGCGGCAGTCTTTGACATGAAAAAGAAGCTCATAGAGGGAATGGACGCCCAAAAGGACCTGGACATAACCTTTTCCAATAAAGAGGAGATCCTTGATCAGGCCAATGAAATCACAGACAACGTCCTGATACGGCTTGTAAAAGATGAATACAAGGCTGGGAAAATTACGACCTCACGCTTGGCACAGATTCTGCGCAGGTTGATCCCTGATGCCGAGGAACTAAAGAGGGTACTTCCCAAGATCAAAGCGGCCCTGCTGGAGGAAGGCATGCCCTTGCCCGGGTATTTGAATCTGGTGGAAGAGCTTGGCAAGGAACTTCAAAGTGACGAGCTTGCCAAGATTCTTCAGGAAAGTTCCGAGGAAATAGGAATAGACGGCAAAGAGTTGATACAAGAGGTTAAAGAAAACCCTGTGGAAGCAGCAGAGCTGATCTGCCTGGCGGCTGAAATTCGAAAAGGAACCGGGGATGAAAAGGTGCTGACCGATCTCTTGGTGGATTATGTGGAGCGCATGGGATCGAAATTGGGCCAGGATATTACCGCAGAAAATGGCGCGGAAGGTGAACAACACCTGCGTCAGGTCATTACCGGACTTGAAACCAATATTGTAAGCCGCCTGAGGGATATGAATGTTGTTAAAGACGATGTCATGGAGGGCCTGGAAGACAGACTCAACAAACGCATGGATGCTGTCTTTGACAAACTCAGAGATGATTGGATTCAATCTAAATCTATGACCCCTGAAGAAAACAGGTCAAAGAATTTGAGCGTGCTGCAAATCCTGGAACAGAGTGTGGGCGAGAACGAAGAACTTGGCGAGATCCTGACAATAGTACGCTCCAAGGTCCAGTCAGAAGAAATTGACGAAAATGATTTCAAAGAGATCTATTCCGAGATAAACAAACAAAAGCAAATAAAGCGGGAGCAGGAAGCAAAGAAAAAGATGCCGCCAGGGGTTTTGAAATCTCAGGCCATCATGTTTGTCATAAAAAAAGAAATATCGAGGGCCTCCCGTTATGACTTGCCGTTCTCCGCTCTATCTTTTTCCGTAGTAAAGGCCAAACCGAAAACGGGGGGCCCAGCCGATGCCATCACACAACAGGCCGTGATGGATGCCGTTTTACATAGACTTGCCGATATCCTCAGGGAGGCGGATATCATCGGTCAGTTGGGAAAAAACAAAATGGTTGGCCTTCTACCCATGACAATGCAAAGCGATGCAAAACTGGCGCTTCGCCGGACTATGAGATTACTGCATGGTGATCCGATTGAAGTAGACGGAATTCCGTTAGCCGTTAAAATCGCAGGTGTGTCAACCACCTTTGACCCTGAACGGATGACCGACGGAAGTGCATTTATGCAGGCCATGTCGAACGAACTTACGGAGATGGTTGTAAGGGTCAAGAATATCCAGGAACTCTTCTAATCAACCATTTTGACGTCTCAGAGGCAAACGATTTGCATGTCTTCCATAAATCAGGAAAGGCTAAGCTCTTTAATTGCATTTTCTATCTTAAAAAGATCCTCTGCAGGAGAAAGAGTGCCAACACGGACTCTCAACTTGTTTGGAGACAAAAAACGAAACCTCTGAGGTTCATTATTCACCAGCTCCACCAGCCTTTTGGGTTCCCACTTACGATCCGGCGAAATGGTTACTGCAAGCCAATCACTTCCCACATCCAGCCTACTGATGCCGGCATTTTTTAAAAGCAGCCGCAAAGACATTAAAGAAAGAAGATTACGCACCTCCTGTGGCGGAGGGCCGAAACGATCACGAATTTCTTCGGACATGGTTTCCAGTTCAGTTTTTTGGCTAAGATTTGACAACCTGCGATATAAATTGAGCCTCACGTCTGTGTCCATCACATAATCTCCCGGCAAGTAAGCGGGCATATCCACATTGATTTCCGGGTTAATATCTTCCTGCCATTCATCGCCTTTGAGTTCAGCCGTGGCGCGCTCAATTAATTTTAAGTAGAGTTCATAACCGACTGCTGAGATATGCCCTGCCTGCGCAAAACCCAGGATATTGCCGCCGCCCCTGATCTTCAGGTCATGCATGGCAAGGTGAAGCCCCGCACCTAAGTGGGAAAAGTCCATAAGGGCCTTCAGCCGTTTTTCTGCATCTCTCGTCAGGACAGAACCCCCTGAGATTAGTAAATAGGCATAGGCCTTTTCTTTGGATCTTCCGACTCTGCCCCTTAATTGATATATCTGGGCCAGGCCGAGGCGGTCAACCTCATTGATGATAATGGTATTGGCCGATGGAATATCAAGGCCTGATTCTATGATGGTCGTGCACACCAGCACATCTATCTCCTTATTGAGAAAGCGCATCATGGTGCTTTCCAGTGCTCTTGCCGTCATCTGGCCATGGCCAATGGCAACGCGGGCTTCAGGAACAAGCTTACTTAACCGGTCTGCCATGTAATCAATGGTCTGCACTTTATTGTGAACAAAAAAAATCTGCCCCTTTCTTTCCAATTCAAAGCGCAAGCTACGGGCAATGAGTGCTTCATCATATGGGGAAAGATATGTCTCTATGGCAAGCCTGTCTTCAGGAGGCGTTTCAATAATGCTCAGGTCTCGAACACCCATCATGGACATCTGGAAAGTCCTCGGGATAGGAGTTGCAGTTAAGGCCAATACATCCACCATGGCCCGATACTTTTTCAACGCCTCTTTTTGCTTCACACCAAATCGATGCTCTTCGTCAATGATAAGGAGCCCCAGGGACCTGAATTTCACATCTTTTTGAAATATCCGGTGGGTTCCAATCAAAATGTCAATCGCTCCGATTGCGAGATTTTTCAAGATCTCGGACTGCTGCGCCCTGGTCTTGAACCTACTAAGGATTCCAACACGGATTGAGTACGGATCCATCCTTTGCTTGAACGTCTCGTAATGCTGCTCGGCCAGGACCGTGGTCGGGACAAGAACTGCGACCTGCTTTGCATCCGATACTGCTTTGAATGCAGCCCGTATAGCTATCTCGGTTTTTCCAAACCCAACATCCCCGCATATCAGACGATCCATGGGCTGCTCAGTCGCCATATCCTCCAGGACATCTTCAATGGCCTTTATCTGATCGTTTGTTTCCTCATGCTCAAAGGTAGCTTCGAATTCGCGGTAATGATGGTCCGGCAAAGAAAAGGCGTACCCTTTTCTGTATTTTCTTAAGGCGTACAGCTCTATGAGCTGTTTTGCGATCCTTTTGACGGATTTCTTTGCCTTTTGTTTGGCAATACCCCAGGAACGGCCCCCCAGAAGGTCCAGTTTTGGATTTGTTTGATCTGCGCCAGCATATTTTTGCAGTATATTTATGCGATCAGCCGGGATGTAAAGCCTGTCATTGTGGGCATATTCGATCAGCACGTAATCGTTGACTTTATGCTCAATCTCCATGTTTGAAAGACCGCCGTATCGACCTATGCCGTGTTCCTCATGAACAACATAATCCCCGGCCTTGAGCTGGCTAAAACTTGACCAGTTCAATGCATCTTCGCGTGCTTTTCGTTTGCGTATGGACCGGACCTTCTTTGACCCAAAGATTTCATCTTCGCTGACCACATAAAGGCCCATGTCCGGCCAGGTGAAACCCTTTGAAAGTCGACCCAGGCAGATGCTTAGCCCGGCCCCATCCGGTATCTCAGCCCAATTTTGTGCCACATGCTCCACTGGCACGTCATAGTTTCCCAGAATTTCTTTTAAGCGATTTGCCTGTTGTTCTGTTCGGCTCACAAGGACAACCCTGCTGTGGGATTCGAGCCATTTGGATATTTTTTGGGCCAGGGGTGCCATGGAAACCCTGCCTCTACCTGCAAGCCTAACTTCCAGATCGTCATCAAGTTGGAATTGTCCTTTAACGTGGATTGCCTGCCGCTGGGCTACGCTTTCACCTATATCCAGTTCACTGAATTCAACTCGCTGACGATTTTCATAGTGTTGAACTATTTCCTGGAAGGGGACCAGAATGTCTTCGATTTCAGGAAAAGGGGCTCCTTTCTGGGCTGCTTCTTTGCGAAATTTCTCCACATCTCCCTGAAACCGCTTTTTCATCTTTTCCCATATGCTTTCCCCCCTGTGTGAATCAAAAAGGACAATCAGTCCATGTTGAGGAAGATAGTTAAATAGCGTATCAAGGCAGTGATAAAAGTGATTGAGCCAGGCCTCCTGTCCGGGAAAGCCCATCCCTCCTTCAAAGCGGTTTGGAAGCCTGCCCATGGACCGGGCCCTTTTAATGTTTTCCTTGTCCATGATGATTTCATTTGCAGGGAGAAGAATCATTTCTTTTAGATAATTCTGTGACCTTTGACTCAACGGATCAAATTGACGGATGGATTCCAGACGATCTCCCCAAAACTCCAGGCGAATCGGCAACGGATAAAGAGGTGAAAACAGATCGATTACACCACCCCGGACGGAATAATCCCCTCTCTCTTCCACCAGTGATGTTCGCTGATACCCGCCTATTTCAAGTCTTTGGATAAGAAGATCCCGCTCAACCTCTTCTTCCACCTCCAAATACTCAATAAACCTGACAAGCCCATCCTTTGGCAAAAGCCTGAAAAATATCGCATCAAGGGAGGTAACGACCACCGGATTGCCCTCGGACATGAGCGCATACAAGGCTTGAAGTCGCCGGGTCGACACTTCTCTATGAGGGCTGAGTCCTGTAAGAGGCGTCACGTCGTATGGAGGAAAATCCAGGAGCCGCATACCTCCAGCCGTATCTTCTATGTCCGGGGTTGACATAAAAAACTGGAGTTCTTTATTTAACCTTTCTGCCTCTTTTCGGTCGGGAAGGATAACTAAGGAGGGCGCTTTGATATCCGCCAGGAATTGGGCAAAATAATAGGACTGTGCGGAGCCGGAAAGGCCTGTCACCCTTACTGCGCTTACGCCTTCTTCTATCCAGTTTTTGAGTCTGGGAAGATTATCAGGTTCTTTCATGATGAATTCGGAATTCGGAATTCGGATAAAACATGCGTCAATTCCTCCTTCCGGTTTTCACATGACACCCCCTTCCATAAAGGACAGGGTCATGCGATCGGTATCAAGCTCGGCCTTGAGACCGAGCGGAAGGGCCAGGTTTTTTTGTCCGTGTCCAACGATAAGGCCGGTTGCAAGTGGGATGTTCAAATCCGATACTATATCCATCAATAACCCGTCAATAGCTGCTGTGTCCCCGCACTCTTCAAATTGGCCGGTAATCAAGCCAGCAAGGTGCTTTAAATGCCCGGAGAGACCCAGATGAACCAACATCCGGTCTAATCGATAGATGGGCTCCCCTCTTTCTTCAATAAACAGGATACACCCGTCAAGAGAAGGCAGAAAAGGGGTTCCGACAAGATGACAGATCAGGCTCAAATTACCCCCAATCAAGGGCCCTTTGGCACTGCCTGGTATAAGCGCAGCCTTCTCTGTCATGCTCAATTCCAGGGATTTGGCGGAAGAGAGAAGTCGAAGCAGGCTGTCCCAGTTTCTGCCGCTGTTGTAGGAGAGATCCCGAACCATCGGGCCATGAAAGGTGATCAGGCCGGTCTTTTCATAAATTGCCATAAAAAGTGCTGTGATGTCGCTGTACCCCACAATGATCTTCGGGTTTTCCTTGATCAGGTCATAGTGGATCTTATCAAGGAGCCTCAGGCTCCCGTAACCACCTCTGGCACAAAAAATGGCCTTTACCTCCGGGGCCAGAAACATATCATGGAGGTCTTTGAGGCGAACTTCATCGTCCCCTGCCAGGTAACCTGTATTGTTGTACACATGAGGTGCGAGATAAACCTTAAAGCCTGAAGACGTCAGCATTCTAAGGCCGGGCTGAAGATCCGACTCACTGACAGGACCTGCAGGAGATATGACACCGATCCGGTCTCCTTGCCTGAGTCTTGGTGGTTTTATGACATATTTACTTTCGATCAATTTGTCCTTTGTGTGTCTTCTTATATCGGAAGTATTCCATATCTAATGCCTGAATCCCTCAATTCCTAAATTGGTTCTCCGCCTGAGACGAATCCAGGTTACGGGGTACTACTATTGATTCTTTTTAAAAATAATCATCAACCCTTCGAGGGTTAAAAACTCTTCAACATGGTCGATTGTTTTGGAGACATCACAGATAAGCGGTGCAAGCCCACCGGTGGCCACCACTGTCAGGTCCTGCCCGGCCTCTTCCTTCATTCTATTGACGATACCGTCTACAAGGCCAGCATACCCATATACAATACCCACGTTCATGCTGCTGATTGTATTCTTTCCTATGACGCTTTTTGGCAGTGCAAATATCTCAACTCTCGGAAGCTTAGATGCCTTTTGAAAGAGCGCTTCGCAGGAGATAATAACGCCCGGGGCAATTGCCCCACCCATATAGGCACCTTCCTGGGAAATGTAATCAAAAGTAGTTGCTGTGCCGAAATCCACAGCTATCAATGCCGTGCGATATTTTTCATAGGCACCCACCGCATTAACAATGCGGTCTGCCCCCACTTCTTTAGGATTATCGTAATGGATAGGCATTCCCGTGTTCAGGTTGTGGTCCACAACCATGGGATCGATTTTAAAATATCGCCGGGAAAATTCCTCAAAGGTGTTGAGCAAAGGCGGCACAACACAGGAAATAATTATGTCCTTGATATCCTCCAATCTTGCACCGGCAGATTGGAAAAGGTTTGTCACAAGGATCCCAAGCTCATCCGCCGTAACTTCCCTTTCTGTCCTGATCCTCCAGTGGTAAAGAATTCGATTCTTCTCAGTCACACCCAGGACAATATTCGTATTACCTATATCAATACAAAAAAGCATGTTTACTTCTCCGTAACTCAGGTTCAGAGTTCCATGGTTCACGCCTGCCCTCCCTGTCCCGAGACCTGGACGGGATCGGGAGGCGCGACTTGATATGCATTCTTGAAACGATCTCACTGGATTCTACTCCAGGAGTTTCTACGCAACGGGAGAGGAAAGCCAGGTCTGGGCCAGGGGTTCAAGGTTAACTGATAAAAACTGTACGGTTTTGAGATATTGAGGGGTGGCACATTGTGCGCAACTGCTGCCGTTCATAGCTTCATCAATTATGTCAAGCAATATGAAAAATGCGATCCCGCTGAAACAGCGGGGAGAACGCTGGGATAATGAGAAATATTGTATAGGGCAATGCGAAAAAACTGCATGCGCTATGCACGTTACAGGTTAAGATCTTTTAAACCCGTAACTCGCAACCCGCAACCCCTATTAAACCCGTCCTCTCCTTATGGCTTCTATCATCCTGACTGTCTCCACAGCCTTTCTCACATTATGCACCCTTACTATGTGAGCACCATTTATCACCCCATAAGCTATAGTGGCCATGGTGCCTGTATCCCTCTCGTAGACCTCCTTTCCCAGGATATGACCAATGAATGCCTTATTTGATGTTCCCAACAAAACGGGCCGTTCAAGGGACTCAAATCGGGATAACTCTTTGATGATCTTGAGGTTGTGATCAAATGTCTTTCCAAACCCGATCCCAGGGTCCACAATAATCAAATCTCTTTTGATTCCGGCGCTTACAGACCGCTCTATTGCATCCTCAAGAAAATCAAAAATCTCTGGGATAAGATCCCCATAGGTGGGGTTTTTCTGCATGTTTTCAGGCATGCCCTTCATGTGCATGAGGATCACGGGAACCCCTGCCTCAGCGACAATTGAAGCCATATCAGGATCAAATCTCAATGCACTGATATCATTGATCATCGATGCCCCGGCCTTCAAGGCCCCCTGCGCCACCTCACCCTTACAGGTATCTATACTGATGGGAATGGCAAGCTCTTTCTTGAGGCCTTCTATAACAGGGACTACTCGATCCAGTTCTTCGCTAACGGTTATCTTTCGGGAATAAGGTCTTGTTGATTCGCCACCCACATCGATAATGTCAGCCCCCTCCCGGGCCATTGTGATACCACGCTCGATAGCCGTATTCGACTCAAGGTATTGGCCCCCGTCTGAAAAGGAATCCGGGGTGACATTCAGGGTGCCCATGACACGGGTTTTCAGATCCAGGTCCAGCACGTGATCCAACCAGCTCAGTATGAATCCCATTTTTCATTTTTCCTTTTTTTTCGGTGCAGGTTCCTCCTTAATGCCCATTATTTTATCTATGTCTTTACTGTCCAGTGTCTCCTTATCAAGGAGGGCCTCGGCCATTGTGTGCAACGTATCTACGTTATCCTTTATGAGCTTGCTGGCTTTCTCGTAAGCACTATTGACAATATTTCTTACCTCGTCATCAATTTTCTGCGCTGTTAACTCGCTATAGTCCCTGTGCTGAGAGATCTCCCTGCCCAAAAAAATCTGTTCCTCGCCCTTGCCAAAAGCAAGGGGGCCCAGATTCTCATTCATACCGTAATCGCAGACCATTTTGCGGGCAAGGTCCGATGCCCTCTCAATATCGTTTCCTGCGCCAGTTGTTTGCATGTTAAGCACAATCTCCTCAGAGGCCCTGCCACCCATTAAAATCGCAATATTATTAAGCAGATACTCTTTTGGGTAGGTATGCTTTTCATCCATTGGAAGCTGCTGGGTCAGTCCCAGGGAACGGCCGCGTGGAATAATGGTCACCTTGTGAATGGGATCCGTTTTGGGAAGAAGTTTTGCCACCAATGCATGCCCCGACTCATGATACGCGGTGATCTTCTTTTCCTCGTCACTGATAATCATGCTCTTACGTTCAGCGCCCATGAGCACCTTGTCCTTGGCATCTTCAAAGTCGACCATGTCCACACTGTCTTTACCGCGTCTTGCCGCCATAAGGGCTGCTTCATTAATCATATTCTCAATGTCAGCTCCGGTAAAGCCGGGGGTCCCTCTGGCAAGAATAGTAGCATCCACGTCCTTGGAAACCACCTTTTTCTTAAGATGAACCTTCACGATACCCTCTCTCCCCTTGAGATCCGGGACCGGCACCACCACCTGGCGATCGAATCGGCCAGGTCTCAGAAGCGCCGGATCAAGCACATCCGGTCTATTGGTCGCAGATATCAGTATAACGCCTTCGTTGGACTCGAACCCGTCCATTTCCACGAGGAGCTGGTTTAGTGTCTGTTCCCGTTCATCATGACCTCCGCCCAGGCCTGCGCCTCTGTGTCGTCCAACTGCATCAATTTCATCAATGAATATGATGCAGGGCGCATTTTTCTTACCCTGCACAAACAGGTCCCTTACCCTTGAGGCCCCCACTCCCACAAACATCTCCACAAATTCCGATCCGCTTATACTGAAAAATGGAACGTCAGCCTCCCCTGCTATGGCCCTCGCCAGAAGCGTTTTGCCCGTACCTGGTGATCCCACAAGGAGAACACCTTTAGGGATCCGCCCTCCAAGGCGTGTGAACTTTTTGGGATCACGAAGGAATTCAACAATTTCCTCCAGTTCCTCCTTGGCCTCCTCAATACCTGCCACATCCTCAAAAGTGACTTTCTCCTGAGAATCGGTCATAAGCTTGGCCCGGCTTTTTCCGAAGGACATCGCCTTCCCTCCCCCGGCCTGCATTTGACGCATGAAGAATATCCATACGCCGATTAGCAGCAACATGGGAACCCAGGAAAGAAGTACTTGAAACCATGAGGAATCTTCCTGGGGTTTCACGGATATTTTAACTCCTTTGCTCCGCAGCAGCCCAATCATTTCAGAATCTTTTGGGGCGTAAGTTTTAAAAGGCCCCTGAGCAGACATGCCTGATATGTTATCGCCCTGAATAGTGACGTTGCTAACACTTCCACTCTCCACCATGCTTAGAAAATCGCTGTAACCGACAGATGCGCTGCTCCTGTCTGGCTGCTTGAAAATCTGAAACAGCATGACCATCATAAGACTGATGACCAGCCAGAGAGCAAGGTTTTTGTAAAATGGGTTCAATTTAGAATTACCTCCATACAACAAATTAATATTGTTTAGTTTAAACTTCCAGGGGGCTAAGGCACGCCTTCACGTGCCGTCCACCCTGGCTTTGTATCACAAAAAGAACAGCGCTGATTCATCTATAACTCAACGCAACCTTTGATTTTTCAGGCTATATAATAACATTATAGGTACATTTTTTCAAAATTCCATAAAAAACTATCCAATTTCTTTTCCATACCGATCCGATTACCTTCATTTTTCTCAGCAATTCTAATTATGGCTTTCATCTGGCAGGACCGCGGGGTCTCTTTTTAAAGGCCGCAAATGCTTATTTCATTTTATTGAACGGCAGCATAGCCTTGAAATACTTTATAGGACAGCCCCAAACGAGACTCTTCGTTGTCCCGCTTATCAGCGGGATCGCGGCCTTTAAAAAGAGACCCCACGGCCCTGCATTAGCAAGGCCTAAAGGTCATAATGAGAATTGCTGCATTTTTCTATTGACATGCGAGCCCTTCACGTTGTCAACATATGGCAGAGAAGCTAATAAGGAGACAGGTATGGCCCAATATAAATTTAGCGATGAGGACCTTAGACAGATAAAAAATCACGGCCTTACCATAAATGCAGTCCAAAGGCACCTTGACCTGTTCAAGACGCCCCCACCTTACTTAAACCTGCTGGGTCCATGTACCCCTAATGACGGAATTAAAGTGATTGACCAGCACAAAACCCAAGAGTTTATAAAAATTTACGAAACGGAAGCCCAAAAA
>Ga0180009_10004863_pt1 | contig 14632 bp, 12 predicted proteins | sample OS_PC_MetaG_FD_123537 | JGI IMG/M metagenome (GOLD analysis project Ga0180009, IMG submission 123537) | Groundwater microbial communities from the Aspo Hard Rock Laboratory (HRL) deep subsurface site, Sweden - OS_PC_MetaG | ecosystem: Environmental > Aquatic > Deep subsurface > Groundwater...
AAAGGCCTACTGGACCTTCCTGAAGTTCCGCGACCGCTCCTGGCCCGCGAAGGTGGATTTTGCAGCCTACTACTTCCTGGGCAAGATCTACCTGCAGATGAAGAAGTTTCCGGCCGCCGCCACGGTTTTTACCAAGGCCTTGAGGCTGCGCAAGAAACACTCCGGAACCAAGCTCGGGCTGGCCAGCGCCTACATCGGTCGCGGGTACTTCAACGCGGCCCTGAATCTGCTTCTGCCCCTGCGCAAACTGGCCAAGCGCAAGCCCATCATTCACCTGAACCTGGCCATTTGCTTCCATCGCATGCGCCGCAAACAGCAGGCCCTCAACCACTTGAAACACTACGCCGACCAGCGCCCCGGCGACGTGCAGACGCTGATCCTAAAAGGCGACATCTACTTCCAGAACAACGAGTTCGGTCCCGCCCTGGCCGCTTACAAGCAGGCCACCGTCAAGGCCCCGAGCTCCATGGAGGCCAAGGTCAAGTACGGGGAGGCCCTGCTGCAGAGAAAGCGCGTCAAGGAGGCCTACGCCGTTTTGTCCGCCGCCGCGGTGAGCCAACCCAGGAACGCGCTGGTGCTTCGGGGACTGGGCCTGGCGCTGCTCGCCCTGCGGCGCCCCGCAGACGCCGTCGGGATTCTTACCCGGCTGCTGGCGGTGCAGCCCGGCTCCGCTGAAAGCGTCGCCCTGCGCGGAGACGCTCACCTCATGGCCAATCAGGTGACCCTGGCCATCACCGACTACCAGACCGCCCAAAGTCTCAACCGGCGGAGCTGGCGGGCAATGCGGGGGCTGATCCGCGCGCTGAACCTCCGCGCTCAGACCCACCTGCAGAAAAACGACACCGGGGCCGCCCTCGCGGACCTGAACCGCGCCTTTGTCCTGGACCCCAAACGCATCTTTACCAACACAAATCTGGGCATCGCCTACCTGCTGGCCAAACGGTACAAGGAGGCCGCGCGACACCTCCTCGAAGTGCAGAAACGTCTGCCGCGCAATTTTGCCGTAAACCGGCTCCTGGGGCGGCTCTACTACGACATGGGCAAGCTGGATCTGGCGCGCGCCCACTACGTCAAAGCACGTATTACGGCCAAGAACCTTCCCGCGCGCTTTCAGGCGGAAGTGGAGATCGAGCTGGGCGCGCTACTGGCCGCCCGGCGGGACATCGACACCGCAGTCAACGTGCTCAAAAGCGCCGTGTCCAACGCCGAGGGCAGCAAGGATCTGGCGCCCCTCGCCCAGCGGAACCTGGCCATCGCGCTGCTCGACCGGGGCTATCGCGGCCTGGAGAAGGGCAAGGGCAAACAGGCCGTGGCCGATCTTGAAACAGCCAGGACCTACATGTCGCGACTCACGGGCAACCAACCCCTGCTGGTGCGGTTCCTGCTGGCCATGGCCTACCTGGAGACCGCGCGCTGGGGGAAAGCCGCCGCGGCCTTCCGCAAGCTTTCGGGTCGGCGGGTGCTGGCCAAGGTGCTCAAGCCGCCCTTCGACCGCCTGGGCGCGGCTTATTTCAGCGCCTACACCAAGTACCGTCAGGGGGGCTACGAGGCCTCTGCCAATGCCATGGTCCGCCTGCTACGCCGGGCCCGGGGGCCCGTGCGGCTGCGCATCAGGGAGATCATCCGCTCCTCCTATGAGATGCGCGCCGCCCAGCTTGTGCGCAACGGCAAACAGGCTCAGGCGGCCAAGCTCTACCGTCGCGCCCGGCCCTACGGCGTGTCACGTCTGGGTCGGCATAACCAAGCCGTGTCGTGGTACCGGGGCGGCAAACAGAGCAAGGCCCTGGCGGCTTGGAAGCAGAGCGGCTCCGCCTCGGGGCTATGCAATGTGGGGACCCACTTCGACAACGCCGGTCAGCCCCAGGCCGCGTACATCTGGTACAAGAAGTGCGCGACCCGGGGAGGCGCCTCGGCCTCGGTCAGAAAGCGCATCCAGACCATCAAGCGGCTCTTTGGCTACAAATGAGGAGGCACACGATCATGAATACCAGGACCCGACTCCTCGCCCTCTGTGTCTGCGGCACGTCGCTGCTCTGGGCCGACCTGACCGCGGCGCAGCCAGCCCAGCCCACGCAAATCCAGCTGGGCATCTTCGCGCCAAACTCCCGCTTCACCAGCGGCTCGGCCTTTGGCTACATCACCGGCCTGGCCCGCCATGTGCAGAGCGTCACGGGCATCCCCACCAAGGGCCGCTCCTTCCGCAGCGCCGGCTCCTTCCAGCAGGCCATGTCGGGGTTGCACTACGCCGTGGTGGATCCGATCTTCTTGTGCCGCCGCCGCCTGGCGGTGGTGGCCAGCGGTCGCCTGGGCGGGGGATCCCGCGCCTCCTGGGGGCTATACGCCCGGGGCGCCTCCTCCATCGGCGGGCTCCGTGGCAAGCGTCTCGCTTTGGCGGCTTCGGGCATGGGGGACGTCTCCTTTGCCGAAGGCATGATCGGCGGACGCCTCAAGATCACGGGGTATTTCTCGTCGGTGGTCTACCGCAAGGATCTGCGCTCGGCCATCAACGCCGTAAAGGCCGGTCAAGCCGACGCGGTACTGGCACCCACGGTCATGGCCACGGGGCTCCGCAAGATCTTCTCCTCCCCCAGCGTGCCCAACGCCGGCCTCGCTCGCATCAAGCGTCTGCCCGCCGCCCTGAATAAAAAGGTGTCCGCGGCCATCCGCGGCTACGGCGCCAGTGGCGTGGGCGGCTGGGGCGGCGCGGCCAGCTACCGCTGCCCCTCGGGCCGCGTGCGTTACCCGGTGGCCATGGTCACGCATCGCTTCGTGGCGCCAGCCGCCGCCGGTATGATTCGCAAGCTCAAGCCCGGCAAGGGCTACAAACTGGCGCCACTGATCACCCATTTCCGCGTGCAATAAACCGCATGACACCTCCTGGATCATCCCCTACAAGTCGCTCTCTGCGTTGGTCTATCGAGCAGGGTGAGCAGCTTGTGGTGACCCTCGTGGGGGACATCGACGAAAACTCCGGCCTCTTTGATTTGACGCCCGTGCTCACCGGAACCGTGGTGCTCGACCTGGGCGGGATCCGACGCATCAACTCCGCGGGCGTCAGGGAGTGGGTGAACTTCATCCGCGACTCTGACCCCCGTACCGATCACCTGGCCCTGTCGAACTGCAGCCCGGCCATCGTCATGCAGATGAACATGATCGCCAATTTTCGGGGCAATGCAGAAGTCACCTCGTTCTACGCCCCTCTCGTGTGCCCCGCCTGTGATCACGAGCAGGACGAGCTCATCCAAACCACACCCGAGATCGTGAGCGGCCTGCCCCACCGCATTGGGGACTTCACCTGCGCCGAGTGCCAGTCGGGGCTGGAGTTGGATGACATCCCCGAACGATATTTCTCCTTCCTCAAGCGCTGAATGACCAAAGTCCCCCATGGCTGAGTTTCCCCAACAGGTCGAGCGGCTCATCGACGGGATGATGGACCCGGCGGTGTTGGTGGACCGGCACCGCTCCATCCTGCGGTTCAACCCCGCCTACCAGGTTTTTGCCGGCCGTCGCCTGCGCGCCCTGCAGCTGGCCGCGGCGGGTGGGCTCACATGCTGCGACGTAGCCGGCCTGGATGTATGCGACCACCGCTGTGTGGCCTTGGAGGCCCTGGAGCTCGGTGTGGCCGTGCGGCTCGACGAGATCGCAGCCCGCCCCATCCACGGCGGCGATCGCACCCTCATTGTCACAGCCATTCCCGTCGACGACGAGCTGGTGGTGGAGACCTATCGGGACGTCACCGCCGACGCGCGCATCCAACGCCGGTATCGCACCCTGCTCGCGACCGAGATGCGCGCCAAGGAGACCCTCGAGCAGGAGGTGGCCCAGCGCACGGCAGAGCTGTCCAAGGCCAACGACGAGCTGCGACGGGCCCAGACCATGCTCGTACACCAGGAGAAGATGTCCGCCCTGGGGCTGCTGGTAACCGGCATCGCCCACGAGCTCAACAACCCTATCTCCTTTGTCTACGGCAACATCGACTTCATGGCGGAGTACATCGACAGCCTGCTGGGGTTTGTGCGGGCCGTCCGCAGTCTGCCCGATCTGCCCGACGCAACCCGCGGCGAGATCGAACGGCTCACCGAGGCGATCGAGTTTGACTACCTCTCGGCGGACGCCCTCAAGCTGGTCGGCTCCATCCGCAGCGGGGCCGAGCGCAGCGCAGCCATCGTCAAGGACCTCAAGCTCTTCTCGCGCACGCAGCCCGGTGTGCTCGAGCCTTCGGACCTGCAGGCCGGGCTCGAGGCCACCCTGACGCTGCTGCAACCGTTACTGCGGGACCGGGTCCGGATCCTGCGGGACTACGAGCCGTTGCCCCCGGTGCGGTGTGACGTTGGAAACATCAATCAGGTGTTCATGAACATCCTGTCCAACGCCATCGCCGCCATCGAAGGAGACGGCGAGATCCTCATCCGCACCCGCCAAAACGGAGACCAGGTGCGCATCCTCTTCCGCGACACCGGCCCGGGCATTCCCTTCGAGCACCTCACCCGCGTCTTCGAGCCCTTCTTCACCACCAAGCCCACCGGCGAAGGCACCGGCCTCGGCCTGGCCATCTGCGACACCATCGTGCGCCAACACCAGGGCCAGCTCCTCGTCGAAACCACCCCCAAAAGCGGCACCACCTTCATCCTCGAGCTCCCCATCAATTCCTGACCGCCGAACCTTCACGATCAGCACAGAGCCAATAACAGGGCGCTCCAGCGGGGGCGAAGCGAGCGGGTAAAAGGCTCTGCGGTCTGTCTTGGTGCAGGTCGTGAAGCTAGCGAAGGGCGCGGCGGGATCGACGGCGGGTCTTGTGTTTGGAGGTGCGGCGGCGGGACCTGTGTTTGGACGTACGCCGACGGGTGTGCGGCTGCGCTCGGCGGTGGACCCGGCGTCGCGGTCGGCGCGCGCGGCTTTTTTTCAGGCAGCGTTTGCCGCGCCGCGCGAGGCCACGCCCACACGCCTTCCACGCACACCGGCCGGTGATGGGCACGAGCTTTTTACCAAAGGGGCAGATGCGCGGCACGGCCACGCATTGGCCCAGGGGGTTCTGGGTGTGGCTCGGCCCGCAGCGGCGCCGGTCCCGCACGCACATCTGGTCGGCCGTCCGGCGGGTCCCCGTGGGGCACACCGCGGGCACGCAACGACGCCCCGCAACCTCTTTCCACCCCGTGCTGCATCGTCGCCGTTTACACTTCGCATCCGTCCCCCGGTTCCAACCGGGAGGACAGCTATTGCGCACGCAGGTGCCGGCGTAGGTCAGGTGTTTGCCCCGGCCGCAGCCTCCGGGCGTGCACTTGAAGTACCGGTCCCTCCCCCACCCCTTGGGACACTGCTCGCGCACGCAGCACACGGCGCCGAAGGGCCAGTGATACCCCGCCCGGCAGCGCACCGCCCGGGTACAGGTTCCATCGGGCAGTAGTCGCTGGCCCGCGGCACAGGCTCGCTTCACGCAGCGCGCCTTGTCTGGCAGCTTCACCGTGCCCCTGGGGCACCGGTAACAGCGATAGTCCGACGCCCGATACCAGTTACCAGGGCAGGCGTAGGGCACGCAGTAGCGCTTTCCCGGCGGCGCGAACTGCCGGCTCGGACAGGCTTGGCAGGCTCCGTCCTGCGCCCGCCGACCACCCTGACCGCAGCGCGCCGGCACACAGGCCCCCTTGCCCTTCCACTGCAGAAAGCCCTTTTTGCACACCGCGCAGTCGCCATTGCCTTGCAGGTGCTGCCCGGCCTTGCACAACTTCGGCGCGCACCGTCCATTGGCCAATCGCCCCTGTCCGGGCTTGCACTTCGCCGCCACGCACTTGCCGCCCCGGGCCACCTGGCCCCGGTCGCACAGCAGCTTCGGCGTGATGCAACGCGCGCCTTGCCGCACCTGGTGGGGCTGACACCGCACCGGCCCGGGCGCCCGCGCCAAAACCGGCGTCGCACCGAGCGCAATTCCCAACCAAATCGCCAACATGAACATCGACCGCATGCCGCTCCTTCCCTGCCGGAACGCACAGAGTCCCGTTTCTCGGTTTTACCCGAGACTTCCAAAAGGACGAAGTTTTTGGCCGGAATGGCCGGGTCAGGCGGGTTCCGACTCCAGGCGGTAGCCCCGACCGCGCACCGTGACAATGAACCGCGGCGACGTCGGATCGGGCTCAAGCTTGGTGCGCAGGGCACGAATGTGGTGCTTGCACAGGGCGGCAGCCTCTCTGGGGGACAGAGTCCGCGGGCTGATGGGCTCGGCCAACTCCTGATGGGACACCACCCGGTCCACATCCACAAAGAGCCGGTTCAGCAGAGCATACTCGGTGACCGTGAGGGCCTCGGGAGCCTGCTGGCCAAAGTGCGCCTCGCACCGCAGGGGGTTGATGACCACCCGACCGGCCGTGCGGCTGGTCGAGGGATCGCCGGCACCACTCCCGCCGTTTTCACCGGGCTCCCCGGTGGGCGGGCGGTTGCGGCTCCGATGCAGAACGCGGGACACGGCGTCGAGCAGCGCATCGTTGGGCACGGGCTTGCGCAGATACGCCTGGGCATATTGCACGGCGGCCACGGCTTTGTCCTCGTCGGAGAAGCCGGTCATGATGATGATGGGCATCTCGGGCCAGCGCCACCCGATGGCCTCCATGAGGGCCTGACCGCTGAGCCCCGGCAGGTGCCAATCCAGCAACGCCAGATCGTACGTGGCCTCGGCGAGGGCATCCAGAGCAACCTCACCATCCTCGAACGCGGCCACCTCGTGGCCTGCCCGCTGCAAGACCCGGCGACACAGGGACCGCAGATCTGGGTCGTCCTCCACCAGGACGATGCGCGCGGATTGACCCACTTAAATCCAATCCAGGAGGCGATGGGAACCCGGACGGAGGGGCTCCATAACTCCTAAGCTCAGTAAACGACTAAATCAGCTTAAACTGGTGTGAAGTTTTAGCGCAAGTGGAAAAAGCCCCGAAATGACACACATTCGACTGTTTCCACATGGATCGCGTCAGGGAACATTTCAGCTATGGGCCAGGATTTCGGGCGGTTTTCGAATAAAGCCCTCCCCAGTGACAGCCCCCAAATAAGAATCCATTGGTCTTGTGTCGTTCGTCCCGCAAACAATGGTAGCAACCCACCGGTTCTGTGCGGTGCATTGTTGACGACATTACACGGTATTGCGTCGCGAAATCACGACGAAGCGCCCGATTTATCCCCCGGTTGGGGGAGATTTTAGCGATCCCGCAGAGGAGCCGCGGCTGGAGAGCTTGCCACCGCCCGTCAGGCGCTAGGGATTCCCGTAGAGCAGGTCGGCCACGGCAGGGTTGTATCGGCGGAGGTCCTTCCGGGGATCGGGGAGGCGGTAAAAGCTCTGCGGATACACGACATCCTTGTCCACGAGCTTGAGGTAATAGTCAGGCTCGGTGACCACGGGCTGTACCGTCCAGGTGGAACGATCGTTAGGGTTGTAATAGATGGACGCCACACGGATGCGCTTATGACTGAGGTTGCGGCGCAGAACCGTTTTGAGCTTGAGGATAATATCGTTGATCATGCGACCACTGCGGAAAGTGGTGTCGATGATCAGGATGTTGTGGTGGTCGGCGATCTGGTCCTCGAGGTAACGCACGCCGATGACCCGGCTGCGGTAGCTGGCGTGGCTGCGGGTGGTGTTGATGGCGATGTGGTCCGGTGGAGCCTTGACCGAGCACGCCCGGCGGTTGAGGTACTTGATGGCCTCGTGCACCGGCAGCCCCGCCGAGATGCCCCCGGGCCAGACGGCGATGAGGAAGTCCGGATAGAAGGTATCGTCCCGGGCGATGTTCACGCCCAACCGCAGGGCGTCATAGAGCAGCTCCCGGGCGGTGAGGTAGATCTGCGGCTCATCGACCTTGACCGTCTCGATGGGGAACCCCGCGGTGTTGAGGATCTCCCAGATCTTGGGATCCTTCTCCCGGATGAGGGCCTCTCCTTCGTCGTCTGCCTGGTAGAGGTCGGCCAGCTCGTGGGGATAGTCGATCCATGCGTTCCCCGCGCGCTCGTGCAAACAGATGAGCGGGAGCTCTTCGTAGACGAACCGGTCGGGTTTGGCGTGTACGGTGGCGATGACGATTTTCTCGGGGGCATTTTTCCGGGCCCGGGCCCGGAGGGTCTCCACGATCTTCTGGATGGTCCGGCCGGACTCGTAGACATCGTCCACGATGAGCAGCCCGTCTTCGGGACAGATCACCTTGATGACATGTTCGAGACCCTTGACGATGACCTCGGACTGCTCGCCGATGCCTTTGTAGGACTCGGTGGCCACGGTGGTGTGATTGAGCTTCACTCCCTGGGCGCGGAAGTAGGCGTCCACGCCGAGGCCCACCGGCGTGCCCCCCCGCCAGATGGAGATGGCGTGCTTGGGCCGGAAGCCGCTCTCATAGACTTTGCGACCCAGGGCGAGGGTATCAACCAGGTACTGGTCAGGATCGATGTGCGCGATGTTGAGCATGAACACCTCATGACAGTTACCCAAGTGTGTCCAAATCCGCTCCCCGGATCAATAGCGACCCGCACGGCTTGATTCCTGACCGAACAGGAGCCCTTGATCCGCTCGCTTCGCCCCCGGGGAGGAGCTCTGCCTTGCCGCTCCAGCGGGACGCTGCGAGAGCGGCTGCGTCAGACTCCTCCCCGGGGGCTGCGCTCGCTACTACACGGATGAACCTGGGGTTGAAGACAGGTCTTATTGCCCCGGCAACGAAGCGGAGCCCTGCGCCGGAGCGACCCGGGGCAGGCTCTCACGGCCGATTAGAGCGGTTGTTCGGTCTCTTTGCAGGTGATGCCGAGGGTTTCCAATTCGGCCAGAACGGGGACGTAGATCTCGGGGGAGACTGGGATGTGAAGGCCCGTCAGGGTGATCTTGCCTTCGAGAATGAGGTTGGTCGCCACGGCACAGGGGAGGGAGACCGTGCGGGCCATGGCGCTGTCGCCGCCGGGGACACCGTAGTCCACCAGGGTCGAGAAGATGCGCCGCTGCTTGCCGGCGGCGTCCTGGGCAATGAACTCGTGGTGCAGCACGATCATGTCCCGTTCGCCGTCGGCAAAGACCAGCTTGGACTGCAGGCGCGCGCCCACCATGTCCAGGAGGGTGGGCACGTCCCCCACGGGCTCGTCCGAGAAGAACCCGGCCCACTCGAGCCGCGCGAGGGCGTCGGCCTCGACGGGGATGCCGAACTTCGCGGCGATGTCGGCGCGCAGGGTCTTGGGCGTGGCCCCTTGCACCAGGCTCGCGACCAGGCCCGCATGAGTCTGTCCCGGCAGATCCTTGCGCGGAGTCTGGTCCAGCAGGCCCAGGTCCACCACCAACTTGAGGCACGCCGACCAACCGGGGTACCGCAGGGTGCCCCGGAACATGGTCTGCGCCTTTTGCAGGCCGTAGGTCTCGACGTACTCCATGGAGTTGCGGTTGGGGTAGCCCTCGAACTTGTGCACGTTGGGCACGTCCACGGGCCAGTTGTGCAAAAACAGGTCCGGGCCGGGCACGTCGTTGAGCTTGCCCTCGTCGAGATAACGCGCCGGGTTGAGGCCGGCGGTCAAGACCGCCCGGGGGCTCCAGGAGAACTTGTATCCCCAGGGAACGTTGTTGGCCTCAGGGGCCGGCAGGCCGCCACAGTAAGAGCGGAAGCTGACGACCTGGCCACCCTCGGCCTCCACGGCGTGGATAATCTTCATGGCCGACATGTGATCGATGCCCGGGTCCAGACCGATCTCGTTGAGCAGCAGGATCCCGGCCGCCTCGGCGCGCGGGGCGAGCGCCTTCATGGCCGGGCCCACATAGGACGTTGTGACCAGGGGCTTGCCTGCGGCGAGGCATGCCTCAGCCACCGTGGGGTGGTGGGGCGCCGGCAACAGGCTGATGGTCAGATCCGCGGCGGCCACCAGATGACCCAGCTCGGCCACGTCGTCGATGTCGAAGGCCCGGGCGCTGCCAAGCTCGTGCCCGGCCACCAGGGCCTCGGCCTTTTTCACCGTGCGGCTGGCCACCACGACCTCGCAGCCTTGATCCAGCAGATACGCCACACCCGGCCGGGTCACCATACCCGCGCCGAGAAGCAGCACCTTCTTTGTGTTCATACCCTTGGTCATTGGGGTCAAAGCTCCTTGCGGTTAGATCTGCGTCAGAGGGCGTGCTGGAGGTACGCGAAGTCAGGGGTCAACACGCCGTTATAGGCGATCACCGCCCGGCGGATGGGCGCTGGCACGTCGTAGTCTTCCCACCGCACCGTGCGATCCGCACGGACGACGTCCGCCACAAATCCCCGCAGGCTCTCGGAGAACTGCACCGAGGACTCGCGGGACAGCTCCGCCGGCAGGTTGTCCACGGCCATGACGATGGGACCGCGTCCTTCGAAGCCCATGGTGTGCTCCCCGGTCAGCGGGTCGAACACGTATGACGGCGCGTCAGGCATGGTGGATTTGTGCGTGCACTGGATGGAGCCGTCGATGTCACAGCTCACATCCCCCAGCACCCGCAGCCGCGGCTGCGGCTCGGTCTCCCAGAGCGTGCGCAGGTCCGCGTTGCTCACCAGACGCGGGTACCGTGCCTCCCAGTAGATGCCGTTGACCAGCACGTGCAACCGGGGCAGAAACCGCGCAAAGCGCGCGCGATACCGCTCGGGGTGCTGATAGTACTCCTGCAACTCGAAGGCGGCGCCCTCGGCCACGGGCTCCACCATGTCGTGTTCAGCGAAGATCACTTTGACGAGCCCCGCGGAGGGCAGCGCTCCGGACAGCAGCGCGTCAGGGGTCACCGCGGTCACCGGCAGCACATCGAACACGTCCTGGGCGCCCTGGGAGACGTTGCCGTAACCCGCGAATCCCACCACCAGGGGCAAAATTTCCGCGGGAAGGCCGCGCTCGATGATCTGCGCGCCGACCCCCGCCAACGCCGCCTTGGCCGCGTCCAGGGACGCATAGGCGTAGGACATCTTCACGTCCACAAAGGGGGTGTCGAGCCCCTCGGCGGCAAGCCGGGCACCCAGCAGATGCAGGGTATCAATCATGCCCGCCTGGCCGGCCTGACGGCTGAAGAACACCAACCGACGCCCCTGGTCATCGGTGATCCGCTCATAGTCGATGAGCGTGCACCCGAGCTCCAGCAGCCGCCGCAGCATCGGCATGTTGTAGGGCTGCGCCTTGATGGTATGGGAAAAAAACAGGTAGGCGCCCCCGGGCTCAAACAGCGCCTGGGGGATCTCTTTGACCGCCAGCACCAGGTCGCAGCCGGACAGGTCCTCGGCCACCTCGGCACCCGCCTGGCGGTAGGCCTCGTCCGCAAAGACCCGCCTGGGGTAGGGCTGCACCACGGCGGCCAGATCCCCAGCTTGGAGGATGAGCGCCAGATGCTCGGGGATCAGCGGGACGCGCCGCTCCCAGATGTTCTTGTCTTCACGCCGAATTCCGATGGTCCTGGTCAAGTTGCGCCTCAGTCCTACGGGGTCAGAAGGGGCCACACAACGGCCCTTATATCCTACGCGCACGCGGTTGCAAGTGGGGACTGTGATATGCTCTCAGAGGAACTCAAATGACCTTGTCAGCTCGAGCAATAACGTCGGGCGCTGCCTGGGGGTTGACCCTGCTGACCCTGGGCACCCTCGGCACCTGGGGCGGCTGCAAAAGCGCCGAGGATCGCTACCGGGACTACGCCCCCCAGGGGCAAGCCCCGGTGGTGGAGACGCTGCCCCCTCCGCTGCGCAGTTGCACTCTCAAGCCCAGGCCCCGGGCTGTGATCATCCCGGTGCCCGGGGCGCCCCTGGAGGTGCACCTGGTGCGGTTTTACCACCTGTGCCTGGGCAAGCACGTGGCGCTGGTGCGCCTGTCAAAAGCCCAGCGCTCCCTGGTCCAGGTGGTGCTCGAATACGAGCAGTACGACGTCAACGGTCGCCACGCCCCGCGCCGGAACACGCTGCCTATTACGGTGGGCTTTTCGCCCCAGACCGTGCGCTACCGCCGCATCCACTGGCGGGAGGGCCGGGTGAACCCTGATGAGCGCGGCCTGCGGGTGCGACTGGCCACGGTGGACTTCGCCGACGGCAAGCGTTGGATCGCGCCCCCCTGGCCAAAATCCCCCGCCGTGGTGCCCCCGAAAAAGAGGGTCCCCGGTCCCCTGGCGCCCGTGGACAAGCTTCACGACTCCATCCGCGGTGCCACCCGTTCCCTCCGTAAAAGACGCCTGAAAATGGGCAAAAAGAAAGCGCCGCAAATAATAAAGAAGCCCGACTAGCTCGGCAAAACAGGGTCACACTGGTGGTGAGACGAGCGGGGTTTTAGCTCCATCCAGTGGGGGAGGTGTCATCGCGGGTCCGGCTCACATAGCCGTAGGCGTTGTGGTCGTGGATGGACTCGCTGGTCTCGACCTCGATGACAAAGTGCTCTACCACGTCCCGCTGCATGAGCTCAGCGGCAATCTCACGCAGCAGGTCCTCGACAAAGACCGGGTGCCGATAGGCGCGCTCGGTGACGTACTTCTCGTCGGGGCGCTTGAGCACGGAGTACACCTCACAGCTTGCGCAGCGCTCCACGGTCTCGACGAGCTGCTCCAGCCAGAGCATGCCCCGCAGCCGTACGAGCACGGTCACGGTACCCCGCTGGTTGTGAGCGCCCACCTCGCTGATCTCCTTGGAGCAGGGGCACAGCGTAGTCACCGGCACCTCCACCCGTAGCTCCAGGCGATCCTGGATCCCCGTGCGTCCGGCGAGCTGCACGTTGTAGCCCACCAGGCCCCGGGCCCGCGACACCGGCGCCTCCTTGGTGATGAAGTACGGGAAGACCACCTCGATGCGAGCGCGCTCCGAACCCAGCCGTTGCTGCATCTCCTGGAGCATGGCCTGCACCGACGACAGAGTGATCTCGGTGTGATGCTCCTCGAGGATCTGCACGAAGCGGCTCATGTGCGTACCCTTTTGCTCCTGGGGCAACCGCACGAGCATGGTGACCGAGCCCACGGTGGCCTGGGTGCCCTGGACGCGATCGAGCACGGTGATGGGATAGCTGAGCCCCTTGACCCCCACCCAATCGATGGCGAGGGAGCGATCATCGGAGCGGGACTGCACGTCCGCGAGGACCAGGGACGAAGCACGGGACTGTTTGGCTGTCATGATTTGGCTCGACCCCGCAATGGCTCCGGACGGAACAGGTGATGCCCGAAAATATCAAAGCCTTTTTAGGAGGATGGCCGGCCCCCGTCAAGCGGGAAGGGGCCGGTGGCGGGGGCGGGGACTCAGCGCGGAGGGTCGGTAACCGGCGTCGTGGTAGCGAGCCGGCGTTCCGCCTCGTCCGCCGAGACCCGTTTTTTGCCGAGGTTGATCGTGGCCACAAAGAGCGCCACCGCAATGCCCATGACCACTAGATTTCCGTATACAGCAACCATCGGCACTCCTTCTTGTCTACACTTAACTACATCTGCCTACATAATACCACATGGAGCACATCGGTCAAATTTGCATTCTTTTTGCGCAGGTCCGGGGCCATCACCGGGTTGTGCTTTCTCCCCCCTTGTCCGGGACGAACATCGAAAATCTTCCCAAACTTGCCCGGTGGCCAACGGGGCGCAAAGATGGGTCATGTCTCCCCGACGCCTCCCCGACCCAGACGCCTCCCTGGAGCGGCTCCTTGCCCACTCGGAGGTCCTCTGCGAGCGCTCGGAGACTCTGCTGGGCTGGGCTCACCATGGCCATCGCTCAGCGCCGGTGAAAAAGCCCCTTCCGCCCATCCCTGTGCCCGCTGCCGTCCGTCCTCGGAGGGCCCGACGTCCGACCTGCACTCCCCGGACCGCAACCGCCGAGGTGCGGCACGAAGCCGAGCTGGCCCCCGCCGTGAGCCGATTCCTTGGCGATCAGGGACTCACGGTGGCGCAGGAGCTCTGCCTCTACCCGACCCGGCGGAGCCGGCGACGCACGGTGGCCGACCTGGCCGGCCTGGTTCCGGACCCTGACGCCATCTCCCGACGCATGCGACTCGAGGGTCGCCGGGTGACCCTGGCGGAGTTCTGGCCGGCGCTCCTGCAGACCCTGAGCCTGGCACCGGATGGCCCCTTCCGGCGCCAGGAATTGCTGGGCCGGTTGGGTGAGGATCCCCTGACACGGTCCATCACCGCCGCGCGCCTGAGCCGTTACCTGCGAACCCTGCGGCGCTATGGCTACCTGCGCCGGGTGAGCGCGACCACCTACATCAAACGCGGTGACTACGTAGGCGTGGCCGCACCCGGCAGCCTCGCGGCCGTGGAGCTGAAACGACGCAGCTTCCGCGCCGCACTGGGCCAGGCCCGGAGCTACGCGCGGGTCGTGGACCGCGTGTGGGTCGCCACCGGGGGACAGTGGCACGCCGACGGCGAAGCAGCACAGGAATTTGCCCGCTGGGGCATCGGCGCCCTAGAGGTCCGGGGCGACAGGGTGCGTCAAGTGCTCGCGCCGGAGCCCGGAAAAGGGCGCGATCCCGCCTGCGCACCCTACCGCCGGATCCTGGAGGAGCGCCTGGTCCGCGAGCGCGTGCTGGGACGTCCCCGAGCCTTTGCCTGAGCCCCAAGGATCGCAATTCCCGCGCCCCGGGCTAAGGGCTGTTCATCCGCTCAAAATCCCCCTATAATCCGTCCTGCCCTGCGGGTCATTGATCCGCTGGACAGCCCCAGAACGAACCCCCGGCTTCG
>Ga0180009_10004864_pt1 | contig 14631 bp, 9 predicted proteins | sample OS_PC_MetaG_FD_123537 | JGI IMG/M metagenome (GOLD analysis project Ga0180009, IMG submission 123537) | Groundwater microbial communities from the Aspo Hard Rock Laboratory (HRL) deep subsurface site, Sweden - OS_PC_MetaG | ecosystem: Environmental > Aquatic > Deep subsurface > Groundwater...
CACCCTGCCGGCGGGCAGCAAGGTGTCCGTGCGCCTCCCGGTGGGCCGCCTCTCCACCACGGGGGTCGGCGAGGCGATCTTCGAGCTGGACTGGGACCTTCAGGCCGCCTCTCCCGTGCTGTCGGCCCACGGGCGCTCGGTGGAGATCTTTGTGCCGGAGCTGCGCAAGAGTCAGTTCACGGTGACCCTGAGCACGGTGGGAGGGGTCACCATCTCCGGGCGCGTGGGTGGGCTGTACGACGCCCGCTTCTTCAACGCGATGGTCAATCCGGGGGCGGAGGTGGAGCGTTGGCTCGAGATCCTCGACGACGACGACGCCATGGACAAGGTGCTGGGGACCTTGCGTCTCTTTTCCGCCGAGGGTGCAGACCTGCTGGAAAAGATCCGCTCCTTTGCCGAGCGGGTGCGCGCGATTTTTGAAAAGGAGCGCATCCTCAAGGCGGGCGACTTCCTCCCGGGGCGCGCCATCGCCCGGGTGTTTTCCCAGGTGTTGGTGGACTCCCACGAGCTGGAGGACCGCATCTTCCCGCTGGTTAAGCAGGTCACCGACGGGGGCGGTCTGGACGTGTCGGCCACCAAGCGATTGCTGTCGGAGCATCTGCCCGAGCACGACTACGACTTTGAGCTGGATCGGGGCCTACGTATCGTGGCGCGGCTGCTCGCACCCACCGAGCCCGTGCCTCCGCGTGATGTGGAGGAGGTCACGCCCCTGGTCGAATCCGAGCGGTACCGGGGCCGCCTCTCCCACCTGATCTCGGCCGGGGAGCTCTACGCGGCGACCCTCTCGGCGGATCCACTGCCGGCCCACCTGTCGGGACAGGCGGCGCGGGTGGCGCCCTACCTCACCCTGGCGCAGCTCGACGCGCTGTTGGACACTGCACGCCCCGATTGGGTGGTCGCGGATCTGCACAAGCTCCGGATGGTCCGCGCGCTCAAGGACCGCGTGCAACAGTTCGCCGAGAGCTACGGCGGCATGGGATTTCTGCCCCAGGCCTACGCCATCAATTTTTTTATCGGGGAGGCGGTCCGTCGCCGCCCGGACCCGGTAGAGGCGGCCCCGCCGGGCGGTTACGACATCGCCCATGGGCTCATCGGCCCCCAGGAAGTGGGCGTGCTTCTGCAGTCGGGGCTCGCCTCCATCTGGAAGGGGGGGCCGGTGCAGGTCAACCAGCGGCTCCTGCTGGACTACGTGCTGCGGCAGCCTCAGGAGTTTTTGCGGGAGGTGCTGGTGGAGATGGCCGGCCGCAGTGCCCGGGCGCTCACCGGCGTGCTCTACGCGCTGTTGCAGCTCGATCAGGGGATCATGCTGCATCCTCTGGATCTGGAGCAGATCATCGCGGAGCGCCTGGGCGTGCCGGTGCCGCGGATTGCGGACTACATGGCCGGGGGGCGCTGGGCCCGGGAGAGCCACATGGAGGCTCTGTCCCGTACGGCGGAGCTGATCCTCGCCGAAGCCGAGCCTTGCGTGGCGCTCAAGGAGCATCTGCAGGTGGTCCGTCACCCGGTGCCCCTCCCAATCCACGAGGCGACGGATCACCGCAAGCTGGCAGCCGCGGCGCAGGACGCCATCATCGAGGCCGACCGGCTGGGCGGGGAGTGTACCTTCAAGGGCAACGAGCCCGTTCGTCGCAAGCGGGCCACGGAGGCCTACGAGGCCGCTTTTTTGGCCTGCCGGGTCTTGCGTGAGGCGGAGCCCCAGTCCTTCGCGCTGGACTGGTTCAAGTCTTTCTGGGCCCGCAATCACGAGGCGTTGGTGGTGCTGTCGGTGGTGCGCAATCATCAGCAGGACATCGATCAGGTGCGACACTGGCTCAGCGTGCGCCACGGCGGGGACCCCCCCGCCAGCGAGCAGGGCCTCGTGACGGCGGTCATCGACGCGCTGTACTACTACGAAGAAGATCGCGCGCGCCTCTCGGGCGATCCCCTCGTCCGACTCCTGGTGGATCCCCCGCCGGGCAAATACGATTTCACCATCGTCAGCGCCATGGGTGTCATCACCGAGGGGGCCCAGGGTACCGAGCTCCAGGACGCGTACCGGCGGATGGCCGAGCAGCGCGGCGTGCGCGTGCTGCGCGCCGACACCCGGACCGCCCGCTCGCTGGAGTTCAACGCCGATCGCATCGAGGACACCGTGCGCCAGGCCACCACCCCCTGGGGCTACATCGGCTATAGCCAGGGGTGCGCCAACGGCCTGAGGGCGGAGTCGCTGCTGCTCGGTGGCACGCCGGATCAACAGGCCCTCGCGCGCACCCTGCGCTGCCGGAACCTGCTGTTCAGCGCGGCCAACGGCTCGGCCCACGGCACCTGCGGGGACCAGAAGTTCCTGCGGGCCATGATCGATGGCGACCGTTTTCTCAAGCACTACCAGGCCGTCTTTTCGTCCAAGGCCATCAAGGCGGCCCTGAACAACATCGGCCTGCTGCTGGACTCCCGCCCCTTTGTGCACTCCCAGGGCGGCGTTGACTCGTTGTCCTACGCCGGGATCCGCGCCCTGGTGCGGGACGGCCAGTTCAAGGCGGACGTTCCCACGTCCATCATCCGCGGCATCGTAGAGCCCGAGACCCTGCCCGAGGCCCTGGAGATGCTCAGCAACGTGCTCTCCAAGCAGATTGAGCAGACGGACCACGACACCCAGGTCACCACCCAGGAGGCGTTGGGCCACCCCGTGTGGGTCGTGAGCCCCTACGGCGGGGTGCTTGAGCGGTGTGACATGGGCTGCGTCGTGCAGCGGACCCACCATTGGTCTCCGCTGTACTACGCCACGAAGATGGCGACCACGGATCGCGACCGGGAGCTGGCCATCTATGAATTTCCCAAGGACCGGCACGTCTTCCCCTGGGTCGAGGTGAACGTCCGTTTCGGGGTCATCGACCGGATCGAAAAATAGGGAGTTGCGCGAGAATTTTTTATCGCAGGGTGGACTGGATGGCGGCGCCGAAGGACCAGTTGGCCTCGGCGGTGTCGAGGCGGTCCAGGAATTCGAATACCGAGGCCGGACGATCTCCGGGTTGCACTGCGGTGCAGCCGCTGACCAGCCGCTCCACCGCGCTGCCTCGCACGAGGTTGGCCCCCTCGACGCCTCCCAGCAGCAGGTCCCGCAGCAGGATGCCCAGGGAGTAGATGTCCGCGCGCTCCGTAAGGGGCTCGTTCCGGATGGCCTCGGGGGCCAGGTAGCGTCGGGCCTCACCGTCCGGTAGCCCGCCCTGTCGGCGGGAGCCCACGGGGCAGCCCACCCCGAGGTCCAGCAGCTTCACCCAGGGGACGCCGGGGCTGTCCCGTTCCACCAGGGGGCCGTTGACCACCATGACGCTGGCGGGATCCAACTCGGCGGACAACTGGTCCAGGCGGTGGAAGGCGGCGATGCCCCGCGCGATCTCTCGCGTCACGCGGAGGGCGTAAGCGTGCTCAAGATAGGTGCGCTCGGTCAGGATCTGGTCCAGGGGGCGGCCGTCGATCTGTTCGGTGATCACGTAGATGGTTCCGTCATCCTCGATGCCGACATCGTAGACGTGCACCACGTTGGGGTGCACCACCTGCGACAGGAACCGCGCTTCGGCGGCGACCTGCTCCTCCCACACCTGGTGGTGGATGGTCCCGGCACGAATCACCTGCACGGTGACCGGACGCTTCAAATGCTGGTGCCGACCCGCGTAGATCTCCAGCTCGCCCGGAGGCGTGATGCGCTCCACCAGCAGGTAGTTGTTCAGCAGAAAGCCGGTGAGGTTGAGGTGTTCGGGGTTCATCGTTGGCTGCTCACGCCCAAGCCCTAGATCATGACGGCCCCGCTCGGATTGTCAATTCACCTATTTGGGGGAGGGGTGGCGGGCGGCACGCCAAACCATGAGAGGCAGGCGGCCGGGCTCCTCTTGAGCCGTTTACTGTCAACCCGGTATTGGGGCACGGTCCAGCCCGGTCCCTGTCTGGGAAAATAGCGCACCCAGCGGAGCCGGCCCTGCCGGCGCACGTAGAGCTGCACGGCGAAGTCGGGATCGTTCGTTCTGAGCTTCCAGCCCCAGACCTTCTCGTTCGTGCGCAGGCCGGCCTTGTGAGCGGGACCTCCGTGGCGCACGCCCGAGAGTCGCCGACGTCGCTTGGTGGCGGACCAGTCGAACCCCAGGTCGAAGACGTGGACGGTGTGGTTCACGAGGCTCACGCAGGGCCCCAACCCGCGCGGGTCCGGGCGCAGCAGACGGCCGTCGGTGATGTGCTGTTTCACCGTGCGCCGGATCCAGCCCGGGTGCTCGCGTCGGGTCTGGGTCGAGAGCATGCTCACCGTGAACTGTTTGCCTCTCCGCCGCAGGTGGGCGTAGAGCCGCCGCAAGAGCCCGCCCAAGCCTTCCCGACCCCGGGTGGCCCGCTGGTGGGCCGCGTGCCAGTTGGAGGCCAGCAGATGCCCGCGCCAGTAGGCCAGGCGGTACAGGTCCGGGTTTCCCCAGAGTCCGCTGAGCACCCGGGGCAGAGACGCGGTGCGCTGGCCCGAGCGCCAGTAGTGGCGGATCTTCTGGTTCAGCTCGGCCACGTAGGCGGGCAGGGAGCGGTTGAAGTGGCGCAGGATCAGCAGGTGGGCGAGGTACTCGGTGACACCTTCGAAGAACCAGCGGTGGCGTTGATCCAGGTGCGCGGGGCGGATGCGATCCCCCAGCCACGCGTGGAAGAGCTCGTGCACCACCAGCCAGGTGAGCTCGGGACCGATGGCCTTGTCGGTGTTGAGGAACAGCGCCACGGAGTTGGTGAAGCCCAGGCCGCCGTAGGCGCAGCAGCGGCCGGGCAGGGGCACTACGGCCACGAGGAAGTGGGGGAACCGGTCGTCCCGCCAGAAGGCGCGCTGGAGCCCTACGGTCTTGGACACCAACGCCACCAGGTCGCGGTCCGTGAACTTCCAGCGCCCCCGGATGGCCACGACTACCGGGCGGCCGCGCACCGTGCGCCGAGCGACGCGGTAGTCTCCGCCCAGATAGATGGCGTGGCGCAGCTCGAAGAGCGACGCGCGGAGCCGCTGCACGGCCTGGCCCGCGCCGAAGCTGTTGGCCAGGGCCCACGCGCTGCCTGGGGGAGTCACCCAGCGAAGCTCCACGTACCGTCGCCCCAGGGCCCGCCAGCCCGGGATGGCGAAGACCGCGTGCCCCACAAACCGAAACCCGGGCCTGCGGAACACGTGGTAGTAGCGGTTCTTCTGCCCCAGCGCCGGCACTGGCGCCCGGGCCACCACCTCGTAGCGCAGATGCAGCTTCGCCCCGGGCGGATGCACCACCAGCCGGTAGTGGGGTCTGGGTCCGAGGCGAATGGTGGCCCCCGGGGTGAGCACTCGTACGTCGCGCACCCACTGCGAGAAGTCTCTCACGAAGGCCCAGCGCCCGGGCAGGAAGATCGCGGTCTGTCCGTTCGGATCGCCTTTCAAAAACAGATCCACCTGAAGCACGGGTGAGCCGGAGCCGGGGGGGACGCGGTAGCGGAGCTCATAGCGCAGCCCGCGCAGGGGTTTGGCGGATCGCGGCAAGGGCTGGGACCGGATCGCGGCCCGCAGCGGCGTGGCGGGGGTCACCGGCGTGCACGCGCCACTGCCCGCCACGGCCAACAAGGCGCACGCGCTCATCATCACCCAAAGAGTGATTCCCCCGGGGAGGCCCCGGCGCGGTTGCTCACGTGGGCTCCTGACGTGTGCGTGTGCCACTGGGCTTAGTGTAGCTTCACCCCGCGGCGAGGCAACGGGGTTCGGGGATCTCGCCCGCAGACGCCCGCAGACGAATCGTGTAAGCTGGAGTGGAGGAGGGCTGCGATGAGGCGTACACCCGGAGTGAGGCTCGAAGCCGGTTATTTTGCATTTCCGACGGGGCGTGTGGGGGTGATTCTGGCCACCAGCGTCGTGGTGCTGCTGGGCGGCTGTCGCGCACTGCCGCCGTCCATGCCACCCACGCCGGGGTACGTGTCGCTGGACCGACGAAATCTTCGTCATCCGGACTTCAGCGTGAGCGCGCTGGGGGCGTATCCCCTGGAGGAGCTGGCCGGACGGGTGGCGGTGGAGCCCTACGTAACCAGCCGGCTCTCGGTGCCCATCGAGGGGCGCGGGGGCTGGCCCGGCAACCTGCAGCTCCGGGTGGGCCCACGGTACCGCGCGGCGGACTGGCTTGCGCTGGGCATCGGGGGCGGCTTCACGCTGTTTCAGCTCGACAATCGTGACGAGGCCTCGGGGTTCGGACATGTGGATCTCGAGCTTGTGCTCGGCTGGCGGTGGTACCGGGTCGGGCTGTCCATCGGGCTGCGGCCCATGATCGGCGGCGGCGGCCGGGTGCACGGTGATGGGTATCCCGGGTTCTTGTCAGCGCTGGGAGATCTGTCCGTGGCGATCTTTGCGTCCCGCGCCTCGGCCGTCGTGATCCACGTGGGCGGCTACGGCTTCTCCTGGCTCGACGAGCCCGGCCATTGGTATGGCTCGGCCTTCTGGGGCATCGGCTACGTCTACAACCCGCGCTGAGGCCTCCTGTGAATAATGTCAAATTGGTGCTGGTTTGATGCGCGCCAATTTTTTCTTTCCGTGACCAAACCTGTTCTGGGGTGCTTAGGATTGTGTGAACCTGAGTCCCGATCACGACAGCGCTCCGCCGAAGGATCCCTCTGGGACCGGTCAGGTCGATCGGTATATGCACGGACCCGGCTCAGGGGTCGAGGTGCCCTTCCGTAGGATCGGGTGCCTTCTTGCGGGCCCTTTTGCGGGCCAATTTAGTCGTCTGACGCTTCTCATTGACAGCACCGCGCGGTTCGTTGCATGCCTTTCGGTATGGAACCTGTCGAACAGCAGTCTCCGGGCTTCCGGCGCCACTGGCTGCTGCCCATCCTCGTGCTCACGGGCGCTGCGCTGATGCTGTTCTGGGGCTTTTACCTGATCGACCATTTCGTCACCGGGGGCGCGGCGGGCAAGACGGTGCTGGGCCCGCTGGATCGCTACATCCACTTCGACCCGCAAAGCATCACCGACGCGGTGAGCTCCCTGGCAGGCATCGTGGCGGCGGTCTTCGGCATCGTGATCACGGTGGTCTCCATCATCGTGCAGCTGTCCGCCGACCGGTACACCGGCGTGGCGCGGATGTTCTTGAAGGACCGGATCAACCTGGGCGTGATGGCGTTCTACGTGATCTTCTGCGTCACCGGCGTGTGGCTGAGCGTGTCGCTGCACCAGAACTTCGTGCCGCGGCTGGCGCTGCTGGTGATGATCCTGGCTACGACCATCGGCGTGGTGCTGATGGTGCCTTACTTCGGATACGTCTTTTGGTTCCTGGAGCCGACGAACATCATCGCGCGGATCCGGCGGGACGCGGTGGGCACGGCCAGTCGCGGCACCCGGCAGACCCTGGTGAACGCCAGCGCCGACGCGCAGGTGAACACCGTGGGGGCCATGGAGGAGCTGATGGACCTGACCTCGAACTCCATCTCCGGCAAGGACAAGATCATCGCCAGCCGCGCGGTGGACGCCCTGAAGGACTTCGCCCTGGGCTATCTGCGGCTCAAGCGGGAGGCCGCCCCGATCTGGTTCGACATCGGCGCCGGCATCCGCCAGCACCCCGACTTCGTGGCGATGGACCCCGAGTCGCTGCAGGACCTCGAGAGCCGCCGCACCTGGGTGGAGTGGATGGTGATGCGGCAGTACCTCGGCATTTACAATGAGGCCCTGCAGTCCATGCGGGGCATCAACTACCTCATCGCCATCGACACGCGCTACATCAGCGAGGCCGCCGCGGACGACGCGGACACCGAGCTCATCACCCTGGGCTACCGCTACATGAACTCGTACCTGCGGGCCACCATCAACGCCCGGGACGTCCGCACGGCGTACAACGTGCTCAACCAGTACCGGCTGCTGGTCGAGGCGATGCTCCGCAAGCACCAGGACGATCAGGCCGTGGCCGGCATCAAGCACATGATCTACTACGGCCAGCTCAGCTTCGACATGAACCTGCCCTTCATCACCGAGACGGCCGCCTACGACGTCTCGGCCCTGGTGCAGACGGCCCACGAGCTCGGCAGCGCCGTGGAGCCCCAGATGCTCGCCGAGTTCCTGGAGCTCGACCAGCCCCTGCGCGTGCGCAGCCAGGAGCGCGCGCTGCTCGGGGTGCGCAAGGCCCAGGTCAAGCTCGCGGCCTACTACCTCATGCGGGGCGAGGACGAAAGTGCGCGCCGCATCGCTGAGGACATGGCCTCCGAGCCCCCCGAACGGCTGCAGACCATCCGGGAGCAGCTCGAGCGCATCACCACCAAGGACTTCTGGGAGATCATCGACCGCGGCCGCAATTTCGAGTACATGATCCCCGACCAGCGCGCGCGCATGGACGAGTTCTTCGGCTGGCTCCACGTCGAGCCCACCGCGCCGCCCGCGCCAACGGAGTGACCGCGCCCAACTCCGGCCGTCCCCTCCTCATCCATAGTCGTCCACCATCCGTCGCCGTGGGTCGGCCGCCTCGGCGAAGGTCGACTGTAGGTCCTGGTGCAGCGCGGGCTGGCTGTGGGTTCTCGCTTCCCCGGAATCCGTTATGATGCTGCGGGGGCACCAACCCCGGGATAGGCCGCGACGTCGTGAGTGATTCAGAACGATTCAACTCGCATCGAGAGCCTCACCAAGCAGTACGGCCAGCCGATCCTCGTGTCTGAGAATACGGCCTCGCGGATGGAATTCGTTCATGGCGTCTCGTGCCCGTGAGATTAGCACTTGTCTCGGAGCTCAAACTGCATGGTGAAGGAGGGCAACACGCCCTTTGGCGGCGTGAATCGCCACTTCGCAACGCCGGTTTTGAAGCAGCTCAACACGAGCTTTGGGTCTACCCGAACGGTGTTCCCAAGGGTCTCGACCATTTTGACTGTGCCGTCCTCTGCCAGCGTGATCTGCAGCGTGACCCGCCCCTTGCGCAACACAGTGCAGCCCTTTTTGTACACGAGGCGGAAGCAGGTGCTCATGCGGTGCTTGGTCCGCGCCTCGGCGATCCACTTTGGGGGATAGGGGCCGGGCATTTTTGTGGCGGGCCGCCTGGCCCCGGGAGTCATGGCCTCGGACGCCATGGTCGGGCCCTCTGTCTTCTTGGGTGCGTTTCCATTTTTCTGGCCGCAGCTCCAGGCGCTCCCGGCCAGTGCCAGCCCCAGCATCACGGCCAGCCTTTGGCGTTTGTTGTCCAGCATCAAGAATCTCTCCCGGAGGGTTGTAAACTACATTCTGCTGATATTTGGCCATTTGCTCAAGCATCGGGAAGGCGGGCTGACTGGTCGAGAAGCGTAGTGTAGGTGCATTGTGGGCGAAATGAGTGCTGTGCGGAATTCCGTGATCAAAGCGAGCAGAAGCATCTGGCTTTGGCAACGGGGACCTTGGAGCCCAACCGCCCCGTTCCCGACGCTTCCCCATTCCCGATTCTATACCCTTGAATGGCAGCGCGACTTCCAGCATCATCCCCTGGATATTCGCGCGTCCACCAACCGCACAGACACCCGAAGGGTCAAAGAGTGGGGCACCTTACCGTAAAGAACTACGAATCACTTTATTCGAGACTGGACCAGTTTGTGAACGGTCCCTTTGATTCAGAAGAACTCTACCAGATTCTCGGTATCCTATTTACCGATGAGGAGGCACTTCTCTGCGCGTCGTTGCCGATCTTGCCCAGTCCCATTGAGAAAATATCGAAAATCTGGGAGACCTCGGAGCAAGAGGCTGAGTCAATACTCGACACGCTCGTGACCAAGGGTTTGATTTATGAGGACGACTATCATGGCTCGGTCCTCTACTCGTTGGCGATTCCAATTTTTGGCTTCTTTGAATTCTCATTGATGCGCACGGATGGAATTTTTGACCACGATCTACTGTCAAAGCTATACACGAAATACATCAATGAAAACGAAGGCTTTGTTCGCAAGTACTTTGGCGGTGAGCCCAATATCTCCAGAACCTACGTTCAAGAGGAGACAATACCCCAAGACCTGACTTCCGAGATATTGTCCTACGAAAAAGCCAGCCACATCATCGATGCCGCCGAGACAATCAGCGTTGGGGTCTGCTTCTGCCGACACAAGATGGAGCATCTCGGGAGAGCCTGTGACAACCCCCAGGACGTCTGCCTCTCTTTTGGGAGTATCGCCAAATCTCTCATTGAGAAGGGGATCTCGAGAGCGGTCTCAAAAGCTGAAGCTCACGAAATCTTGAGAGAGTGCATCGCCAACGGATTGGCGCAAATCGGGGACAACATCAAAAACAAGCCCGCCGTAATCTGTAATTGCTGCGGCTGCTGTTGTGACCTTTTGCTCACCTATAAAAAGACGGGCATGAGCACAGTAATTTCTCCAAGCAGCTACATCGCGGAGATAGAGGATGGCGAATGCAGCCACTGTGGGATCTGCATCGAAAAATGCCCGACGGACGCTATCTCAGTGGTTGGCACCAAGACCGTTGTCGATGAGAACTGGTGCCTCGGCTGTGGAGTATGCAGCAACTTTTGCGACACCAATGCCTGCAGGATGGAGGCCAGAGAAGAGAAGGTCTTTGTCCCCCAAGACACTTTTCAGAAGGTGGTTCTGGCGGTGATCTACCAGGGAAAGCTGGGCAACGTTCTTTTTGAGGATCGAAACAGCATGATCCACAGAGCGCTAGGTGGCGCACTCAACTTCGTGGGGAAATTGCCACCGATTGAATGGCTTTTGCTTCAGAGCAAGGTTCAAGACTTCATCGTGGGCTTTACGTTGAGGAAGTACGGAATACGGGATTTCAAGCTGTGAGCCCTGACTCGATCCCACACCGGGCTGATCAGGAGCTGGTAGGGTACCGGATCAAGCCGTCGGAGTTCCGGGCGTGGCGGGAGGTGTGGTCGCGCCACCGTGCAAATCCCTAACCAGGCTACGTCTACCAGCCGCGCTGAATCCCGCTGTGAATATTGCTGAATTGGTGCTGGTTTTCTGAGCGCCGATTTTTTTATCCGTGACCAAACCGTGTTCTGGGGCCCCTAGGATTGTGCATGGTCGCACGACCAAGGAGGACGAATGCGCGCAGTCAATGTGACAGGTCGACCGGTCAGGGTTTTGCTCAGCGGGGTGTTTGGACCTTTTGGGGTCGACGACGAGTTCGGCCGCAAAGAAAACATCATGGAGCTGTTCCACAACCAGGTCACCCGGGGACAGGACACGGCGTCTTTTCGCTTCTTCCATCGCTCCTTCGGGCTGTACTTCCTGGCGGCGAATCTGGACGCCGACGTGACGGTGCTCGACTTCCCGTCCAAGGATCGTTTCGAGCAGGAGCTGGCCCAAGGCTACGACGTGGTGGGGATCTCCTTCATCGCGCCCAACTTTAAAAAGGCCCGGGAGATGGCGCGCATCACCCGGCGGGTGGCGCCGGGCGCCATGATTGTGGTCGGGGGGCACGGGGCCGCCATCGAGGACATCGAGCACAAGATCGACTGTGACCATGTGGTGCGCGGCGAGGGCATCCGACCCCTGCGCCGGCTACTGGGGCAGGATCCTGATTCACCCATCGAGCACCCGACCCTGCCGAGCTCCGAGAAATCGTCCATCTTCGGCCTGACGGTGCCGGGCACCCCGGCCAACCTGCTCGTGCCGGGGGTGGGCTGCATCAACGGCTGTCGCTTCTGCTCCACGTCGCACTTTTTTGGAAAGGCCTACACGCCCTATCTGTCCACCGGGCGGGAGCTGTTCGAGACGGCGCGGCGCATCGCCGACGAGACGGGCTCGGACGAGTTCTTCGTGATGGACGAGAATTTCCTCAAGGACCGGCAGCGCGCCCTGGATCTCATCGATGAGATGGAGCGGAACAACCGGTTCTTCTCCTTCAATATCTTCTCGTCCACCGAGACCATCCGCGCCTTCGGCTTGCACAATATGGAGCGGCTGGGAGTGGTGTTTGTGTGGATCGGCGTGGAGTCGTCTTCCCAGGAGGGCAACTTCGTCAAGAACGCCGGCCTGGATGCGCGGCGGCTTGTGTCTGAGCTCCAGGATCGCGGCGTCATGGTGCTGGCTTCGTCCATCCTGTGCGCCGAGCACCACACCCCGGACAATATCCAAGGTGAGATCGACTTCATGATCGGCCTGGAGGCGGATTTTGTGCAGTTCATGCTGCTCACCCCGCTGCCGGTGACCCAGCTGTATAAAGACCACCAGAAGGCCGGCCTGCTGCGCACGGATCTTCCCCTTGAGGAGTGGCACGGGCAGAAGAAGCTCTCCTACCGTCACCCGGCGTTTCCCGGGGACACGGCCCAGCATTGGATCGACAGCGCCTTTCGGCAGGAATACGAGGTCAACTCCTCGTCTCTGCTGCGGGTGATCCGCACGGCGCTCAAGGGCTACGAGCGGCTGGCCCGGCGTTGGGAGCTCGAACCCGGCCTGCAGGTGCGCAAGCGCAAGCTCGAAAACAGCGTCCGGGGCTGGGCGCCCGTGTTGCCGGGCATCGCCCGTCTGGCGGTGAACGAGCTCGAGCGGTCCCGGGCCCTGGAGCTCAAGCGGCGCATCGGGCGCCTCTTGCCCGCGACCCTGGTGCAGCGGATCAAGAGCCCGGCGGCCACCGCCCTCGCCGTGGCCTGGAGGGTGCGGGTGCGGCTGGCGGGAGACAACATCCAACCGGTCACCATTTTGACGCGGTACCCGGCTCGGCCGCTACGCGTCGCGCCGAACCGCATCCCCGTGCAGCTCGTGACTTCCAGAGCCGACCAGGTCCGCGAGCAAATCGCGGCCGTGGCCATGTGGGCCACCGAACCGCCGCTCCCCAACTGAAAAATTGCCCTGACCCGAAGGGGCCTTGCCAAGGGCCCCCGGCCGAACCGATACTCCGGGCATGGACGCACCGGGCGCCACTCGCATTAAACGGCTGCGGCGGAACCTCAAGCTCACCGGAGCCATCGTGCTGCTGTCGGTGGGCGTGCTGCTGCCGGTGCTGCTGTCCACCCTCGTGGGCATCCTCACGATCGTGCTCGGCACCGGGTCGCAGTCCATTATCCTGGGGCTGCTGACCATTGCCTTCACCTTCGCCGCCATCGGTAGCGCCATCATCGTCACGGTGCTGCTCGGAAGGCGTTCCCGCACGGCGCGGTTGCAGGCGGACTTCCTCGCCAACGTGACCCATGAGCTGCGCACGCCTCTGTCGGCCATTCGCATGTACGCTCAGACTCTGCAGCTTGGCGTGCTCGATGGCGATCCCGAGCGCACCAAGACCAGCGTTGACACCATCATCCGCGAGACCGAGTGGCTCGAGGCCATGATCGATCGGGTGTTGACCTGGCGCGCCGCGGCCCGGGACCGCTTTGACCTCGATATGGTGATCGAGCCCCTGGGCCCGGTGGTGGAAGAGGTGGCGGCCCGATTCCGTCGCATGCTCGCGCCGGATGAGGTGGAGTTTGCAGTCCACATCGACAGCCAGCTCCCCGTGCTGCACGACAAAAACGGCGTCGAGATCCTCATCCTGAATCTGCTGACAAACGCCTACAAGTATACCCGCCTCGACAAGCGCATCACCCTGGATGTGACCGACCGGGAAGACACGGTGATCATCGTGGTGGGCGACAACGGCGTGGGGATCCCGGAGCGAGAGCACGGGCGCATCTTTGATCCGTTCTACCGGGTGGAGTCGCACCGCTCGATCAAGGCCAGCGGTGCCGGTCTCGGGCTGGCCATCGTGCGGCACATGGTGGCTGCCCACCTGGGGCAGGTCTTTGTGGAGTCTTCGCCGGGGAAGGGGAGCCGCTTCAGCATTCACCTCCCGAAGGCCACCGAAGAGGAGGCCGAATGATGGTCGACCGCACATCGAATGGAGCCCGCCGAGACGAGACGATCCTCATTGTGGAGGACGATCGCTCCTTGCGGGAGGGGCTCGCCATGAACTTCCAGCTCCGGGGGTACCGGGTGTTGACCGCCGCTGACGGAGACGAGGGCATGCGGGCGGCCTTTGATGAGCGGCCCTCACTCATCATTCTCGACATCAGCCTGCCGGGTCCCAGCGGCCTGGAGATCTTGAGCGAGCTGCGGGCGCGGGCCGAGCGCGTGCCGGTGCTGATCCTGTCGGCCCGTGACACCACGGACAACAAGATCGAAGGGCTGGAGACGGGCGCAGACGACTATCTCAGCAAGCCCTTTGAGCTGCCCGAGCTTTTGGCCCGGGCAGAGGTGATGCTGCGCCGGCAGCGGGCCCTCGTCCAGCAGCAGCCCCGGCTCCTGGTGGGCGACATCGAGATCGACCAGTCCACCCGACGGGTCACCCGGGCCGGGGAGCCCGTCGTCCTGTCGGCCAAGGAGTTCGACCTGCTGCAGCTACTGGCGCGCTCGCCGGGCAAACCCTTCACTCGCGAGTCCATCCTGGACCAGGTCTGGGGCTGGGACTTCTCCGGCACCACCCGCACCGTGAACAACTTCATCCTCAGCCTGCGTCACAAGCTCGAGGCCGACCCCGCCAGCCCCCGACACATTCTCACGGTGCGGCAGGTCGGCTACAAAATAGAGCCCTAACCCGACCTGACTCGGGCTCACTCAGAGCAGCGCGGCGGCTTTGACCATGAGGGTGTCGTTGGTGCCGTCCATGACTTGGAGGAGGGGTGCGTCGCGCACGTACTTTTCGACGGGGTAGTCCCGGGTGAGGCCGTAGCCGCCGAGGATCTGCATCATGTCTGC
>Ga0180009_10004865_pt1 | contig 14630 bp, 16 predicted proteins | sample OS_PC_MetaG_FD_123537 | JGI IMG/M metagenome (GOLD analysis project Ga0180009, IMG submission 123537) | Groundwater microbial communities from the Aspo Hard Rock Laboratory (HRL) deep subsurface site, Sweden - OS_PC_MetaG | ecosystem: Environmental > Aquatic > Deep subsurface > Groundwater...
CGGGAGCTTATGGCGATCTACCGGCGGACCGGCTCAAAACCGATCATGACCTATGTCCGTTCCAACGGTGAGAACACGGCCCTGTCCCTGGACGACATCATTCAGCGGCGGACTCAGCTCCAGATGGCCTACAACATCAATGACTGCGTGGAGGTGCGTTGGGGCGCCTGGCCCGGGTCGGCGGAGTTCCGCAGCTGTCGGCGCCGTGCCCCACCCTACCAGCGAGCGCGCATGCTCCAGATGCGCCGGTGGTTTCGCCAGTGAAATGACCCCACCAGGCGACCACTGCAAGCGATAGAGACCCGCGTCAGTCGCCGCAGCAGCGGAAGCCCGTGGAGTAGTCCCAGTGGAGGGTGTTGTGGGCGGTGGTGGCGTAGAGGCAGCCCGGACCGTTGATGGAGGTGTCCACGTAGAAGCCGCCGCGGAAGGTGCCGGCGGGGTCGGCGGTCCACTCGTGCAGATTGCCCATCATGTCGAAGGCGCCCTCGGCGGTGACGCAGCCCGGGTTGGCGCCGGCGGGGTCCAGAGAGTCGGCGAGCTGGTTGATGCAGGGGTGGCCCAGCTCGGACCAGATCCACGGGTCGCTGGTGCCGAAATACTCCACCGCCGGATGGAGGCTGCGGTGGTCGTTGCAGGTGCCGAGCTGGAGCGTATTGCCGTAGGGATAGGTGGTGGCGGCCGAACCCTGGCAGGCCCGCAGCCACTCGGTGTCCGTGCAGAGCCGCTTGTTTGCCTCGGCGCAGGCGGCGGCGGCCTGGTCCCCGGTGATGTATCCCTGGGGCACGGCGCCGGCCATGGACACGGCGCGCACTCTCTCGGTGCCCGGGTTGTGGTAGGGCGACCAGGGGGACGTGGTGGAATCCGGGTGTACAAGCAGCAGGGACGCCTCGTATTGATCAATGCAAAAGGTCGCGACCGGGATCATTCCGTCGGCGCAGCCCCCCAAGCCGGGCGCCTCGGTCAGCCCCACGTTGGGCTGCGGGTGGGCCGCGGGATCGCATTGTCCCGTGGGCTGGGTACAGCATTGGATGTTGGCCGGGCCGGGGCAGTAGCCCGGGGTGGAGACGCCGTCACAGTCCGCGACGTCCATGCAAACGCCGGTTTCGCCGCCCACGGCGCAGGTCACCGCGGCGTCGGCGCCCGCGGTCGCGTCGGGCACAGCCGCGTCGGGCGTCAAAGAGCCGTCTGGCACGATCGCCGCGTCCAGGGCGAGCACATCCGCGCCTCCGCCGCTGTCAGGCACATCACCGCGGTCCCTGCCGCAGCCGGCCCCACTCATCCCGAGGGCTCCACTCATCCCGACGGCCAGCAGCACTGCGCAGAGTGTTCCGGACCCTCTTCGGTCGTGTGGTAGGTCAGTGAGGTGACGCAGGAACATCGCCTCCCAATATATCACGAGCGGAGTTTTGTCGATGGTTCGGGGCTGGGAGGGGGATGGGGCCGACGTCGGGGCGTGGGTGGGGCTACTGCTTTTTGGCGAAGAAGACCATCTGGCCCATCTTCTCCTTCTTCTCAGCGCGGATCTCAGTGTCACTGATGAAGGTGATGGTCATCGTCTCTTTTTTGCCCTTCTCGTCCACCGACTCGATGGTCAGGGTCTTGCCGTCGGTCTTGGTGACCTTGTAGGTGTCTTCCTGCACCTTGGGTCCGAGGCCGGTGACCTTCATCTTGTCCTTGGTGATCTCGAGGGTGGCCTTGTCGAGCATCGCGGCGAACTGCGCCTTCATCTCGGGCTTGCCCTTTTTGAACATCTCGGTGGCGGCGACGGTTTTATTGCCGTCGAACTTCCAGGTGCCGACGAGCTTGTTGGCTCCCGCCGCGCCCCCCTTCTTTTTGCCGCAGGCGCCGGCCGCAAGCAGTACGCTACACAGAACCACGAGCCCGATCAGATTGCGTTTAGTCATTGAAATATCCTGTTCCTTGGTTGTTGCTGCCGTCCCGATTTGCGGGGGACTCTACGACGATCAGCGCCATATCTCAACCCTGAAGCAACCCTGGCCCTCGGCGTTTTTGTCCCGTACTATCGACCAGAGAAAAGCGTAGCTTGTTAAGGAGCGGGCAGGAGGTAGGCACATGGGTTTCCGGGACTCTCCACAGGGCCTACACGAGCGGGTCACCTTGATGACGGGGGACGGGGAGGACCCGGCCGCGACCCTCAAGGTAGGTGATCCCACCAGCGTGCAGGTGGCCCTCTCCGGGCTCAGCGTCGCGGAGCGTTACGAGCGGCGGAAGCTCCTCGGCGAAGGCGGCATGGGCGCGGTGTGGCTCTCGGCGGATCGGCAGATCGGGCGTCGGGTGGCCATGAAGGTGGTGCGGTCAGATGTGGTGAACAACAGCGAGGCGGTCACCCGGTTTTTGCGGGAGGCGCGGGTACAGGGCCAGCTCGAGCATCCGGCCGTGGTGCCGGTCTACGACCTGGGCACCGACGAGGAGGGCGCCGCCTACTTCACGATGAAGCGGGTGCGGGGCGTCACCCTCGCGGAGGTCATCGCGGGCCTGGCCAACGGTGAGCCGGAGATGAAGGAGCGGTTCGGCCTGCGACGGCTGCTCACGGATTTTGCCCAGGTGTGTCTGGCCGCGGATTTCGCGCATCGGCACGGGGTGCTCCACCGGGACCTCAAGCCGGAGAACATCATGTTCGGCAACTACGGCGAGGTCTACGTGCTCGATTGGGGCGTGGCGAAGATCCTCGCCGAGCGCGAGGAGCGACAGAGCACGACCCTCGGCATCGATGTCGGGGCGCTCGAGGCCCGGGCCACGGGGGGCACGCTGCTGGGCACGCCGGCCTTCATGGCCCCGGAACAGCTCCTGGACGAGCCCACCGCCAGCCTGCCGGGAGCGGACGTGTATGCCCTGGGGTGCATTTTGTTCGAGTTGTTGACCGGGATGGCGGCCAACGACGCCGAGAGCGTGCATGGCGTGCTCACCAAGGCGCTGGAGGGGGTGGAGGCCACGCCCTCCACCCGCGCGCCGCACATGCAGGTGGACCCGGAGCTGGAGGAGATCTGTGTCAAGGCCACGGCACGCCAGCCGCAGCATCGGTACAACACGGCCCGCGAGATGCACGACGCCGTGGAGCGCTACCTGGACGGACGCCGCAACGAGGAGCTGCGCCGTGATCTTTCGGCGGAGCACGCGCGGACCGCGGCCGAGGCGGTGGCGCGCATTCAGCGCGCGCCCGACGTCTCGCTGGGGGATCGCCGCCGCGCCATGCAGGAGGTGGGCCGGTCCCTGGCCCTGGACCCCGCCAACGAGCAGGCCCTGGACGCCATGGTCAAGCTCTTGGCGCAGCCGCCCCGGGAGCTGCCCGCCGAGGTGCAGTGGGAGCTGGAGCGCTCGGACGAGAATCAGTGGCGTTGGACGGGCAAGGTGGCTGGGGTCGCCTATCTGAGCCTGGCCCTGTACCTGCCCCTGATGCTTTGGTCCGGAGTGTTGTCCGTCACGCCGCTGCTCTTTTATTACGGCTTTGCCATCGCCAGCGCCGGGACCGCCTTTGTAGTGGCGTTCAGCGAGCGCCCCAGGGCCTGGATGATCCTGTGCGCCGCCCTCTTGAGCACCGTTTGCCAGGCGAGCACCTCGGCCTTCTTTGGCCCCCTGGTGCTCACGCCGGCCCTGGTGGCCACCAACACCGCGGCCTACGCCATCCTGTTGCGGGGCTGGCAGCGCTGGTTTGTGGTGGGATTTGCGTGCGTAGTGGTTTACTCGCTCGTCATGTTGGAGGTGCTCGATTCGGATGCCAGTCGGTATATTTTCACGGGCGACGGGATGCTCATCCGGCCGGGGGCGATTGGCCTGCAGTTGGCGCCCACGCTCGTGTTCCTGGGGCTCGCGGCCTTCGGCACCCTGCTGACGACTACGCTGTCGGTATCCCGCATGCGGGACTCCTTGGCGGTGGCGGAGCGAAAGCTGTACCTGTATGCCTGGCAGATCCGGCAGCTGGTGCCCTCGGTGCTCGGCGGCCCCGACCACACCGACGGTGGGCTCGGCGCCTCCTCGGGCTCCTAGCCCTGAAAATCTCACCAGAATCAGGTTGACGGCCCGCCGGTACCAGTGTGTATTATCGCCGTTTGGAATACGGCTAGAGTCAGGTCTTGAGCGTCGCACGCGCGGACTGACCCCCTGGCCCGCGAGAACATGGCTTCAACTCTACAGATCCCCGTCGCCCTGTCGAACCGGCACTGCCATCTGAGCCGGGCACACCTCCAGGCCCTGTTTGGTCCCGGCGCCGAGCTGCACCCGCAGAAGCCCCTGTCCCAGCCCGGCCAGTTCGCCGCCGTCGAGACCGTGGAGGTCGTGGGACCCAAGGGCTCCATCCCCGGGGTGCGGGTGCTCGGCCCGGCGCGCGGTGACAGCCAGGTGGAGCTCTCCATTACGGACGGATTCGTGCTGGGTGTGCCTCTGCCAGTGCGGGTCTCGGGGGACGTGAAGGAGACCGCGGGTGGTCACCTCATCGGCCCCTGCGGTGCCGTACGGCTGGACCAGGGGCTCATCGTGGCGGCGCGCCACATCCACCTCGAGCCGGCCCACGCCGCGGCGGCGGGTCTGGGAAACCAGCAGCGGGTGGCGGTGCGGGCCCTGGGCAAGCGGGGACTCATCTTTGAAGAGGTGGTGATTCGCGTCAGCGACAAGTTCAAGACCGAGATGCACCTGGACAACGACGAGGGCAACGCCGCCGCGGTGCGGAACGGCGACCTCGTGGAGGTCATCGCGGACGTGTGCGGACTGTGTCCGGCCGAGCAGTGCGCCATTCGGGAGGACCCGACGCAGCCGGTGAACCGACCCTACTGCGACTTCGCCCAGACGCGATATCACATCCGTTGACAGGACGACCAGAGCCCGTGAGCCGAACCCAGGACCAGACCCTCGATTTTGCCGCCCTCGTGGCGCTGATCACCGAGTCGGTGTTGGGTCGTCTGCAGGGGGCAACCGTTCGGAGCGGGGAGGTGTCTCTGGGAGGCGTGGTGCGGGGCAATCCGGTGGCGGTGGAGGCGCGGCGTATCACCTGGCTCCTGGCGGCGCCCTGTGGGCATCTGGAGTCCTTGTGCCGGCAGCTTGCCGTGCTGGCGCGGCTCGGTCACCACCAGCGCGTGGTTGCTTGTGCGGATGTGGTGGACGGGTTGCGGTCCACGTCGACCTGGCCCGGCGAGGGCCCGGCGCTGGGTCTGCGGGGGATCGGCGCAGGGGGGCAGGGGGTATCGGCGCTCTTGGCGGAGCTGTCAGACCAGGAGTTGATTTACGTGGGATCCCTGGGGTGGCACCAGGCCGCGGCGCTGGCCGCGCTGGACGATCGCGACGGGTTTGTGCAGGTGCTGCTCGGCGCCCTGGCCGCGGGCAAGCCCGTGTCGCTGGTGGCCGGTGAGGGGCTCGATGGGCTGCAGGGGCTCGCACCCGGCAGCGGGGGAGGCGGGTCACCCGCTTTGGCGCGCGAAGCGGGGAACCTCTGGCGTTCCCTGGAAGCGCTCGGCGTGAATCCCCTGGATGTGGCGGAGCTGCGGCGTCCGTTGGCGGCCCTGGAGGCTGCCAACAGTGTTGTGGGTCGCGCCTTCGGGGGACTGCTGTCCGAGCGGGATGTGGAGGAGGCGGCGGCGGCCGGGCTCCGGGAGCTGCGGCTCACGCGCGCCACGCTGGTCACGCCCCTGGCCCGGGATCGAGCCCGGGCTCTGGACGTGCGAATCGAGCAGGTATGACGCGGGGCTTCGCCCGCGACAGGTAACCCAAAGGTCGGAGGACACGATGCAGTTGGCCCGGGTGGTAGGCACGGTGGTAAGCACTCAAAAGACGAAGTTCATCACCGGGATGAAGCTGCTCATTGTGGAGCCCATCGACGTGCGTACGTTGAAGGCCTCGGGCAAGCCCGTGGTGGCCGTGGACGGCGTTGGTGCGGGGGAAGACGAGGTGGTGCTCTTTGTGACTGGCTCCTCCTCGCGGCTCACCGAGAACACCAAGGACAAGCCGGTGGACGCCACGATCATGGCCATCGTGGATTTTGTGCAGGTCGACGGCGAGCAGACGTTCGCCAAGTAGAGAGGTCGGCATGAAGGTCGAAATCACAAATGACCAGATGACGCGCCTGGTGGACGAGGTGGTGGCGCAGGTGAAACAGCAGCTGGGCAACGGGGCTTCGGCTCCGGACCTGACGAGGTCGGCTCCGCCGCGGGCGACTTTCGCGACGGTTCCAGCGTCGGCCCCGGTGGCGGCGAGCGCCCATTCCGACGGGGTCTTCGCCGACGTGGATCAGGCCATCGCGGCGGCCCAACGTTCCTTTGACGAGCTGCAGGGGTGCACCCTTTCCGATCGACAGGCCATGGTGTCGGCCATGCGGCAGGCGGCTGTGCGAGAGGCCGAGCGGCTGGCGCGCTTTGCCGTGGAGGAGACAGGCCTGGGACGGGTGAGCGCCAAGGTGCAGAAGATCCTGTTGGCGGCGCGCAAAACTCCGGGCACCGAGGATCTTACCCCGGTTGCCTACACGGGAGACGACGGCCTGAGCCTCGTGGAGCCGGCGCCCTTCGGGGTGGCGGGGGTCATCACTCCCAGCACCAACCCGCCCTCCACCGTGGTGAACAACGCCATCTGCATGGTGGCGGCGGGAAACACTGCGGTATTCAACCCGCACCCGTCGGCCAAGGGCGTATCCAACGAGGTGGTACGCGTGCTCAACCGCGCGATCCTGGAGGCGGGCGGCCCGGCCAACGTGCTGTGCTCGGTGGCGTCTCCCACCCTGGAGTCCAGCCAGGCGCTCATGCAGCACCCCGCCATCCGGCTGCTGCTGGTGACCGGCGGTGGCATTGTGGTGAAGCTGGCCATGACCAGCGGCAAAAAGGCCGTGGCCGCGGGGCCGGGCAACCCACCGGTGATCGTGGACGACACCGCCTCCCTGAGCCATGCCGCCCGCCACATTGTGGATGGCGCCAGCTTTGACAATAACGTGCTCTGCATCGGCGAGAAGGAGGTCTTCGTTTTCCGCAATGTGGCGGACCGCTTCAAAGAGGAGATGCGCCGTGCGGGCGCCTTCGAGGTGACCGGGGCGGACCGGGACCGGCTGGTGGAGCGCTGCCTGGACCTGAGCCAGCCGGACCATCCGGTGGCCGCGCGGGACCTCGTGGGCAAGGATGCTCATTTATTGCTGGCCGAAGTGGGCCTCACCGCGCCGCCGGACACGCGGCTGATCTTCTGCGAGGTAGACGACCTGTATCACCCGCTGATCCAGGCCGAGCAGCTCATGCCATTTTTGCCAATATTGCGCGTGGATGGTCTGGACGAAGCCCTCGCCTGCGCCAAGCAGGCGGAGCACGGCTTCCGGCATACGGCCACCATGCACTCGGAGAACGTGGTGTCCATGAGCCGCGTAGCCCGGGAGATTGAGACCACGATCTTCGTCAAGAACGCCCCCTCCTATGCCGGGCTTGGTTTTGGCGGCGAGGGCTTTACCACGCTGTCCATCGCCGGCCCCACGGGCGAGGGGCTCACTTCGCCCCGCACCTTCACCCGGCAGCGCCGCTGTGTGTTGGCCGGGAGCTTCCGGATCGTATGATGGCGCGCACGGGCAACAGCATCGCGGTCGGGGCGTCGGCCCCCACGGACAAGCGGGCCCTGCTGGACCGGATCCGGGACGCGGGTCTGGTGGGCATGGGGGGCGCCGGTTTCCCCATGCACGTGAAGTTCGACGCCGAGGTGGACACGGTGCTGGCCAACGGTGCCGAGTGCGAGCCCCTGCTCTGGACGGACAAGCAGTACATGCTGCACTGGCCCGAAGAGCTCATCCGTGGCCTGGAGATCGCCATCGACACAGTGGGCGCGCAGCGGGGCGTCATCGGCATCAAGGGCAAGTACACCGCCGTGGTGGAGGCCGTGGAGTCGGCCATTCACGCGCGGGGTCCGGGGGGGCCGCCCCTCGAGGTCTTCCCCATGCCAAACTTCTACCCGGCCGGGGACGAGTTCAGTCTGGTGCAGCAGGTTCTGGGGCGCACCATCCCGGAGATGGGGTTGCCCCTGCATGTGGGCGTGGTGGTCAGCAACACCGCCACGCTGCACCACCTGGCGCGCGCCGTATTGGCCAACGAGCCCCTGACGTCGCGGCTGGTCACGGTTTGCGGCGAGGTGCGCTCCCCCGTGGTGGTGCAGGCGCCCGTGGGCACGCCCATGACGGACCTGCTCGAGGCCGCCGGTGGCGTGACCCGCCAGGATGTCACGCTGGTGGACGGCGGCCCGATGATGGGGCACCTGACCTCCGTCGATGCGGCCATGAAAAAGACTTGCAGCGGCATCGTGGTACTACCCACGCACCAACCCCTGGTGCAGCGCAAGATCGAAGGGCCTGATGCGAAGCTTCGGGTGGCCCGGGCGGCGTGCTGTTCCTGCCAGGAGTGTACGGAGGTGTGCCCGCGCAACGCCCTGGGCCACCGGATCTACCCGCACCGGCTCATGCAGAGCGTGGCGTCGGGCATCACCCACGACGTGCGGGCTTACCTGGGCGCCCTGTTGTGCTGCGAGTGCGGCCTGTGCACCGAGTACGGCTGCCCGCTGTACCTCGACCCCTGTCGCATGAACATCGAGTGCAAGCAGCTGCTTCGGTCCCAGGGGGTGAGTTACCCTGATCCGCAGGCGAGCAAGCCGAGCAGGTTCTTCAACATCAAGCAGGTGCCTGCGACCCGATTGGCGGCGCGTTTGGGACTCAACAAGTATCTCGGCGAAGTCCCCATGGCCCCCGAGCCCCTGCGACCGGCCCGCGTGGAGCTCGCGCTCCGGCAGGGCATCGGACAGCCCTGCAAGCCGGTGGTGGCCGTGGGGGAGCGGGTCGTTGTTGGCCAGCTGGTGGCCGAGCCGGGCGGGCCCATCTGTGCGGCTCTGCATGCGAGCATCGACGGCGTGGTGGACCGGGTGGACGAAACAGCGATCGTCGTGCGGAGGGACCCATGAGCACGAGCAGAGCCATCGTAACCGGCGGGATCCTGGGCGCCATGCCCCCCGCCGTAGAGTCCCTGGGCTGTCTGGAGACGCGCTCCATCGCCCTGGGCATCGAGGCGGCGGACACTATGGTCAAAGCCGCCGACGTGCAGCTGATGATCGCCATGGCCACCTGCCCGGGCAAGTACCTCATCGCCGTGAACGGGACCGTGGCGGCCGTGCGGGCGTCGGTGGAGGCCGGCATGGAGCCGGCCGGCGACAGCCTGGTGGACTACATGGTCATCGCGTCGGTGCACCCCCAGGTGATCCCGGCCATGACCGCGGTGTCCGATCCGAACATCACTGGCGCCGTGGGGATCATCGAGACCTTCTCCATGTGTGCTTCGGTGAAGGCCGCCGATGAGGCCGTCAAGAGCGCGGACGTGCACCTGGTGGAGATCCGGCTGGGCCGCGGCCTGGCGGGCAAGGCCTTTGTGGTGATTACGGGCCACGTGTCGGCGGTGCGGGCGGCCATCGCGGCCGCGGTGACATCCTTGCAAGAAGAGGCGCTGCTCATTGCGACGACGGTGATCCCGTCGCCGCATCCGGCGCTGATGGAAAAGATTCTATAGGAACAACACCGGGCGGTCCGGCATTGCCGGGCGTAGACGCCCCAACGGAGGAGACCGATGAAGGAAGCCCTGGGAATGATCGAGACACGTGGACTGGTGGGAGCCATCGAGGCGGCGGACGCCATGGTCAAGGCGGCCAAGGTCACGTTGACCGGCAAAGAGCGGGTGGGTGGCGGCCTGGTCACCGTGATGGTGCGTGGGGATGTGGGCGCGGTGAAGGCGGCGGTGGAGTCGGGGGCCGAGGCCGCCCGCAAGGTTGGCGAGCTCATCTCGGTGCACGTGATCCCGAGCCCCCACGAGGACGTGGAGGCCATCCTGCCCACGACCGGTCCCGGCGGGAAGAAGAAATAGCGCATGCGCCTGGCCCGCGTCACCGGGAACGTGGTCTCCACCATCAAGGAGGCCAGCCACCAGAGCTTCAAGCTCCTGGTGGTGCAGCCCGTGAACACCCGCGGACAGCCGTGTGATCCGAGCCACCTGGCCATCGATCTGTGCCAGGCCGGTATCGGTGACTACGTGCTGATCCTGCAGGAGGGCAACTCCATCCGGTTTCTCACCGACCAACCCCGGGGGGCTGTGGACGCGGCCGCCGTGGGGGTCATCGACTACGTGGAGACCGGCGGCGTACAGTACCCGTTGGGAGATCCGCCAGCAGACCCGCTCTCGGAGCGGGTGCCGAAGGAGGGTTAGCGAGTGCCCGAGCTGGATGTAGCAGAGCTGGTCGAGGCGGTGACCCGCCGGGTCCTGGCGCAACTGGGCTCGGACGGTGCGCTGGCGACCCGGGTGGATCAGGCGTACGATCCCACGCGGCCCCTGGTGGCGGCGAACTGGAAGATGAACGCCTGCGCGGAGGGGCTCGCGCCCTACCTGGCTGAGCTCGTCGCGGCGGACCCGGCGGTGGACGTGCTGCTCTTTCCGCCGGCGGTGTTGATTGCCGCGGTGGCCGACGGGGTGACCCGGGCCGGTCGCCCGGACCTGGGCGTGGGCTCCCAGGACCTGCACTGGGAGCCGGGCGGGGCCCACACGGGGGAGCACTCCGGCGCGCTCATCCGCGCCGCGGGTGGGAGCTGGACCCTCGTGGGTCACTCGGAGCGGCGTCTGGCCGGAGAGACCGACGATCAGATCCGTCGCAAGCTGCGCGCGGGTCTGAATGCGGACCTGGCGGTGATGCTGTGTGTGGGCGAGTCTCTCGAGGCTCGACGCACGGGGGCCACCTTCCGCGTGCTGCGCAATCAGCTCCAGGCGGCCTTGGGTGACTCGGCTCTGCAGCCGCCTGCGCCCCATCGGCTGGCGGTGGCTTACGAGCCCGTCTGGGCCATTGGCACCGGCGAGGTGGCCACCCTGGAGCAGATCCAGGAGGCGGCCGCCTTTGTCCGGCAGGTGGTTACCGAGCTTTTCGATTTTCAGCGGGCGCGTGACATCCGTGTGCTCTACGGCGGCAGCGTCAAACCGGAAAACGCCGGCGAGATCCTATCGGCTCCGGACGTGGGCGGGCTGCTCGTGGGTGGCGCGAGTCTGAAGGGCGCTTCTTTTTGCGCCATCGTAGATGCGTCCGCACCGGTTGACGCCACCAGGAGACGGCCATGAAACCGTTTGTTCTCATTGGCGCTGATCACGGGGGCGTGACCCTCAAAGAGCAGCTCAAAGCGTGGCTCGACGAGCAGGGCTACCCGTTTCGGGATCTGGGCTCCCACGGCTCCGACCCGGTAGACTACCCGGACATCGCGTTCTTGGTTGCGCGCGCTGTGGCCGAGCTGCGCGCCGGTGGCCACGAGGCTTTTGGCGTGATGATCGACGGCGTGGGCGTGGCCTCCTCCATGGTATGTAACCGGGTACCGGGGATCCGCTCGGCGCCCTGCTGGAACGAGTTTTCCGCCCGGTCGGCCCGGGAGCACAACAACGCCCAGGTCGTGACCCTGGGGGGACGGCTCATCGGCGATGCCCTGGCCTGCAAGCTGCTGGATACTTTTTTGACGACCCCCTTCGGCGGGGGCAGACATCAGTCGCGGGTGGACAAGATCCACCTGTTGGCCGGGGAGCCGCCGTCCCGCTAGGGGCGACGGGAAGGTGAGATCACATGTTGCTCGCGCGGGTCATCGGCACGGTGGTGGCCACAGTGAAGGACGAGAGCCTCCGCGGCATCAAGCTCATGGTGGTACAGGTCCTCAATGAGGACGGTTCTTCCCGGGGCGAGCCGGAGGTGGCCGCGGACGCGGTGGGCTGCGCCGGGCGCGGGGACCATGTGTTCCTGGCCACCCGCAAGGAGGCGGCCTTTCCGCTGGGCGACCTGGTGCCGGTGGACCTGTCCATCGCCGGATTTGTCGACACCGTGACCACCGAGAACAAGTAGCTGAACCGATACACGATAGGGATGATACAACCTGCAGATTCGACAGACGCATTGGAGAATGAGATGAGCACAAAAGAGGCACTCGGATTAATTGAAACGCGCGGCCTGGTTGCCGCCATCGAGGCGGCCGACGCCATGCTCAAGGCGGCCAACGTCACCTTGCAGAACAAAGAGCTCGTCGGTGGCGGTCTGGTGACCGTGACCGTGCGCGGCGACGTGGGCGCGGTCAAGGCGGCGGTGGAGGCTGGTGCGGCGGCGGCGCGCAAGGTGGGCGAGCTGGTCTCGGTGCACGTGATCCCGCGGCCCCATGAGGATGTGGAAGGCGTGCTGAAGTAGCCGCGACGACGTACCCCAGATAACCCGGAGCGCGGCCCCCCTGGGACCGACGCTCTCGGAGGCATGGAATGGCCAACGACGATCTGATCAAGTCCATCGTCTCGCAGGTGATCGAGAAGCTGAGCGCGAACGGTTCGCCCGCCGCACCTCGGGGTGTGGCCGCGGGGGGTGGCGGCGGCGTGGGAGCCGGTGGTCGGCGCCCCCTGTCGATTTCGCCGGCGCCTTCGCCTGCGCGACGCGGGGGCCCCTGTGGTCTCGTATTGCTTACGGCGGGGGACGCGTCCCTGGACGAGGTGTACCGCCAGCTTTCTTTGCTCACCGAACGGACGTCGAAGCTGCTGGTGTACCTGTCGCCCTCGGCTCGCAAGGTGCTGGACCTGCCGGCCATCCGGCGGAGTTGCCCCACCGCGGAGTTTTTGCCGGCGGAGGTGACCCACGACCTGCGGGACCTGGTGGAAGGCTGCGACGCGGTGTACCTGCCCACGCTGACCCTGAGCACGGCGTCGAAGATCGCATTTCTGAACGGCGACACGGCGGCGTCCCTGATGCCCATCTACGCCCTTAGCCGCGGCAAGACCGTGGTGGTGGCCAGCAACTCGGTGTACGGGCTGCGTGCGGATTTGCCCCCGGCACCCGAGGGCTTCCGGCGTCGGGTGGACAAAATTTTCGGCAACCTGACCGACCTCGGGGTGCAGGTGGTGGACGTGGGCCAGCTCGCTTCCCGGTCCGCGGGCGCCATGGCCCCGGCGGCGGCACGACCCACTGCCTCTGCTATTCCCTCGGTGACACCAACCTTCCAGCGCGCCCCCCAGGACGCTTCTTGCATGGGGTGCTCCACCCAGCCCGGCGGGTGTGAGTCCTGCGGCCAGTGCGCCGAGAAGAACATTTCCGGCGTGCGCAGTCTGGTGGCCAACGGCGCCCAGCGCATCGGCGCCACGGCGGGCACGCGAGTGGCGGATCGGGACCTGGCAGGGCTCATCGACCACACCCTGCTCAAAGCCGACGCCACCGAGGCCGACGTGCGCAAGCTGTGCGATGAGGCGCGAAAATACGTTTTTGCATCCGTCTGCGTCAACCCCACCAACGTTGCCCTGGCGGCGCGGCTGCTTGCGGACAGCCCGGTGAAGGTCTGCACGGTCATCGGGTTCCCCCTCGGCGCCACCACCCCCACCGCGAAGGCCATTGAGACCCGGGACGCCATCGCCAACGGCGCCACCGAGATCGACATGGTCATCAACGTCGGCGCCTTGAAGTCCGGTGATGACGACCTGGTGCGGCGGGACATCTCCGCGGTGGTGGAGGCCACCCGTGGTCAGGGCATCGTGAAGGTCATCCTGGAGACGGCGTTGCTGTCCAGAGAGGAGAAGATCAAGGCCTGCCTGCTGTCCAAGATGGCGGGTGCGGACTTCGTCAAGACCTCCACCGGTTTCTCCACCGGGGGCGCCACCGCCGAGGACATCGCCCTCATGCGCGCGACCGTGGGCCCGGACATGGGCATCAAGGCCTCGGGCGGCATCAAAAACGCCGAAGACGTCCAGAAGATGGTCGCCGCGGGGGCCACCCGCATCGGCGCCTCCGCATCAGTCTCCATCGCCCGGGGCGAACAGGCCGCAGCCGGCGGATATTAGCCTCCGGTATCTCCCCTGCTCGCGTTGCCTGTCCAAGAGCTGCCCGCCGCGCCGTGATATACTCGGGGCTACACTGATGTGAGGTCCAACATGTGTCGAATCGGCGCGTCCATGGTGGTGGCGGGAGTGGTCACGGTACTGGGCTTGGGCTGCAGTGACCGCGGTTCGGGTGGCGACAACGAGAACAACAACTTCAACGCCAACCAGAACATCAATGGGAACACCAACGGGAACGCCAATCAGAACCAGTCCGACGCGGGGCTGCCCGACGCCGGTCAGGTGGATGCGGTAGCTCCCTTTTGCGGCGACGGCGTGGTGGACACGGGTGAGGAGTGTGATGACGCCACGGCCAACAGCGACACCTTGCCGGACGCCTGTCGCGGCGACTGCGTGACGGCGGGGTGTGGGGACGGGGTGGTGGACAGCGGCGAGGACTGCGACGACGGCAACCTGGCCAGCCACGACGGCTGCTCTAGCGGCTGCACCTTGCCCGAAGCGATCTGGACGCTCGTCTTTCCGGCGGACGCGCCCGAGCCGCGGTCCATGCACGCAATGGCCTACGACGCGGGTCGGCAACGCATGGTGGTCTTCGGCGGAAGCTCGACCGCGTCGAACTGGACCAACACCTGGGAGTTCGACGGCATCACCTGGGTGGAGGTGTCCACGAGCAACGACCCCGGCCAGCGCACGGGCGCGCGCATGACCTACGACGCCACGCGGGGCGTGATGGTGCTCTTTGGCGGGCACGACGGCACAAACCACCTGGGTGACACCTGGGAGTATGACGGCACGGACTGGACC
>Ga0180009_10004866_pt1 | contig 14627 bp, 10 predicted proteins | sample OS_PC_MetaG_FD_123537 | JGI IMG/M metagenome (GOLD analysis project Ga0180009, IMG submission 123537) | Groundwater microbial communities from the Aspo Hard Rock Laboratory (HRL) deep subsurface site, Sweden - OS_PC_MetaG | ecosystem: Environmental > Aquatic > Deep subsurface > Groundwater...
GGCGCGCAGGCAAGGTCGCTTGCCGAAATCGACGCCGACATGAAGAGCCCGCACCGCATGCTTCGCCTTCTTCAGGGCGATGTCGGCAGCGGGAAGACCGTGGTTGCGTTACTGGCGATGCTGACGGCCGTCGAAGCGGGCTTCCAGGCGGCCATGATGGCGCCGACCGAGATTCTGGCGCGTCAGCATTATGCGACGCTCGCTCCACTTTGCGAGGCGGCGGGCGTCCGCATCGAACTGCTGACGGGTCGCGAGAAGGGCAAGCGCCGGGAGGACCTTCTCGACGCCGCCGCGAGCGGCCAGGTGGATATTCTCGTCGGCACGCATGCGCTGTTCCAGGAAGACGTCGCCTTCTGTGCACTCGCCTTCGCCGTGGTCGACGAGCAGCATCGCTTCGGCGTTCACCAGCGGCTCATGCTCACATCGAAGGGCGGACCGGGAACGGATGTACTCGTCATGACCGCGACGCCCATTCCGCGCACGCTCACGCTCACCGCCTATGGCGACATGGACGTGTCGAGGCTTGACGAAAAGCCGCCGGGAAGGAAGCCGGTGGATACACGCGCCCTGCCGCTTGAACGGCTGGAGGATGTGGTATCAAGCCTCAACCGTGCTCTTGCGCAAGGGGCGCAGGTCTATTGGGTCTGCCCTCTTGTCGAAGAGTCCGACGAAGTGGACGCTGCCGCCGCCGAGCAGCGCTACGACCATTTGCGCTCCATTTTCGGCAACATCGTCGGTCTCGTTCACGGGCGTATGAAACCCGTGGACAAGGATACCGTGATGGCGCGCTTCGAGAGCGGCGAGATCAGGATTCTCGTCGCGACGACCGTTATCGAAGTTGGTGTCAACGTGCCCTCGGCAACCGTCATGGTGATCGAGCATGCGGAGCGTTTCGGCCTCGCCCAGCTTCACCAGCTCAGGGGCCGTGTCGGCCGCGGCGGTGACAAGTCGAGCTGTCTTCTTCTCTATCACGCGCCGCTCGGAGAGACGGCTGCCGCGCGCATCAAGATCATGCGCGAGACGGAGGACGGCTTCAGGATTGCGGAAGAAGACCTGCGTCTGCGCGGTGCAGGCGAACTTCTCGGCACGCGTCAGAGCGGCCTGCCCATCTTCCGTATCGCCGATATCGAGGAACAGAAAGACCTTCTCGCCGCCGCGCATGACGATGCGCGCATGATCGTCGACCGCGATCCCGAACTCGAAAGCGAGCGCGGCAAGGCGCTTCGCATTCTCCTCTATCTCTTCGAACGCGACGAGGCGATCCGCTATCTCCGGTCAGGCTGAAGCGGGGTTCGAAACCGGCACTGCCTCATCAGCGCTCGGCCCGATCCTGTGCGGCGGCTCTATGAGGCCGGCCGAGATGATGAGTTTCGCCCCCTCCTCTATCGTCATGTCGAGGACCTGCACGTCTTGCTTGGGCACAAAAAGGAGAAAGCCCGATGTCGGGTTGGGCGTCGTCGGAAGGAAAACGCTGATAAGCTCTGTCCCCGTTTTGTGGACAATCTCTCCCTTTGTTTGTGTCGTGATGAAGACGATGCAGTAGATACCTTTGCGGGGATATTCGATCAGCCCCACCTCGCGAAACGACGCCGCGGACTGCGAAACCACCGTCTCGAAAATCTGTTTGAGTGCGCCATAGATACTCCGCACGACCGGCATGCGCGAAACGATACGCTCGCCGAATGTGAGTACCGCTCGCCCGAAGAAATTCGCCGTCAGCGCGCCGAGCAGGGTAAGCAGTACGAAGGCGATCAGAAGGCCGAGGCCCGGAAGGTCGAAGGGAAGATAGTTGTCGGGCTGATACGTATCTGGGATCAGGGGCGTGAACCAGGTATCGACGAGGTCGATGAACCAGCGCACGATCCAGATCGTGAGGCCGATGGGCGCGGCAACGACCAGCCCGGTGAAAAAATAGTTTCTGAGCCTCGTCATGAAGCCCACATGCCGGGGCGGCAGAATCAACTGAGGTTCGTCCGGTTGCCCGGCTTTTTCGCTGTCCTGTTCGCTCATTAGGTGCGCCGCATCCTCCCGCCAGGTCCCGTTCGACGCCGCGTTGACGCCGGGGCGCGCTGGCCTCCAGTACCCCCTCATTCTTCATATCATTGCAGGGCTTCCCTGTCAGGCGCATGCGTTTCATCATGGCAGCATGAACATTGCCGCGAGGCCATCAGAAGCCGCGCCAAACCGAGACCCAGGGAGAGAATGGCATGGCCACCGCCCAGCCCGGAACGATGATCCGGCTTCTGCCGGAAGACGAGTACACCCACACGCCGGATGCCGCCTCGAACTATAACGAGAGCATGTATTTCAATGCGTTCGACCCGCAAACGAAGATCGGCGGCTGGTTCCGCCTCGGCAACCGGCCGAACGAAGGTTACGCGGAGATGTCCGTCTGCCTCTACCTGCCGGGTGGCCGCGTCGCATTCGCCTACGCGAAGCCGAAAATCTCCGGTAATGAGGAAATGAACGCCGGCGGTATGAAGATCGAGGTGGTCGAACCTTTCAAGCGCCTGCGCCTTACCTTTTCCGGCAAGGTCGTCGTTCTCTCCAATCCCCTCGACATGGCGGATCCCGCCAAGGCCTTCAAGGAGAACCCGGTCCTCCCGTGCGAGGTGGAGCTCGACTACGAAGGCGTCTCGCCAATGTTCGGCGGCGAGACTGTGAAAGAGGACGGATCCCCTCTTGATCTCGATCCCGAAAAGTCCTTTGCCAAGGCGCATTACGAACAGCACATGGCGGCAGCGGGGCGCTTCAAGGTAGACGAAGAAAGCTTCGATATTCGCGGCTTCGGCCTTCGTGACAAGAGCTGGGGGCCCCGCTACTGGCAGGCGATCCATTGGTACCGCTGGCTGCCAATGAATTTCGGGCGCGATTTCGGCATGATGATATCCATCGTCACGAACGACGAGGGCAAGCAGCGCCAGGGCGGTATGGTTCTGAAGGACGGTAAGTATGACCTCATAAAGTCGTGCACCATCGATAGCGACTGGGATGAGAACTGGTACCAGACCGCCCTCCGAGCCCATGTCGAAACGGAAAGCGGCGCTACTTACGACGTCGAGGGCCGTGTGCTCTCGCTCATTCCGCTTCGCAACCGGCGCAAGTCTCCCGACGGCGCAGAATTCAACACCCGCATTACTGAGGGAATGACCGAATATCGATGCGACGGCATGACCGGTTACGGGCTCTCCGAGTATCTCGACCAGATCGTGGATGGCCGTCCTGTCGGGGCGGGACACTGACATGGCCGGTGGGAGCAACCCGATCGAGGCACCTCTCGCCGAGGTCGTGAAAGCCCATATCGAGGGCGCGACGGGTATAACCGGCCTGAAGCGGCTTTCAGGAGGTGCCAGTCAGGAAACATGGTCCTTCGACGCGGCAACGGCGGGCGAACCCATTCCGCTGATCCTGCGTCGCGCGCCGGGCGGCTCCCGCCCTCCGAGCGAGACGGCCGTTGGCCTCGCCACGGAAGCAAAGCTGATCGAGCTTGCCGGCGCCGCAGGTGTACCGGTTCCGACCGTGCGCTATGTCCTCGCGAAAGAGGATGGCGCCGGCGATGGCTTCATCATGAACCGGGTCGCAGGAGAGACAATCGCGCGCAAGATTCTGCGTGATGACGAGTTCGCAAATGCCAGGCCGAAGCTGGCCCGCCAGTGTGGTGAAATTCTGGCAAAACTCCACAGCGTCGACCGCGCAGCGCTGCCGCCTCTCCGCGTCTCCCCCGCTGAGTCCGAAATCGCTCAATATCGGAACATCTACAAGGCGCACGGTCATCCCCATCCCGTGTTCGAACTGGCCCTGCGCTGGCTGACCGACAACATGCCGCCGCCGAGCACCGCCCATACACTCGTCCACGGCGACTTCCGGAACGGCAACCTGATGATAGGTCCCGACGGCGTTCGCGCGGTTCTCGATTGGGAAATCGCCCATGTCGGCGATCCGATGGAAGACCTCGGCTGGATATGCGTGAACTCCTGGCGCTTCGGTAATATCGATCAACCGGTCGGAGGCTTTGGTACGAGAGAGGACATGTTCCAGGGTTACGAGTCCGCAGGCGGTGGCACAGTCGACCCTGCCCACGTCAAGTTCTGGGAGGTTCTTGGCACTCTCAAATGGGGAATCATGTGCACGATCATGGTAACAGCGTTCAAGACGGGCGCCGATCGTTCGGTAGAGCGCGCTGCCATTGGACGACGATCCTCCGAAACCGAAGTCGATTTGTTGCGCCTGCTGGCGCCGCTTGCCTGATGGAGTGAAGGATGCAGGACCAGCCGACAGCCAGTGAACTCGTCGAAGCGGTTGCGGATTTTATCCGCAACCACGCTATGCCTCAGTTGCAGGGCCACGCCGCGTTTCATGCGCGGGTTGCGGCTAATGCTCTCGATATCGTAAGGCGGGAACTGGACGTCGCGCCCAGGGCCAACGCGGAAGAAACGTCTCGTCTCGCGGTATTGCTTGGAATGGAAGCTTCGCTGGAGGATCTCAATCGCGAGCTTTGCCGTCTGATCGAAACAGGTGAGGTCGGGCTCGATACGCCCGGGCTCAAGGATCATCTCTGGCGCACCACGCTTACCAAGCTTTCGATCGACCAGCCTAACTATTCCGGGTATCGCCGCGCACTCGACGAGGGCGCCCATGCCTGAGCGTCCCTCGCTCGGATGAACTTGCGCCGGCCTTGATAAAATCCATGTTCTCGTTTGGCGCGGTGATCATTTGGTAAGCCTTAGGCGGCACACTTTCCCGCATCCGGGCACTGAAGGTCCGGATTGTTTCGTTGTGTATTTAGGAAGCGGCCTTGTCTTACCGCGAGATCGATATCATCGGCATCCCGGAGCGGCATCCGGCTCGCTGTTTCCGAGGTTACTGGAAAAGTCAGGCGAGCGCGGGAACCCCGCCTCTTCGCAGCCGGATTAATCCCGCCGATATAGCGAGCATATTGCCATGGTTGCTGGTGCTTGAAACGCTCCGGTTCCACGACAAACTGGAATTCCGCTACCGCCTCGCGGGAACGGGATGCACAGAGTTGTTCGGCATGGACTATACCGGAAAGATTCTTGGAGAGAATCTGACCCCCGAAGGTGCCGAAATCAGGCGAAGAGAATTCGACCGCGTTATCGAAACATCGACGCCGATTTTCTCGACGACTAAACTACCGATAAAGGCCAAGGATTACATCACGGTTCATCGCGGTGTCTTTCCGATTTCTGTGTCGGGTTGTGCTGTCGATCAGATATTCGTAGTGGTTGCCCCGATCGCTACCGAGTGTTCCGTGCGTCTTCCACTATCGTCCTGAGAAGCCGCTGAACGCAGCTCCATATTCGTTGAGACGTTGCGCGTAAACCTGCCGGGTCCGCGCCGCATCCATCTCCTTCAGATTGAGTGCCCCCCCGGAACCGCCGTTCAGCAAGTTGCGCGCGATGATTGCGTTCGCAGGCTCGGAGTAGTGCGTTCCGTCATAGGTATTCGACCTGTCGATCGTCATCGCGGAGGGGACGCCGTAATCCACGAAGCGATCGAACTTTGTCGACGCAAGATGAAGTACCTCCACATACTCATCGAGCCAGCCCTTCTCCGCATAAGCGCCGATCGCCCATGCGGAGATCGGGGGAACATAGCCGGCGAGCACCGCTTCGGGGAAGATTGCCCGCATCTCGTCGTAGAAAGCAACGCGCTCCGTCGCGACAAAGCGGCCTGCGAAGAGGTCGCGAATGGGTTTTGCGGGATCGTATGCGGGCGCCCCCGGCGCAACGTGGCATATGAACTGCCGGTCATAGACGCGGTCGAGGGGGGACTTCCCGAACAATGTCTGAAACGACATCGAAAGCGCATCGACAGAGAGATAGGCAAGGTATGGCGACTTTGGCGCCTCTTCTTCTCTGATGAATTGGGGGATATCGGTTCCACCAATTCTCTGCCGGAAAGCGGCGCCCGGCACACCCATGATGACGAGTTTCGGCTGAAAGCCGCCGGCGCGCAGATACCGTGCATAAGCAACGGCCTCGGCCGCCTTGCCGGCGGAGAATGCGAAGTTGAAGCACCTGTATCCTTCGATTCCATTTTCCGGCAGGAGCGTCACCCGGCTGTCGCCAAAGATGACACAGTCGTAGCGATCTTTCGTCGAGAGAAAGAGGTTCGTTTTGCTCAGCCTTTCGTTAAACGCATAATTCACCGTCCCGATTTTGTTTCCGCCGAAATACCAAAGCGGATCGACCGCTGCGTTGACGATGAAGACAGCAAGTACAGCCGCGGCAACCGACGCTGCCAGCGTTCCGAGGTAGGCGGGTGCATATTTGCTCATCGTCATGGGTCAGAACTGGAAATAGAGGAATTCGCTGATGCGCTGAAGGCTGAGGAACGAAGCCGCCGCCGCAAGGCCGACCGCAATGGCCACCGGCTTGCTCGGGCGCCAGAGAAAGAGCCGCATGAAGCGCGTGTGATCCACGGGCAGCAGCAGCGGGTCCCCGCGCCGGTCGGCCCATTTGTAGTTGAACGCCGGACGCACCATCGCAAGCCATTGCTGGGTGTTGGGCCAGAACCAGAGGATGCCCATCCAGAACAGAAGCCAGCCCATATCCTCCGCCAACCTCCCGGCCTCGGAGATGTCCGGGACGGCAACAAGACCTCGATAGATTGCCGTCGCCGCATCGAGATCGGCGGCGCGGAACAACACCCATGCAAGTGCTACGCAGAGGAAGGTCAGAGTACGGGCAAAACCGCGCGACCACCATGTGTTGATCCGCCGTATGGGCAGCGCGCTCCACCCGTGATTGACGATCAGCATCAGCCCGTGCGCAGCACCCCATAACATGAAAGTCCAGGCCGGCCCGTGCCACAGCCCGCCGAGCGCCATGGTTATAAAGAGGTTCAGATAGCGCCGCACCTTCCCGCGCCGGTTGCCGCCGAGCGAGATGTAGAGATAGTCGCGCAGGAAACGCGAAAGTGTCATGTGCCATCGGCGCCAGAAATCGCTGATGTTCAGTGCCTGATACGGCGAATGAAAATTGAGCGGCAGCTTTATGCCGAAGATGCGGGCCGCCCCGATCGCCATGTCCGAATAACCGGAGAAATCGAAATAGAGCTGGAAGGTGTAGGCAAGCATCCCCTCCCATGCGTCGAAAAATCCGATCTCCGCGCCGTTTGCGGCTCGCGCAAATACCGGCGCAGCGACGAGTGCCACATTGTCTGCCAACACGACCTTCTTGAAGAGGCCGGCAAAAAAGATCGTGAGGCCGATCATCACATTCGCACGATCGAAGGCGAATCCGCGCTGGAGCTTCGTCTGGGAGAATATCTCCTTGTGATGGACGATCGGTCCCGCGATGAGTTGCGGGAAGAACATCACGAAGAAGCAGTACTCGAGGAAGGAGTGCGGCTCCACGTCGCCTCGCCGCGCGTCCACCAGATAGGCAATCTTCTGAAAGGTGAAGAAGGAAATCGCGAGCGGTAGGACGATGTGCTGCAGCGGTATGTCGGATTCAAGAATGGTATTCGACGTTCCGATCAGGAAGTCCGTGTACTTGAAGTAACCGAGGGAAGCGAGATCGACCGTGACACCGAAGGCGGTCAGCGGTGTCGCCCACCCTCCCCGGGGTTTCAGCCGTTCGACAAGGATGGCCTGTGCCGTCAGGAAATTGAAAACGGCAAGCCCAATCAGCAACGGCAAGTAAACGGGATTCCACCAGCCGTAAAAGAAGAGCGAAGCGAGAACGAGGAATCCCAGGCTCGCCTCGCGGCCGAGCCGCGCCCGGATGGCGAAGCACAACAGGGCCGTCAGCGGCAGGAAGCCAAAGAGGAAAACGGGCGAGTTGAAGAGCACTTGGCGAGACGGGCTCCAGCCCCTTGGAGGATAAGACCAGACGGCGGAATCGGGCGGTCGCCCGCCTTCGGGAGCAGGATGTTAGGGAGAACAAAGGCATAAAAAAGGCCGGGAGCGGGGTCCGGCCTTCTCCATGGTGTTTTCGAGCAACAGCCGATCAGGCGCCGTAAGCTCCGACGATCGTAACCGAGCAGACGTTCGACGCCGGAGCGCCGCCGAGGTTATGCGTCAGGCCTATCCTGGGGTTCGCAAGCTGCCGCTCGCCCGCCCTGCCCTGAAGCTGGAGATACATCTCATAGGCCATGCGGAGGCCCGAGGCGCCGATCGGATGACCGAAGCACTTGAGGCCGCCATCGATCTGGCAAGGCACCTTGCCGTCGGAATCGTAGAAGCCGTCCATGACGTCCTTCACCGCACCGCCCTCCGGCGAGATGAAGAGGTCTTCCATCGTCACGAGCTCGGTGATCGAGAAGCAGTCATGCACTTCCATCATGCTGACCTGCTCGCGCGGATTGTCGATACCGGCTTCCTTGTATGCCTTCTTGGCAGCGATCCGGGCGGTGTGGAAGTAGCTTCCATCCCAGCTGTTGTGCTGGGATTCGAGGCCGTTCGAGACCGAAAGCTGCATGGCCTTCACGGTGACAATGTCCTTCTTGCCAAGGGCCTTGGCGATTTCGGGCGTCGTCACGATGGCGGCGGCCGCACCGTCCGACACGCCGCAGCAATCGAACAGACCGAGCGGCTCTGCGATCATCGGCGCACCCATGACCTGCTCTTCCGTCACCGCATTGCGAAGATGCGCCTTCGGGTTCTTGGCGCCGTTCGCATGGCTCTTGACCGACACATGGGCAATGGCGCGCTTCAGGTCATCTTTGTTGACGCCATGCTTGGCCCGATAGGCGGAAGCCAGCTGGGCAAAGTTGCCCGGCGCGGAACCGGAGGGGCTCCATTGCGGGATCAGAGTGCCCATATTACCGACCGGCAGACCGCCATAACCCGTGTCCTTGAGCTTCTCGACACCGAGAGCAAGCGCAATATCGGCCGCCCCGGAGGCAACCGCATAGACTGCGCCCCGCAGCGCTTCCGAGCCGCCGGCGCAGAAGTTTTCGACGCGGGTAACGGCGATATTCGGCAAGCGAAGCGCGAGAGACAGCGGCGTGCCGCCCTTGCCCGTGCCGATTTCATCGATATGCGTGGAAAACCATGCCGCATCAATCTGTGTCGGTTCGATGCCCGCATCCTGCATGGCCTCGAGATAGGCCTCCACCATCAATTCCTCGGGGCCCGCGTCCCAACGCTCTCCGAACTTGGAGCAACCCATGCCGAGGATCGCGACCTTATCTTTGATACCTGCCGCCATGTTCGTTCTCCTTATTCGGCCGCCTGGCCCGTTTGTGATTTTGCTTCGCTCGCGGCTACCGGTACCGCTTTCCAGAAATAGCGGCGGAATCCGCGCTTCTCGTCGATTTCCTTGATCCGGAAGACGAGCTTCACTTCCATGCCGGAATCGACGGCACCGATCTCAACGTCGGTGAAATCCATCATGATCCGGCCACCTTCCTCGAAAACGACCATGCCGTAATGGTTGGGTGGATTCATGCTGAAGGAGAGGAAATCCGCCGACCAGGACAGTATCTTCGCCTTCTTCTCGGCGAACTTGTAAGGCTCCTGCGTATCGACCGTGTGCTTGTTCGGATTGACCGAAATGCGCGAGCGCGGGAACTGGACAACGCCCGTCTCGGTGCAGCGGCCGCCCACAAGACCCATGAGCATGTCTTCGTTCCGGTAGAGCGTGGTGAGCGCGGTCTTCTTGTCCTGCTCGGCGCGCATGCCTCTTTCCCACTCGATCAGGCCGTTGAAGGTGAGGAACTTCATGTAGTTCGTCTCCTCCATCCGGTTCCGCAGCGAGCCAGTGATGCCCCGCTTGCTCGCCTGGCTGGAGAGCTTGTCCGTCACTTCGAAAACGAGCGCGTCGCAGCCGCCACCGAAATGAAGCAAAAGCACCTTGTCGCCCGGCTTGGCCTCCGTCTGCAACGTATGGACGAGCATGACGAGAGAATGCGCAACGCCAGTTTCTCCGCAATTCGCGGCCAGCGTATCGCGCGCGGCTTCCGGGGCGATCCCCGAGCGCTTTGCGAGTTGCTGGACGAACTTGTCACCGAACGGGCACGGGAGAACGAAATGTTTTATTTCTTCGGCACTTACAGAGGAATTCTCAAGCGCTGCTTTCACTGCCCGAGGTACGATCTTTGCGAAGCCCTCGTCACGAATCCAGCGCTCTTCCCAGTTGTAATCGAACTCTTCCGTATCGCCCCGGAAATGATCGACAAAATCAAGCGTGAGGCTGGCGCCGCCCAGATAGGCAGCGATGACATTATCGGTGCCGACCGAAAGAGCCGCCGCACCGTCGCCGAAATCGAGTTCCTGCGCCGTCACCGCCTTCGTCTTGCGATGGTCGGAGGCGAGGACCAGAGCGCTCTTCACCTCCCCACCCCTGACTGCGGAAAGAGCCTGCATCAGGGCCGACGTGCCGGCGCGCTGCGTTGAGGCGACATCGATGGCCCGGACACGTTCATCGAGGGTAAGCGCCGCCGAAATGATGCCGCTGTTTAAACGGTCCTTGAACGGCATCGTTGTGGAGCCGAAATAGAGGGCATCCACATGACTTCGGTCGTCGTCCGGACCGAGCAGGTCGCGGGCCGCCTCGACGGCCATCGTCACGCAATCCTCGTCCCAGTTCGCCATGGAACGCTCACCCTTTCCTTTGCCGAGGAAGTTGGGCGCTACCCAGGCGTTTGCCTGAACGATCGATTTTCGCTGCAGCCTGAGGCGCGGGATGTATCCGCCAAAGCCGGTCAGTCCCACCATCTGTTGGGCCATACGTCTCCCCTTCCATTCGTTCCGGGCGTTGTTTTGCAGGAGTTTACCGAGCATGAGGGGCGGGCCACAACAGCCAGATTTTTTGGCGGAATTCCGTCAGTTATACGCTGCGTCAACGCCCATGATTGAGGACGCCAGGCCAAGATGTTTAAAACATGAACACACAGCAAGAGAGGTTTTAACAAATTTATAGCGGCTCCCGGGCTTAACTCTTGGGCTAGTGCATCGGGTAAAGATTATGCGGCCACCAGCTACCGACAAACCTGCGTCTTCGAGCGTCGTTGCCGCCCGGGCGGCGCGTGTCTTGCCGAGCCGGGGCCGGGCTTCGAAGGGAGAAACGAAGCAAAAGTCGATCCGGCCGCTTGCCGCTGTTCTCGCGATCTTCTGCCTGGCAATGCTCGGCTTGCTTTTCGCCGGGTCACTAGAGCTGGATCATTTCGCCCGCAATCAGGCACGCAGCCTTGCGGAAACCGCCGTCGCCAAGTCCGTCGCGGATGTCGCGTTCATCACCCGCGACTATGGCTTCTGGGATGCGGCGGTAGCCAGTCTTACCGAAAGCTTCGACGCCGAATGGGCGAACGACAATGTCGGCGAATACGCCTCGGATGCGCTAGACATGTCTCGGACGCTGGTGCTTGGGCCTGACAACCAGACAGTCTACGCGATGAAGGACGGGACCGTTTCGTCCGATCCATCCTTTTTTTCGCCGCCTCCGTCTCTTCTCCGGCTCGCGGACCTTGCGCGGTCGACATCGTGGGAAGATCCACAGGCAGTTTCATCTTTCGTGTCCATCGACGGCGAAATATTTATCGCATCAGCCTCGGTCATCACACCGGAGAAGCCAAAGCCGCAGACCATCGGCTCGTTCACGCGCTGCATACTGATCTTTCTTCGCGCGCTTGACGAGGAGAGCGTTGCGGAGTTGGGCTCCTCTTATCTGCTCCCTGACCTCCGGCTCCAGAACAATGAGGCGAGTGACGGGTTCGACACCCTTCCACTGCTCGACGACACGGACCAGGCTGTCGTCCACCTTGCATGGCGGACGCCGCTCCCCGGACAGACCTTTCTTAAACAAACAGCGCCCTGGATGGCCGCCATCTTTCTTATCCTTGCCGGTCTCATCGTAATGGCCCTGAAGCGTGCCTACGCTCAGGCTACCGTTGTGGAGCGGTTGAACGACGAACTCCTCCAGCGGTCTGGGGACCTGGAACACAGCCGGGGCAATTTGGTGAAGGCGCTGAAAGTCGCTGTTGAGGCCAACAAGGCCAAGGCGGATTTTCTGGCGGTTATGAGCCATGAATTGCGGACCCCGCTCAATGCCGTAATCGGATTTTCGGACTTGATCCGAAATCAGGCATTCGGCCCGTTAGGACATCGAAAATACGTCGAGTATGGCCATGACATTTTCACCAGCGGCCAGCATTTGCTTTCGCTGATTTCTGAGATCCTGGACATCACGCGCGCCAATGCTGGCACATTGACGCTAGACCTCCACCCCGTCGAATTGGCAAAACTCGCCGACAAGTGTTTGACGCTGATGACCCCCCAGGCTGTCCGCCAACGGATATCCGTTGATGTCGTAGACAGGCGCGGCCCAAACATCGTGATGGGCGACGAGGTGCGGTTAACCCAGATACTCACCAACCTGATCAACAATGCGATGAAAAGCTCGCCGGAAGGTGGGCGCATTCGCATTAAAATCTCCCCGGCCGGGCAAGGAGAAATCGCTCTGCGAGTGATCGACAGAGGCTGCGGCATTCCTAAAAACGAACTTGAAAGCGTGACGGAGCCGTTCCGTCAGGCGGGAACCTACCAAACCCGCTTCAATCCTTATTCCTCGGAAAATTCAGGAACGGGCCTTGGCCTCGCAATCGTGAAACGCTTGACTGAAGCGCATGGCGGAAGTCTGCGCATCGCGAGCAAAGTCGGTCTGGGGACCGTCGTGGAAGTCGCACTCCCCAGGCACCAAGAAGGCGTCCGCGCTGAAGGTAACGCCGAAAACAGGACCGCCACGGGCTAGACGTCGTTCTCGACGACAAAGCAGGCGATCTTGTGTGCTTCAAGTGCGCGGCACGCCGACTTGGCGTCGTCAATGCGCTCGAACCCGCCCGCCCTGAGCCGGTAGAAAACTCCTCGCTCACCGAGATCTGCTTTCTGTATGGCATAGGACGAGCCGCCAACGACCGGCGCCGCCTGCGCCGCCATTTCAGCCCAGGCGCGGCTCGCAAGGGCCGCTTCGCGGAACGCTCCAAGCTGAACACGGTAGCGAATCTCGGACAGGCCTGCCTCTGCCGGTGGCACTGCCGCAAGCTGGACGGGTTTCCGTCCCGCTGCCGGTTCATTCTCCCGCAGCGATCCCGTCGTCAGTTCTCCGGACGGTGGCGAGGCCTCGGCCACTGTAGCGGGGGATGTCTCATCCTTCGGCGGGAACCGGGTCGCCGTCGTACGCCAGCCACCGATGCTCGCCACGCGGATGATCTGTCCGCGCTCATGTCCGGATGCTGCCGTCTGGAATGGAGCGAGCGCGGCGGGAACGACCTGCGGATTGGTGGTGGTCTCTGTCGATCCGTCATCGTTAGCCGCGAGCATGGGTGAGATCGCGTTGAGCTTCGTTGCCGCGAGATCGAACTCCGGGTCGATATCGAGTGCCCGCTGCAGATCGTTTGCCGCAAGCTCCAACTGGCCGCTCTGTTCGAAGGACAGCGCGCGCCCGAAGAGCGGCAACTTTCGATCCCGGCCTTTCATGTTCTCAACGGCTATCGTGTAGTGCCCGACAGCAGAGACGTAGTCACCGCGTCGGCGTTCCAGATTGGCGAGGTTGTGATAGGCGGCGGCGTAATCCGGTGCGAGCCTGACCGCTTCGAGATAGTCGCTCTCGGCGGCTGTCTCCTGTCCGGCATTGGAAAGGGCAATGCCCCGGTTGTAGTAGGCTTTGGGCAAAACCGTGTCTGGCAGGGCCGCGCTGCCAATGGCCTTTGTGTAGTCGGCGATCGCGGCATCCTGCTGGCCGCTCTTCTGCAACGCCACGGCACGGTGATGATAGGCGAGCGCCCTGCCCTCCGCCGTCAGGCCGCCGCTGTCGAGTGCGTTCGAGAACTCCGCCGCGGCCCGGTTGTAAACGCCGCGCTCAAGGGCGTCGGTGCCGGCCTGCATGAGCGCGGCCGCCTCCGCTTCGGTGCTGCTGCCTGCACGAACGGGCGATGACAAAACAGGCAACCCGCCGACGATCGCGAGTAACAGCGCACCGAGGGCAGCCCCCCGGCATCCGGCTCGCCCAAAGCTTTGTAGTCCGGATAGTTGCCGCATCGACCGGCTCTCCTCGAAAGGCGACAGCGGTAAATCTGCGTGAATATTATCACGCACGCCGAACGGACATATCCGGAGGCGGATTTGCGTAGATGATTCATAAGCTTAGCTGGCCGCCTCCGCATCGCCCGGCGGAAAAAATACCGCGAATCGCGACTATTCGACGGTCACCGACTTGGCGAGATTCCGCGGCTGGTCAACGTCGGTGCCCTTCGACACCGCCGTGTGATAGGCGAGAAGCTGCACGGGAATGGCATTGACGATGGGCGCGATCAGCGGATCGACCGCAGGCACTTCGATTGCAGCCCACAGTCCCGCCCCCGCACGTGCAATGCCCTCTTTATCCGCGATGAGCACGACATGGCCGCCTCGGGCGATCACTTCCTGCATGTTTGAAATGGTCTTCTCGAAGAGATTGTCGACCGGGGAAATCACGACCACCGGCACTTCCTCGTCGATGAGCGCAATGGGACCGTGCTTCAATTCACCTGCCGCGTAACCCTCTGCGTGGATATAGGAAATTTCCTTGAGCTTGAGTGCGCCTTCGAGCGCGATCGGGTAATTGTGACCGCGCCCGAGATAGAGCACATCGCGTGCCTTGGCGATCTCCGCGCTCAGCGCCTGA
>Ga0180009_10004867_pt1 | contig 14625 bp, 13 predicted proteins | sample OS_PC_MetaG_FD_123537 | JGI IMG/M metagenome (GOLD analysis project Ga0180009, IMG submission 123537) | Groundwater microbial communities from the Aspo Hard Rock Laboratory (HRL) deep subsurface site, Sweden - OS_PC_MetaG | ecosystem: Environmental > Aquatic > Deep subsurface > Groundwater...
CGTTTGATCCATAAACTTTCTTTGTGCCTTGGTGTCTTAGTGGCTGAGTAATTACTAAAAATCAGCGTTATCAGCGTTCTATATTCTATTCCGCCATCTCATAGCGACCTGAGTAGTTACTATAATTGGACAAAACATCGGTAAAAGCGTAAAATTTTAAGGTTCAGGGGGCCCGCCCCCCGGAGGAGAGCGAGATGCAGAACTTCACATTTTATAACCCGGTTAAAATAATTTTCGGCAGGGACACCGTTTCAAAAATAGGCCGGGAGGCGGCCAAAGCGGGCAAAAAAGCCCTGCTGGTCTACGGCGGAGGGAGCGTAAAGAGGAACGGCGTCTATGAGACGGTGACCGGGTCGCTTTCCAAAAACGGAATAACGTTCATAGAGCACTCCGGCGTAAAACCGAACCCCGTCCTGACCCACACCCGCGAAGGGATAAAAAAAGCCCGGGAAAATAACTGCGACGTCATCATAGCCGCCGGCGGCGGCAGCGTGATAGACGAGTCCAAAGCCATAGCCGCGGGGGTTAAATACAGAGGAGACGTCTGGGATTTCTTCACCGGGAAAGCCGCGATAAAAGACGCCGTGGCGCTGTTCACGGTCCTGACCATTCCCGCCACCGGCTCGGAAATGAACTCGGGCTGCGTGGTGACCAATGAGGAGACGAAGCAGAAATACAACGCCGGTTCGCAGCTGCTTTTCCCGAGGATTTCCATTCTGGACCCCGAAACGACCATGTCGCTCCCGCAAGCGCAGACGGCCAACGGAGCAGTGGACGCTTTGGCGCACGTCATTGAAGGTTACTTTACCACTAAAGATCCGGACGTCATAATGACCGACGAACTGGTCCATGCCATAGCCCGCTCGGTCATAACATGCACGGACCGCATACTGGCGGATCCTGAAGACTACGGCGCGCGGGCCTCCATGATGTGGTCGGCGACGCTGGCCCTGAACGGCCTGCAGGCGCTGGGTTACGGCGGAGGGAGTTTTATAAACCACGCAATAGAACACAGCCTGAGCGCCCTTTACGACATCGCGCACGGCGCGGGCCTGGCCATAGTGATGCCGGCCTGGTTCAAATATCACCTGAAGACGGACGGCCCCGGACGGCTGATCAAATTCGGCAACGCTGTGTTCGGCGTAAAGAGCGCCGAAGAGACGATAGACGCTTTTGAGAATTGGTTCAAGAAGATAGGCGCGCCGGTAAGGCTCCCGGAAGTAAAAATACCGGCGGCGGACATCCCGAAAATAACGGAAAACGCGCTGGGACTGATAAACCGGTGGGAAATAGCCGGCTATGACCGCAAGACCGTGGAAGGGATACTGCGGACGGCGGCATAGGGGAAGGGTTTAAGGGTTTGAGGGGATAAGGGTAAAAACAAAAATTCCCCACCCTAAAACCCTTCGGTTCAGGGGAATAAATACGCTTATGAAAAAAATAAATTGTGTTTTAATTTTTGCGGTTGCGTTGTTTATGGGTTTTAACGCTCATGCGGCCGGAAATAAAAACAGCTTCGTGCTTTTCCTGAGCGACTTCGGCACAAAAGACGATTCCGCCGCCCAATGTAAAGGCGTCATTTTATCCATAAACCCCGAAACCCAGGTCATAGACCTGACGCACGAGATCCCTCCCTTCGACATAAATTTCGCGTCCTTCCTGCTTTATGATTCTTCAAAAGTATGGCCCGCCGGCAGCATCTTCCTGGCCGTGGTGGACCCCGGCGTAGGCACGGCGAGGAACCCGATCTTGCTTGAAACCATGTCGGGCCATTATTTTATAGGCCCGGACAACGGGATTTTCACCCTGGCCGCCAAAAAACTGGGCGTTAAACGCATCACCTTGCTGGAGAATAAAAAATATTTCAGAGGCAACCCCGCCTCCACTTTTCACGGCAGGGACGTTTTCGCGTCCGCAGCCGGCTGGCTTTCAAGGCGCGGCTTCGACCCGGCCGAACTGGGCGGGAGGCTGCCCAAAATAATCTTCCTGGACCTTAAAGAAGCCATCGTCTCCACTGCGGCGGTTACCGGCCGGGTAATGCGCATCGAAGCGCCGTACGGCAATGTCTTGACCAATATAGGCGAGGATGACGTGAGAAAGGCCGGGCTGGCCCCCGGTTCCACGCTTCACCTGGAAACTCAAGGCAAAGAGCTGGCGCTGCCTTTTAAAACCGCTTTCGGCGAAGTGGAACAGGGCAAACCCCTGGCCTATATAAATTCGCGGGGGTATCTGTCTTTGGCCGTGAACATGGGCGATTTCGCCGCCGCCTACGGAATAAAGGCCGGCGCGGCGGTCAGACTGCTTAAAAAATGGTAACTACTCAGGTTCAAAGTTTAATGGTTCACAGTTCAAGGTTAGAGAGCGATGAAGATTGAACGGTTTGAAGAATATAAAAAACGCAAAGTCGCCAACCCTGAACCTTGAACCCTGAACCTGATAACCGGAGTTCGCGCATGTGGAACGCCGCGAGCTCACCGTAAAGAACCGCAAGCGCCCCGTAGCCGCCTGCGAATGCTCGTTGTAAAAGGCGCCTGTTACATTTACCCCGGACCGGCTTGCGCCAGCAGGGCGGACTTGAGCCCTTCTATCAATTCAGCCATGTATTCGTAGTTGAGCGTCTCCGGCATATCGGTGAGCTGGTGGTAATTGGCGTTTCTGTAAAAAGCAGTGTCCGTAAACATGACGGCGGGATATCCGGCTTTCCAGAAACTCCTGTGGTCCGAAAAATCCACGCCGGGAACTATCGAGGGTAACGCCAGCGTCACTATCGGCAGGGCGGAGTTCTTTTTAAACCCGGCGTCAATGCTCCGGGCCAGGGCGCGCGATTTAAAGTTGCTTATCTGGGCTATAAAATTCCCTTTGTTCGGGTTGAACGGCCCTATCAGCGGCGGGTATTTCTGTGATCGGGGCCGTTCGCTGTAGTAACCTATCATCTCCAGCACTATGACCGCTTTTATTTTTTCTTTGCGCGCGGCCGCGGCCCGCGCCCAGACCAGGCTTCCCATGTCTTCGGTGCGGAAAAAAGGCGGTTCCTCATTGGTAAAAGCGACGAATTTAAGCGTCCTGGCGGCCGGGGTTTTTGCGGTAAGCCTGGCCAGGGAGAGCATTCCGGCTATGCCGCTTGCGTTGTCGTCCGCGCCGGGATTGGCGCAGGTGTCATAGTGCGCGCCCACTACCACGGATTCTTCGGGATTTATAGCCCCGGTTTTTACGCCGGTTATGTTCCTTGCCGTGGTTCCTGATACCGGGTAGTCCTGAAATTCGACTTTATAGCCGTAGCTTTCAAGTTCAGCGGCTATGTATTCTCCCGCGGCTTTCAAGCTTTGCGAGTTGTTGCGGTATATGTCGCGCGCGCCTATTTCGCCGGCAAGCCTGGCCACATGCTTTTTAAGCTCGTCCCTTATTTCCGGGGACCGGGTGGGGCGGCCTTGAAAGCTTGGGCTCCAGAAACACCAGCCGAAAGTGGTGATCTTAACCGCCGCATAGGCGGCTATGGCGAACAAAATAAGGTTGAAAATATATTTTGGAAATGGCATGTATATTATAACACCGAACTGTTACCCTTCCCCTGCTGGTACCCGGCAACTGGTCACTGGAAACCTTTCCGTCCGGCCTTCCGCCCGCCGCTGTTCCCGCCTTTCTTCAAAGACCGGTCTTTTTCCCACATCCCCGCTCTGAAATAGTCAAGACCCGCGTCGGTGAGGATTCAAGTTTCATTGTAACATAATAACCGGGAAAATTTAATTAAATTTCCACATCAGCGCAGCAGGGTTTCGGCGCCGTTCTTAAGCGTCTCCCGCTCACCGGCGCCGAGCCCGGCCGGGTCGAAGCGGTAGCGGTCGTGCAGCGCGGCCAGGGCTTTCAACCGGCTGGCGGCGGCCTCATCCCTGAGAGAGGGCCCCACGCGCCGCGCCCAGGCGGTGAAAGGCTCCCAGGGCCGGCGTCCGAGGGCTTTTGCGCGCAGGCGTTTTTCCACCTTGTAGAGGTCCGAGTCCCAACCCTGGACGGGAACGGCTGCGTCTTTTATTCCGCGCAGACGGTTCAGGGTCAGCCTGCCCAGGCCTTTCCGGAATTTCCAGACAAGCCAGAGCCCCGCCGGCAGAAGCAGCCACACCAACTGCCGTCGCAGGCGCTCCCCCGCGCTTCCCCACAGGGCGCGCAGGGCGCCGAACTTAAGCCATGAACCGAAATCCCTGAGTGGCTCTAAGCTTGCGGCGCGGGATTTTTCAGCATCGGACCAGGAGGGGGGAGTGGTGTCCATATCCCGCCAGCCCCCGTCCACAAAAGCCCGCGCCCAGGCGTGGGCGTGCCTCTGGCGGACGATATAAGCATTCTCAAGCCTGCTGAATTCCTGCACGGAGAATCCGGTGGCGTAGCGGGCGGGTATGCCCGCTTCGCGCAGAAGCAGCACGGTCGCGCTGGCGAAGTATTCGCAATGGCCGGAACGCGTCTTCGTCAGGAAATTCTCGAGCGGATCGGAAAACAGCGGCCTGCCGCCCTGGAAAAGGGAATAGGTGAACCCGCGCGCGAACCAGCGGGCGACGGCGTCGGCCCGCTCCCGGGGCTTTTTGGAAGCGAGCTGGAGCTCCGCGGCTATCCTTGCGAAAGTTTTACCGTGCGCCGGCGGCACGGCCAGGTCAGCGGAGACGGGCGCGGACTCAAGCGACGCCTTCCGGTTGAAGCGCACGACAAAATCCGCCAAGCCGGGCCCGCCTTCAACCTTCACCGCGCCCAGCCGGTTCTTCCGGAGGGAATCGGCGGGGAGCCTCTGGATGCGCGCGGCGCCGGCGGGAAGGGGGAGCACGCCCGCTCCCCCGGCGAGAGAAATGGCCACGGAAACGCTCTCCGGAGATTTGGCGGAGGAGAGTTTCCACCCGCCGGCGCCGACGGCAGGCACGGCCTGGAATTCAGCCTCCCGCGCGAACCAGCTCCTTTCTTTATATAGATCGTAGCAGGCGTTGTGCAGCAGCGCGGGCGGAGGCTTCCCGCCTTCCGGCCGCACGCGCAGGATGATGTGGTCAAAACGCTTAAGGGCGCCGATGGAACCGATTGCCGTGCGGCTCTGGAACGGGTCCTTGCCCCCGGCATGCATCAAACTGTAGACGAACCCTAACGCGGTCTTCTCCACCACGGCCTGCATGCTGTTCAGCCGCTGATGCCCCTGATAGCCCAGCGCCGCCGTAAGGGCCAGCAGCAGCGCCCAGACGGCCGCTGAGGAGGACTTAGGCCTCACGGACCACAGCGCCCAGCCGCCCAGCAGGATATTGGCCAGGTAGTATTCCCCGGTGCGCACATTCGCGTTGCTGGCGCAGAGCACGCAAACCGCGGCATAAATATAGCTCACATCCACGAGCCGGCGCGCATAGCCTTCCTTATGCCGTTTGCGCAGGGTCCAGAAGAAGGCGCCTGCGTCCAGTTTTCGCGCCGCGCTGTAGGCTTGCATCGCCGCTACGGGCGCCAGGAAAAGGGGTAACCACTGCAGCATGAGCATGACCGCGCGCAGGGGCTCGATGGTCAGATAGAGGACGAGCGAGGTCACGCCGAAGAGGGCCGCGCAGATGTCCGAGGCCCGGTACTGGTTCTCCCGGGAGAGGTCCAGCCGCCAGGGTACAAAGCGCGCGGATTCAATCACCAGGGCTATCACGGCGGCTGGGGCGAGCAATCCGACCTGGCGTCCCCAGAAAAGCGCGGCGGCGGCTATCAATAGCGGCGGAGCGTTCATGGTATTTTCGCAAGCCCTTCCGCCGCCCGGCCCACCTCGATGCGCAGTATGCCGTTACCTTCCTCAAAAGCCGGCGCGTCCGGCCCGACGACGACCAGCGCAAGCGTCGGTACGCCGATAGCGCGCAGCTGCCGGATAAAGCCGCTGCGCTCCTCGTCAAACCCGAGCAGGATACAGACGCAGCCGCTGATGGAAGCGCTGCGCCGGATGATGGCGTGTTGAAGTTCCTCAAAGGTCTTATCGCGGCAGGGCTCCACGCAGGCGAGGACTTCCAGCAGGCTGTCCGGGGAACCGAGCCCGCGGCCGGCGGTGAAGCAGTAGGTCCGGGAACCGACGAAGAGCAGGTCCAGCAATGAGTCCTGCGTCGTTAAGCCGGCGGCGAAAGACGCGGCCACGGAGACCGCCTCCTCAAAGACCGGACCTTCCGGCCCGAAGGTGTCCAGCGCGAGGGCGTGGCGCACGAAATATTCGTCCTGGTATTCCTTGACGATGGGCCTGCCGGCCTTGGCCCAGCTCCGCCAGTGGATCTTGCGCAGGGGATCGCCGGGCCGGTAGTCGCGCATGGACACGAATTCCCCGGACTCGCCGACCGACGAGGCGGCCGCGACCCCGCCGTGCTGATAGCGGCGCGTGCCCGGCAACGAAAGGCCCGGGACCGGGTAGCGCCTGGGCAGCACCAGCACCGAGGCCTCGGCCCGCTCGCGCCGGAACGCGCGGAAAAGCCCGAACGGGTCCGGTTTGGCCACGCGCACGCCCTTAAGCCTTAATTTGCCCCTGCGCCGGGGAAGGAGGCCGGCTTCTACTTCACAGGCCGCGCCCGCGCTCAGGTCCGGCAAAGCCCGCTCCGGCACGGCTTCGCCGTCCTCAAGCTCCGGGGCGGCGGAGAGTCCCCGCTGAAGCCGGTTTCCCGTGTTGCGAAGCGTTATTGAGCACGGCAGGGGCTGCCCCGCCGTTCCGAAGCGCGGCAAGCGCCAGCCGGCTTCAAAGCGCGCGCGGAAGAATACACTGCAAAGCATGGAGAGCGAGATCAATGCAAGGAGGAAGGTGAAGGACTGGTACGCCATGCCGCGCTCCGTATCCACGCCCAGCGCGGCCGAAACGGCAAGGCACACAAGGATAAGCTGACCGGCGGGGGTAAAACGCAGGCGCACAAGATCGAGCAGGCGTCCAAGCCGGGCCAGGGCCCGCCAAAGCTTCGGGGTCATGCCGGGACCGGGACGGCTTTCAGGACCGCCTCGACGACGCCCGCCTTGGTGAGCCCGGAAAACCGCGCCTGCGGGTCCAGCATCAGCCGGTGCGCGATTACCGGCGCCGCGAGTTCCTGGACCTGAGCGGGCGAGACGAAGTCGGCGCCGTCCACCAGCGCGAGCGCACGCGCCGCCATCATCAGCGCCAGCGACGCGCGGGGGCTGGCGCCTAGCTGGACGCCCTGCGCGGTCCGCGTGCGGCCGACGAGCTCTACTATGTAGCGCTTTATCTCCGGGCTGATGCGTATCTCTTTGGCCCGGCGCCGCACCGCCAGCACGTCCGGCAGCGAAACGCAGGGTGAGATGCCCTCCAGCGGGTGCGTCTTCTCCTGGTCCGAGAGGATCTCCACCTCTATTTCCGGCGGCACGTAGCCGGGGCTGAACTGCATCATAAAGCGGTCCATCTGCGCTTCGGGCAGCGGATAGGTGCCGTGCGACTCTACGGGGTTCTGCGTGGCGATCACGAAAAATGGTTCGGCCAAAACATATGTTTTGCCGTCCACGCTCACCTGCCCCTCGCCCATGGCCTCCAGCAGCGCGGACTGCGTGCGCGGCGAAGCGCGGTTTATCTCGTCGGCCAGCAGGATGTTGGTGAAGACCGGGCCCTGGTGGAAGCGGAAGGACTGCTCGCGCTGGTCGAAGATGGAAACCCCGAGGATGTCGGAGGGCAGCAGGTCCGGCGTGAACTGGATGCGGTTGAAGGAGGCGCCCACGGACCTGGCGAGGGCTTTGGCCAGCGTGGTCTTGCCGGTGCCCGGGCAGTCTTCAAGCAGGACGTGCCCTCCTGCGGCCATAACGGCCAGCAGGCGGCGGATGGAAGCCGCCTGGCCTTTCATTACTTTCTCCACGTTGGCGGTTATTTTGGAAAGGACCTCCAGCGGTTCAATCACTGTCTGCGGCATATGATTCTCCTATGCATTCCGGCAATTTTTCAATAGACTTTCACCAAAATATTTTACCAATTATGCAAAGGAAATATTTTATACAGATTAACTCCTAAAAAACGGCTTACAATGCCGTTTTTCAGGAATACCGCATACCCCAGCGCTTTGTCTTCGAATAGTAGGTGTATTGCATAAACACATCAGTCAGGCAGCCGATGGTATAGCCATCATCTAATGTCCTAAAAAAGAGCTGCTTGGATGTGCACCTATCCGGGCAGCGAGGTATGGCCGCTATATAGTCGGGCACGAGTTCATCGGGATACGCAGGGTACTTACCCGTCTTGGAGCAGAAGCTGTCCGCGGCGGCGATAAGAGGCGCCATAGTCTTCTCAATATCGCGAATCAGATAATGCCGGCCGTGGACTATCCCGGCGGCCCCGAGAATGACAGCCAATATCCAGATAAGAGCCCTCCACTGATCAGCCAGGCCCTTTGGCGTTGGTTTTGAGTAATAGCTGGTTGCTCTGCCAAAAAACCGGCCTATCGTAACCAGCAAGGCTATACCAATGATCGGAATGAACAGCATCGGGTTAGCGGACGATCTGCGGCCCGCGATCCAGAGCACGGCCACAAAAACGATCGCGCCCCATGGGATCGGAAACCGGCCGGCGACTGCTGCCTCCGCCGTTTCCATAGTTCCGCCGCCCCCTTGCTTCCCGGCCTCACAAGCGGCGGACACGACTTGTTCTTCCGGGCCGGCGGCGGGCCGCGGCGATACCGCCAGCTTATAAGCGCGGCGCATGAGCGCATACGCTCCCCACGCCAATAATGCCAGGAAAACGGCGGCCACTACAAAACCCATGGGAGAGCTATGGCTTGGAAATAGGGACAATGGCCGAAAAATGGATATTACGCTTTTTACCGCGCCCACCGCAAAGAATACCGCCGCTATTGCCAGGATAGCGACAAATATCCACGCAAATATCCTGATTACGGCCAAATAAATTGACTGAGCCATAAATTCCTCCCGCTCTCAGTGGATAATGCTTCCGGATTCACTCAAATGAGCAGCCGCCGTTTTGCCTGCAAAAAAGCCGCAGCCAGGCAAGACCTCCCCAAAATGCCGCTATAGCTATAAAAATCATCAGGAACTCGTACCATAAAAAATACCGCCTGCCGGCCACAGGGGCGGCGCCGCCGCGCAGCCTGTATTGAACAAGGATACCGATGAGGGAGAGAGGAGCCCCGATCAGCGGGAGCAGGGACAGAAGGCACCAGCCCAGATCGCCGAGGAGCGTCCGCGCGCAAAGCAAAGTACCCATGGCCGCGACAGGCCAGCCCAGAACGATGCGCCACGCATCGTTCCCGGGAATCCACTGCAGGAAAATTCCGCCAAGGGCCAGAACAAAACCGAGCCGCAGCTGTTTTGATCGAAGCCTCAGGCTTTTCTGTTCCGGGTATTCGGGGGCCTGCGTCATTGAGATTTATGGCTTTTGGTAACTACAGGTTGTCAGGGTTCACGGTTCAGGGTTCAGGATTTCCTTTTTCAACCGTTGAACCATTGAACCGCTGAACCGTGAACCTGAGTAGTTACGGCTTTTGAAGGAACAGGCGGGCTTTTATGAGCTCGCCCAGGGCGGCGAGGTTTATCGGTTTTGAAACATAGTCAAAGGCGCCGAGCCGCAGGCACTCGCGGGCCGTTTCTTCGTCATCGTTGCCGCTGATCATCATAAAGCCCGTCCCCGGCATTTCAGGCAACAGCTCTTTAAGCGCCTCAACGCCGGTTTTTTTCGGCATGGAAATATCAAGCAGAACGATATCGGGCTTGCGCGCGCGGGCAAGTTCAAGCGCCGCCGCCCCGTCCTCAGCCTCAAGGACTTCACAGGACAATGAAGCCAAAAACCGGCGCAGCACCGCGCGGATCGCGGGGTCGTCGTCGGCAAGGAGCACCAGAGCGGCGGCCCGGCCGGACGCGGCGTTGGCCGTCTGTGGGCCGGAGGCCCCGCCAATACAACACGGCGGGCACGGCTTCGATACGGCGCCTGCGCGTGTATCGGCCGCCGGGCCCTCCGCCGGTTTCCCCGCTTTCAGCCCCGCAAAATCCTCTTTGCTTTGCGCGCCCAGCAGGCGGTCTATCTCTTCAAGCACCGGGGCGAGGCCGTCGCCTTTGGAAAGGAAAGCGGCCGCGCCGTGCCGGAGATAGGCTTCAACCTCTTCCGGGTCGTTGAAACCGCTAAGTATAATTACCGGCGTCGTGGTTGAGATCTTCCGTATGTTGTCGAAAACCTTGGAGCCGCTCATTACCGGCAGGTCCCGGTCGAGCACCACCAGGTCCGGCATGTTGTTCTTAAAGGCCAGCACGCCGTTGGCGCCGTCCGCCGCCGTCAACACCCGGTGCCCGGCGCGCGTAAGGAAAACGGAAAGGGCGTCGCGGACTATGCCGTCATCGTCTATTATCAGTATCTTAGCCATAAAATTGATTATATTATATTATCCGCGCGGAATATACGCTGATAAGTAAATTAACGCTTGTGCAGGAATCCTTACCTATATTATTGACCGCTTACAGGCAGTTGGAAATCTTCACGTTTGAATGTATAATAGTATCTGCCCTTGTAACCGGGGGCGGGAAAACCTTTTACTCCCGAAGAGCTCCTGACGGGCGTGCGCCGCGCGCTGGACGCCAAAAAATGATCTCCCCCGCCGGATTTCGGCAAATTGAGGTGCGTCCCGGCCTATCGCCAGGGGGGACTCCGGGTTAGCGGGGGGCTCATCCTTGCAAAATAATGCTTAAGACTTCCACCCTCACCCGCGCTTTGCTAAAATAACGTCAATGGAAACCTGCGATGTCCTTATTGTCGGCGCCGGAGTAACGGGGGCCGCCATAGCCAGGGAATTATCCCGCTACAAACTGAAAATCTTCCTGCTTGAAAAAGAAGTGGAAGCCGCTTTCGGCGTTTCCAAGTCAAACAGCGGCATAATACACGCAGGCACCCAGAACCCGCCCTCCTCTCTTAAGGGCCGGCTTTGCGTGGAAGGCAACCGCCTGATTCGGGAAGAGCTATCAAAAGACCTGGGCCTTACTTTCGTGCAATGCGGCCAGCTGATAGTTATATTTGACCTCAAGGACCTGCCCGCGCTGGAAAAAATAAAAAAAGAAGGCGGGGAGCTGGGCGTAAAAGGCCTTGAAATAGTGGACCGGGCCTGGCTCGACGCGCGCGAACCCAACCTTGGCCCCGAAGTTAAAGCGGCCCTTTATGCGCCCACCGCCGGTATAGTAAGCCCTTACCGCTTTGTTTACGCGCTGGTTGAAAACGCCGCGGCCAACGGCGTGGAACTTAAGACCTCCCATAAAGTCACGGCCATACGCCGCGTTGACGAAGGCGGGGCGCGTTTTGAAGTTGAGGCCGGCGGAGAAACTTACAGGACGCGTTTTCTGGTGAACGCGGCGGGCCTGTTCGCGGACGAAATTTCGGCCCTGGCCGGCGCGCCCTCCTTTAAAATAACGCCGCGCAAGGGCGAAGAATACCTGCTGGACAAGAAGCGCGGGCATCTGGTCAACCATATAATTTTTCCCCTGCCGTCTGAAAATTCCAAGGGCATACTTATAATAAAAACCTCCGACGGCAACCCCATGATAGGCCCCACCGCCCATGAAACCGGGGACAAGGCCGACCTTTCCACCACGGACGAAGGCCTGGCCGAAGCGCTCGCGGGCGCGCGCCGCATGATGCCTTCAATCAGCAGGGGCGATATTATCGCCTACTTCGCGGGGCTGCGGCCGGCCTGCGGCAGGGATTTTGTAATTCGCCGCGAAGACGCCGCCCCCGGGCTGATAACCGCCGCCGGCATACAGTCGCCCGGCCTTACCGCGGCGCCGGCCATAGCCGTTATGGCGGCGGACATCCTTAAAACGCACGGCCTGGGCCTTGAACCCAAAAAAGAGTTCCACCGCTTACGCCCGCGCCCGGCGCACCTTTTCCAGATACCGCCTGAAGAAACAAAGCGGCTTATAGCCAAAAACCCGGCATACGGCGATATTGTCTGCCGCTGTGAAATGGTTTCGGCGGTTGAGATACGCGACGCCATAAAACGCGGCGCCCGCACGCTTGACGGCGTGAAGTTCCGCACCAGGGCGCAGTCAGGCCGCTGTCACGGCGGTTTCTGCACCACCCGGATCATAAAAATAATGCGGGAAGAACTCGGCCTTCCGGTAACGGAAATAACCAAGCGCGGCCCCGGATCGGAATTAATAAAAGGAGAACGCATATGACCCCGCCACCTGCCTGCAAATCGGAGATTTGCCTTCGGCAAATAAGCAGGTGGCGGGGTGACTGAACGGGAACTGGTTATTGTCGGCGGCGGTCCGGCGGGGCTTGCGGCCGCTTTGGCGGCCGGAGAGGCCGGCGTTAAGGACATACTTTTGATTGAACGGGACCAGCATCTTGGCGGTATCTTGAACCAGTGCATCCACACGGGGTTCGGGTTGCACCGCTTTAAAGCCGAACTCACCGGCCCGGAATACGCCGACCGCTTCGTCAAAACGGTTGAGAAAGCGCCGGAAATAGAAGTAAGCCTGCGTTCTTTCGCGGTAAAACTCACCGGGGACAGGGTGATAACTTATCTGAAGCCCGGCGCCATGGAAGAGGTAAAGGCGCGCGCGGTGATACTTGCCACGGGCTGCCGCGAACGCACGCGGGAGATGATACCCATATGCGGCTCGCGCCCGGCCGGGGTTTACCCGGCGGGGCTGGCGCAAAAGATGATAAACCTGGAGGGCTGGATACCCGGCAAAGAAGCCGTTATAGTCGGCTCGGGCGACATAGGCCTTATAATGGCGCGGCGCATGACCCTTGAGGGAATGAAGGTGAAAGCGGTGATAGAGATACAGAAAACCACCCGCGGCCTGACGCGCAATGTGGTACAGTGCCTTGAGGATTACGGCATTCCGCTGCATCTGCGGCATAAAATTTTAAAAATAACCGGCCGGGACCGGGTTGAAAAAGTGGAGGTGGTCAGGGTTGATGATAATTTTGCCGGGATTCCCCGTTCAGGCTTTGAAATCAGGTGCGACACCGTGCTGATTTCCGTGGGTCTGATACCGGAAAATGAACTGCTTGAAATGGCGGGGGCTCAAATTGACCCGAAAACCAACGGCCCGCTGTCCGCGCGGGTTAATTTCACTTCAATACCGGGGATATTTGTCTGCGGCAACGCTTTCAGGGTTTATGACCTGGCCGACAATGTTTCACTGGACAGCGAATCCGCCGGCCGGTCAGCGGCGGAGTATCTCGGGAAGGGGTCGGCGGACAGAGGGAATTTATCATGAACCGCCTGATGATCTGCATTGAATGCCCGCAGGGGTGCCGGCTTTCCGTGGAGACCGGCGGCTCCCGCGTAATTTCCGTTACGGGCCAGGAGTGCGAATGCGGCGAAAATTATGCCCGTCAGGAAATTGAAAACCCCGTGCGCACGCTTACCGCTTCCGTTTTAACCGGGTCGCCGGCGCTTAAAATGCTGCCGGTGCGCACAAGCGCCCCTATACCGAAAGAAAAGATTTTTCCGGCCATGGAAGAAATTAAAAAAATAAAAGTTCCCTTTCCGGTTGAAACCGGAGACGCGGTGGTAAAAAACTTTATGGGCCTGGGCGTAGACCTTCTGGCGACGCGAAAGTCCGGGAGAAGTTTTCCATAAGTTCTTCCTAACGCCGAATGACTTTCACCATGTCTGAAAAAGCCAGCGCCTCTTTTCTTGAAATGATCCCCGCTCCCAGGCTCAGACAGTCCGAAGCCGCGCAGCCGGCGGCCAGTTTAAGCGCGGCTTCAAAAGCCAGGCCGTTCACGAAGCCGTATATGAACCCGGCCATGAACGAATCTCCCGCGCCCACGGGGCTTTTAAGCGCTTTGAGGCGCGCCGGCCTTATCTCCCAGCGGCCGGACTGTGAAACGGCGGCGGACGAACGCGGCCCGTCGGTCACTATCAGCGCCTTTAAACCGCGGGGGGAATATTTTTTAAAAAACAGGCCGGCATTTTTGCGCGAGAAACCCGCCCCCGATATTTCCTCGAACTCGCTTTTGTTTATTTTAACGGCGTCGGCTCCGGCCGCCAGGCCTTCTCTCAGCGCTTCGACGCCGGTATCCAGCACCGTGAAACACCCCGCTTTTTTAAGAGCGCGGGTCAGCCGTAAATAAAAGTTTTTTTTCAGGCCCTTCGAGACGCGGCCGCAGACCGCCGCCGCCGTGAAGCCTTTGGCCGCGGCGGACAGCTTTTCAAGGAACCGCTTCTGCGCCGCGTACGGCACGGCCGGGCCCTCTTCGTTAAAATCGGTGGGACAGCCCAGTTCGTCCACCACCGAATAGCAGACGCGGGATTCCCCGGCCGCGTGGCGCGTTATCAGGCCCGTAAAACCTTCTTCGGAGATTTTCTCCTCTATCCAGCGCCCGTTATGGCCGCTGGTAAAACCCGCAATGACGGCCTCCAGGCCCAGCGTCTTCAGCGCCCGGGCCACATTCACGCCTTTGCCGCCCGGTATCGTGAGCGCGTCTTTGACGCGGTATATCCCGCCGGGTTTAAGGCGCCCGACGCAGGCGGTTTTATCCACGGCAAGGTTGACATTAATGATCAGGGCTTTCATAAGAATATCCAGTAGTTACGTAACTGCTCAGCAGTAATACATGGAACGCAGATGACGCAGATGAATATGATGGACGCAGATCATGTTTAATCATAAAAATCGTTACTACTCAGCCACAAAGTCACAAAGACACGAAAG
>Ga0180009_10004868_pt1 | contig 14623 bp, 12 predicted proteins | sample OS_PC_MetaG_FD_123537 | JGI IMG/M metagenome (GOLD analysis project Ga0180009, IMG submission 123537) | Groundwater microbial communities from the Aspo Hard Rock Laboratory (HRL) deep subsurface site, Sweden - OS_PC_MetaG | ecosystem: Environmental > Aquatic > Deep subsurface > Groundwater...
CGAAGCTCCCGATCTCCTCCTGGACCTCAAGAAAGGCCCGGGCATTGCCCCTGGCGGATTCGATCTTTCGGCGGTTTCGGACAAGGCCGGGATTTTTCATGAGGTCTTTGATGCGGGAGGCGTCGAATTCCGCCACGACGGCCGGGTCGAAGTCTTCGAAGGCCAGGCGGTAGTGGTCCCGCTTTTTCAGGATGGTCAGCCAGCTCAGGCCGGCCTGGGCGCCCTGCAGGACCAGGGACTCGAAAAGGCGGCGGTCGTCATGGAGGGGCACGCCCCATTCCTGGTCGTGGTAGGCCAGGTAGGCCGGGTCGTTCCGGGCCCAGGCGCAACGGACGGGATCGTCCACCATCACGCTACCTTTGGTGGACCAGCTTCATGCCGGGCCAGGGGACCTGGAAGCATGGGATGAACGAACCGTCCAGACTGCCGAGGTAGGCCGTCCGGCGGTCCGGCCCGCCGAAACAGATGTTGGTCGGCCTTTTCAACAGCCGGCCTTCCGGGTCGTGGAGCACGATTTGAAGAGCCCCGCCCGGTGTGATGTATCCGACGGCGTTCATGGCCGGGAAGGTGACCCACAGGTGGCCGGCTTCGTCAAAAGCGATGCCGTCCGGATAACCCAGATCGGCCAGGGGAACCGGCCCGTAATGCTGACGGCCGGAAAGGGCGCCGTCCGCCTCGATCCGATAGCGAAGCACGGCCCGTTCGAGAGTGGCGGCCACGTACAACCAGGCCTCCTCCCGGTCCAGGGCCACCCCGTTGGCAAAGAAGATGCGATCGGCCGCCACGGAAGCCCGGCCATTGTCCAGCAAGGCCACGCAACCATCCGGGGCCGGATTTTGGAGGGCCTGGTCGAGGTCCTCCCGGTCGGAGGAATTGGAAACCCAGAGACGGCCCCGGGTATCGACAAAGGGAAAGTTGGGCGTGGGCAGCAGGCGGCCCTCCGCTTCGGTCAGGATGACCCGGTGGGAGCCGTCCGGTGACAGGGACTGCACCTGGCCGTTGCCGATGTTAGCCACGATGCAGTTGCCCGAGGCGTCCAGGCAGATGCCGTTGGGCACGCCGTTCAGGTCCCCGTAAAAGTCCGTGACCCCATTGGGACGGATTCGGGCGATCCGGCCCCTGGCGTCGGCCGTGAGCACGGTCCCGTCGTCCAGGGCCATGACTCCCTCGGGACGGATGATACCTGAGCCGACGGTTTTCACCTGTGACAAGTCCATCGAGGGCATCGCCACCTCCCGCGGGTCGCCGAAGCCGCGCTTTCATGAGCGGAAGTTCAGCTTGGATTGAAACCTGGCCGGTATTGTAACGCATTTCGCCGCAAAAGAACAGGATATCTCGGGCGTTGAAAACCGGAGTGAACGGAGGGGAACGGCGCACGACATCCTGACCGGCCGCGGGTATAAGGGCGTTTGGGCCGGACGCGGGGTGGAATTTGGGGGCCTTCTTCCCCGTTGGATGGCTGGATAAGTCCTGTTCGGCCGAAAGGTGAATATGTTTTTTGTTTCACAAAATCGGGGTGCAACGACCGGGGAAGACATGGATTTGTCCGTCTTATTATGGAACTGACTCGAAAAAACCCAGTTTTTTCAACAGAACCGGGCGACCGACCCGATAGGAACCCCGTCAGGGTTGGTCATCGAGGGACCGGATCGCCGCGAGCGCACCATTTTTTTCCTTGCATTTTGTCGCGGGCTGCTTTACCTTGGCCGTAACCAGAAATCGAAAAGAAGTCAAGATCGGCAGCGAAACAGACTGGTTCCCGTTTCTTTCGAATGTTGGTCGTCCTGTTCGATATGGGAATTTTTTGACGCCATTTTTTGGCCGTTGACGAATAAAGGTTTGTCCTGGCAGGGGCGGCGCTTAAGCCGCCGCCGTCGTCCAGGAGCGCTCGGAATTCCATTGATCCAGGGAGTAGTATGGACACCGCCGAGAAGAAAGTCATTCTGAAAGTGGAAAACCTGTCTTTGACCTTCGGCAAGGTGGCCGCCTTGAGCGACGTCAGCCTCGAGGTCTATGACGGGGAAATCCTGTCGGTGATCGGCCCCAACGGCGCGGGCAAGACCAGCCTGCTCAACTGTCTGAGCGGCTTCTACCGCCCGGATCGGGGCCGGATCGCTTTCGATGGCCAGGAAATCACCAACATGCCGACGCACAAACGGGCCGAGGCTGGAATCGCCAGGACCTTCCAGGGGATTCAGTTGTACCTGGGCATGACCGCCCTGGACAACATCATGTCCGGCCGCCACATTCACATGCGGACCAACTTCATCCAGAACGCCCTGTACTGGGTCTGGTCGGACCGGGAGGAGACCGATCATCGGCTCGTGGCCGAGGACATCATCGATTTTCTCGAGATGGAGGCCATCCGGGACCGGGTTGTCGGTTCTTTGGGCTACGGTTTGCGCAAGCGGGTCGACCTGGGGCGGGCCCTGGCCCTCGAGCCCAAGATTCTGATCATGGACGAGCCCATGGCCGGCATGAACGTCGAGGAGAAGGAGGACATGGCCCGCTTCATCCTGGACATTCAGGAGGCCAAGAAGATTCCCGTGGTCCTGGTCGAACACGACATGGAGGTCGTGACCGACATCTCGAACCGGGTGGCCGTTTTGGATTGGGGCTTCAAGATCGCCGAGGGCCGGCCCGAGGAGATCATGAGAAACCCCAGTGTGATCAAGGCCTACATTGGCGAGGAGTGATTCGGTGCCTAAAGTCAAGAAAAACTGGAAGACGGACATCTACTATTATACCGGAGTCATGCCCGAGGTGGAGGCCGAGACCCTGCCGGCCCTGTTTATGAAGCGGGCCAGGGAGTATGCCGACGAAGTCTTCATGACCCGCAAGAACTACGGCATCTGGCAGCCTTACACCTGGAAGGACGTCCGGGAGCAGGTCCGGGACTTTCACTACGGCCTTCTGGAACTGGGGCTCCAGCCCACCGAGACGGTCTGCATCGGCGGCGAGAACGAGCCCGAGTTTTTCTGGGCCGAATATGCGGCCCTGGCGGCGCGGGCCAAGATTGTCTGCCTGTATCCGGACATGACCCCGCCGGAGATTCAGTACATCCTGGAAGATTCGGACGCGGTCTACGTCGTGGGCGAGGACCAGGAGCAGGTGGACAAGGTGATCGAGATTCGGGACCAGGTGCCGAATTTGCGAAAGATCATCTATTGGGACCCCCGAGGCATGTGGCAGTACAATGACCCCATGATCATGGATTTCAGGGAGGTCCAGGAAATCGGGCGCAAGGCCGCTGAAAAGACCCCCGGTCTTTTCGAAAAGAACAGCGAATCGGTCCAACCCGACGACATGGCCGTGCTCAGCTACACCTCGGGCACGACCGGGCAGCCCAAGGGCGTGATCATGAAGCACGTCGCCCTGCTGGACACGGCCTATCGCAGCATGATGCACATGCCGACCAAGCCCTTCACCAATTACCTGTCCTACATATCGCCGGCCTGGGCCACGGAGCAGATGTTCGGCATCACCATCGGCCTGATGGCGCCCATGATCCTCAACTTTCCCGAAGAACCCGAGACCGTGATGCAGAACATCCGGGAGCTGGGCGCGGAACTGCTCATGCTGGGGCCCCGGCAATGGGAGGGACTGGCGGCCATCGTCCAGGCCCGGATGCTGGACGCCGGTCCGGTCCGGCGCTTGTTTTACAAGATGGGCCTGGCCGTGGGCATGAAGGTGGCGGTGGCCCGGACGGAAAACAAGCCGGTCAGCACCTTCTGGAAAGCCCTTTACCCCCTGGCCGACATCATGGTCCTGCGCCATATCCGGGACAACCTGGGACTGTCCAAGTGTTATTACGCGTTTTCCGGCGGCGCGGCCATGGCCCCGGACGGCTTCCGCTTTTTCCACGCCATCGGAGTAGACCTGAGAAACGGATACGGGGCCACGGAGATCGGGCTCTTGACCGTTCACATGGGCAACCAGTTCAACCTGGAGACCCTGGGCAAATGGTACACCTCGCATCCATATTTCGGCGATCCGCTGGAATACAAGATCAGCGAGGAGGGCGAACTCCTGGTCCGGGGGGGCTCGGGATTCGCCGGGTACTATAAAAAGCCGGAAGCGACCCAAAAGGCCGAGCCGGACGGCTGGTATCACACCGGCGACGCGGTGACCATGACCCAAGACGGCGAGATGATCTACCTCGACCGGGTCAAGGACCTGCGCAAGCTGTCCACCGGGTACCACTTCCCGCCCCAGTACATCGAGACCCGGCTCCGCTTCAGCCCCTTCATCAAGGACGTGATCATCCTGGGTGACGAGAACAAGGAGTTCGTCTCCTGCATGATCAACATCGACTCGGAAACGGTCGGCCGCCTCGCGGAAAAGCGGCAGATCGGCTACACCACCTTTGCCGACCTGTCCCAGAACGAACTGGTCCGCGGGGTCATCCAGGAGGAGGTTGAAAAGGTCAACAAGAACCTGGAAGAAGGCTCGCGGGTCAAACGATTCGTCAACCTGCCCAAGGAACTGGACCCGGACGAGGCCGAACTGACCCGGACCCGGAAACTGCGCCGAGGCTTCATCGAAAAGCGCTACGCCGACATCATCGAAGCCATCTACACGGGCAAGAGCCACCTGGAGTCCGAGATCGAGGTCAAATACCGGGACGGCCGCCAGGGCGTCGTCCGACACGCCACGTTTATCAACGATACCGCATAGGAGGCTGTCAGTCGAAATGCCAGATTTCCTGATCGATCTGATCCAGTATACCGTCGCCGGCGCCCTCAAGGGCATGCTTTACGCCCAAGTGGCGCTCGGCTTCATCGTCATCTTCCGGGCCGGCCGGATTCTGAACTTCGGCCAGGGCGAAGTGGTCGTCATCGGGGGCTTCATCATCTACAGCTTCATTTCGCTCCCGTTTTTCCCGGCCCTGGTCAAAAGCGTGTTCGGGAACGTGCCCTGGTGGCTCTTCCTGATCTTCGCCCTGCTGGTATCGGCCGTGATCATATCCATTTTCGGGCTGCTCATCGAGCGCTTCATTTTCAGACCCATGATCGGACAGCCCATCTTCACCATTGTCATGGTCACCATCGGCCTGATGCTCCTGCTCCAGGGGCTGACCATCGCCATCTGGGGCGGGGGGGACCGGCCCTTCCCCTTCCTGTTTCACGAAGGAGCGGTCAGAATCGGGCCGTTCATCTTCACCCGGAGCCTGTTCTGGGGCGGGATCATGTCCCTGGGGATTTTCGGCGCCCTGTCGCTGCTTTTCGAAAAGACCCGCTGGGGGCTCAAGCTGACGGCCGTGGCCGAGGACCATGCGGTGTCCCAGTCCATGGGCATTTCGGTCAAGCGCTCCATCGCCATCGCCTGGATCATATCCTGCCTGCTCTCGTCCTGGGCCGCCGTGGTCTTCCTCAACGGCATGACCCTGACCTTTGCCGCCGGGACCATCGGCCTGACGGCCCTGCCCGTGGCCTTGCTGGCCGGCCTCGAGTCCATCTGGGGCGCGCCCGTGGCCGGAATCATCGTGGGGGTCGGCGAGGCCCTGGCCGCGGCCTATCTGGATGGTTACACCGAGGGGGCCATGTCCGAGGCCTTCCCCTATCTGTTGATGCTGGTCATTCTGCTGGTCAGACCCCAGGGCCTGTTCGGCTGGAAAATCATCGAGAGAGTGTAAGCTATGGCCTTATTACCTTGCGGCGTACATTTCAGAACCTACCGGGGCGACCGGGCCTACTTCCATACCAAGTACCAGTGGGCCTGTTTCATCGCCTTCCTGATCCTGCTGTTCACCTTTCCCCTGTGGGTGGGTATCCGGTATGTGGCCATGTTCAACGTCACGGCCATCTACATCATTGCCGTGGTCGGTCTTCAGATCACCTCGGGCTACACGGGGCAGACCAACCTGGGCCAGTCGGCCTTCATGGGCATGGGCGCCTTTGTCTGCGCCTCCCTGTCCACCAATCTGAATCTGCCCTTCTGGCTGACCATTCCGGCCGGAGGGCTCGGCGCGGCGATCTTCGGGGCCCTGTTCGGCATACCGGCCCTGCGGATCAAGGGCTTCTACCTGGCCCTGACCACGATTGCCGCCCAGATCATCTTTCCCATCCTGATCATGGCCCTGCCCGAGAAACTGGCCGGGGGGGCCATCGGCCTGCAGATGAATCCGGCCAGGCTGGGCCCGATCACATTCGACTCGGACGTATCCATGTACTATATGTTCATGATCGTCATGGTCGTCATGGTCTATTTCGCCTTCAATCTGGTTCGGACCCGGGTGGGGCGGGTCTTCGTGGCCATCCGGGACAACGACATCGCGGCCGAGATCATGGGCGTCAACCTGTTTTATTACAAGACCCTGGCCTTTTTTATCGGCGCCTTTTACGCCGGCGTGGCCGGCGGCCTGTGGGCCTATCATCTCCGCTACGTGGGCGCCGACCAGTTCACCATCTACATGTCCATCTGGTTCGTGGGCATGATCATCGTCGGCGGCCTGGGCAGCATCCTGGGGGCCATTTTCGGGACGATCTTCCTGCGCATCCTCCAGGAATTGATCATGTATGTCGGTCCGTTGCTGGTGAACTTCTTTCCCAACATGGGCGACGCCCAGATGTGGTACGCCAGCATGAACATCGTGCTGGGCGGCGTGATCATCCTGTTCCTGATTTACGAGCCGCACGGTCTGGCGCATCGGTGGAACATCGTCAAGACCAATTACCGGGTCTGGCCGTTCCCGTACCTGTAGGCCGTTATCCGGGACGCGGCCGGGACCCTGTGGGAAGGCGTAGGCGACCGACCATGGGAAAAAGATACTTTTCAGGGTTTCATCATCGTATTAGAGCGTATTGGAGAAAGGAGGTGGACGAACTATCATCAGCTGAAAGGTCCATCCCTTTGTAAGATTCAACACTGGAAGGAGGAGGATTTGATCATGAGGAAAATATGGGTATTGATGATCGTCATGGCGCTGGTCCTGATGGTCGGCCGGCCGGCTCAGGCCCTGACCGAATACAACGTCACCGGTTCGGTCGACTTCACCGGCCCGTACGCCGTGGTCATGCCGCCCATCGACGAGGCGGGCAAGGCGTTTTTCGCCTGGTGGAACGATGAGGTCGGCCCCAAGCTGGGCGTCAAGCTGAATCGCAAGACCTATGACACCCGGTACGACCCGGCCCTGACGGCCAGCCTCTGGCCCGGCATCCTGTCCGGCGACAAACCGCTCGCTCATTTCGGACTCGGCGGACCGGACGTGGCCGCCCTGATGAAACGTTTACCCCAGGACAAGGTCCCCCTGATCATGTCAACGGGTACCTACGGCTTCATCTGGCTCCCCGATACGTGGGTCATCCAGTGCCGGCCGACCTACGTGCACGAATCCGCGGGCTTTTTCAACTGGGCCCACATGAATCTCATCAAGGACCGGCCCATTCGCGTGGCGGCCATCAGTTCCAAGGTCTCGCCGGCCTACGTGGACGGCGTGAGGGGTTTCGAGGAGTTCGCCAAGGCCACGGACTGGATCGAACTGGTCGGTACGGAATGGGTCCAGATGAAACCGGTTTCACTGCTCAGCGAAGTTCAGCGCCTGTCCAAGGACAAGCCGGACTTTTTCTGGAACATGAACAACACGTACCAGGGCGTGGGCATCATCAAGGCCAACAAGGAGCTGGGCCAGAGCATCCCGGTGGTCCTGTCTTCCCACAACGGCATCGCCATGTCGGCCCTGGCCACCAAGGACCTCAAGATTCTCGAGGGCAACTACGACAGCTGCGCCTATGACCCGGGGATCGACCTGGAAAATCCCGCGGCCAAGATCTACATGAAGTACAAGGAAAAACTGGGGCTCAAGTACCCCTGGAGCCTGATGAGCGTCCAGGTGGCCGCCATGCATCTTCAGGCCTTCCGGGCCATCGAGCGGGCCATCAAGGCGGTCGGTCCGGACAAGCTGACGGGCGAGGCGGTGTTCAATGCCTTTTTCAGCGGACCTTTCACCTCGGAGGAACTGCTGGGACTGATGCCCACGCAGACCTTCACCCATAACGCGCCCTTCTCGGAAAAGGACATCAAGGTCAAATGCACGACCGTCAAGGACGGCAAGCACGTGTCCGTGTCTCCGGACTGGATTCCGGTTCCGCCCGTGCCCAAGTGGGTCAAGTAGGCGGCCGGAGAACCGGGTTCACCGTTTAACGAATCAACCGCAAGGAAAGGTGGGGTCGAGCTTTGGAGATGCTTGAACTGATCAATGTGGAGATGATGTACAACAAGGTCATCCTGGTCCTCAAGGGCGTGTCCATGAAGGTCCCCCAGGGTCAGATCGTGGCTTTGCTCGGGGCCAACGGCGCCGGCAAGACCACCACCCTGAAGTGCATTTCAGGCATGGAGCACGTCGAACAGGGAGACGTGACCGAGGGGAAGATTCTCTTCGAAGGCGTCCGCATCGACCACATGGACCCCACCGCAATCGTTCGTCTCGGCATCGTGCAGGTGCTCGAGGGTCGCAAGATTCTCGAGCACCTGACCGTCGAGCAGAACCTGCTGGTCGGCTCCCATCTCATCCCGGACCTCAAAGAGGTCAGGGCGGACATGGAACTGGTCTATTCATACTTCCCCAAGCTGGCCACCATGAAGACCAACACCTCGGGCTATCTGTCCGGAGGAGAACAGCAGATGCTGGTTCTGGGCCGGGCCCTCATGGCCAGGCCGAAACTCATCCTTCTCGACGAGCCCTCCCTCGGGCTTTCGCCGCTTCTGGTCAAGGAGATTTTTGCGGTCCTCAAGCAGCTCAATGAAGACCAGAAGATGACCATGGTCGTCGTCGAGCAGAACGCCCGCATCGCCCTGTCCATATCGCACTACGGTTACATCATGGAAAACGGCCGCCTGGTTCTGGAAGGCGCCGGGAGCGAACTCGTGGAAAACGAGGACATCAAGGAGTTCTATCTGGGCTTGAGCCTCAAGGGCAAAAGGAAAAGCTACCGTGAGGTCAAGCACTACAAGCGAAGAAAACGCTGGCTGGGCTAGGCGGCGCTAACCGCCCGCGACAAGGCTCTTGAGCCGGGTCCGGCCTGGTTCATACCCATTCGGAATCTCACATGTTCCCAAGGAGTCGGAAAATGGCATACGAAACGCTGCAATTCGAAAAACAGGACGGCGTCTGCCTGATAACGCTCAACCGGCCCGAACGTCTCAACGCGATCAACATGCGGATGGTCGAAGACCTGGAGACCGTATTCAAGGCCATCGACGAGGATGACGAGGCCCGGACCGTGATCATCACCGGCTCGGGCCGGGGCTTCTGCGCCGGCGCGGACATCAAGGAAATGGCCAATCCTCAGGCCCGGCAACTGCCGGCCGGCAAGCCCCATCCGTTTTTCTTCATGATCGAGGACCTGGGCAAGCCGGTCATCGCGGCCGTCAACGGGGCCTGCAACGGCGGCGGACTGGAAATCGCGCTCTGTTGCGATTTTCGCATCGCCGCGGACGCGGCCACCTTCGGTCTGGGCGAGGTCAAGATCGGGGTCATGCCCGCCGGTGGCGGCACGGCCCGACTGCCCAGGCTCATCGGACCCGGGCTGGCCAAGAAGTTTTTGTACTTCGGCGATCGGATCGACGGAAACGAGGCCAAGCGGATCGGGCTCGTGGACGAGGTCGTTTCACCGGAAAATCTGGTGGACGAGGCCCGGAAATGGGCCGCCGTCCTGGCCGAAAGGCCGCCCCTTTCCCTGCGCATGATCAAGTCCTGCGTCAACCGGGGCATGCAGATGGACCTGCTCAGCGCCATCGATTTCGAGGCCAAGTGCGCGGCCATCCTTCAGAAGTCCGAGGATCGGCAGGAGGGGATCATGGCTTTCGTCGAGAAGCGAAAGCCCGTGTTCAAGGGCCGCTAGCCGCTTTCAACCGTTGCCCAGGGCCGGGCCCGCTTTTCGCGAACCAAAACGCGCGGAGCGTCCCGGCCTTTTTATTTCCGGATAACCGGGAGGGAGTCAACACATGATCATTGACATGCACATCCACCCCTTCTGCAAGGAGGCAACGGTCACGCCCAGCCTGGGAGAGGCCGTCCGGCGCATGACCGCCCCGGCCCGGGACCGGGTCCGGGCCGAAGCGGGCGCGGCCATGTTGACCGCCCTGTTCACCAGCCACGGCGTCCAGGACATTATCGCGGCCATGGACGCGGCCGGAGTGGCCAAGGCCGTTATCGTGGCCATGGACCTGTCCTCCCATTACGGCGTCCGTATGGTAACCAACCAGGACCTGGCCAGGTTGACGGCGGCCCATCCGGACCGTTTCATTCCCTTTGCCGGGGTCGATCCCGGCCTGGGCCGGCCGGCCCTGGACATGTTCGCCGACGCCGTGGAAAATCTCGGCTGCCGGGGCATGAAACTCGTTCCGCCCGTCCAGCACTTCGATATTTCCGACCCCGTCCACAATCCCCTGTGGGAGGCGGCCCTGGACCTCGACGTTCCGGTCTGGACCCATGCGGCCCATCAGCGCTCCCACCCGGACTCGGATGCCCGACTGGGGCATCCCATGCTGGTCGAAGCCGTGGCCCTGCGATACCCGGACCTGAAAATCGTCCTGGGACACTGCGGGTTCCCCTGGCCCTGGGAAACCTGGTCCCTGGTCGTCCGTCACGCCAATGTCTTCATGGACGTGTCCGCCTATCCCGACCTGTACAATCACCTGCCCTGGGATGCATACGTCAAATACCAGGCCGAGGACAAGGTTCTGTTCGCCACCGACTATCCTCTCTTCGGTTTTCAGCAGACCCTCGACGCCTTGGACCAGGTCGGCCTGACCGACGAGTTCAAACGAAAGATACTCGGGGAAAACGCCAGACGGCTTCTGAAGATCGAAGGAGTCGAGGCATGATCGACGTTTCCAAGATCGACTATTCCGAGCTGGATGTTCCCCAACTTCTCCAGTTCCTGTTCTATCCCCGGGCCGAGTTCTCTGAAAAACAGGGGCCGGGTATCGACCTGCTCATCCCCGTGGAAGCGGAAGTCCGAATCGGGGCGCGTTTTCACCTTGTCGATTACCAGGCGGCCAATATCCTGTTCTTCCACGGCAACGGCGAGATCGTCTCCGATTACGACGAAATGGCCGAGGTCTTCAACCGACTGGGACTCAACTTCCTGCCGGTGGACTATCGCGGCTACGGCCGCTCGACGGGCAGTCCGACCGTGACCGGCATGATGCGTGACTGCCACGTCATCTTTGACTACGCGAAACAGTGGTTGGGGGATGAAGGGTACAAGGGCCCCATGATCCTCATGGGCCGTTCGCTGGGCAGCGCCAGCGTCCTGGAACTGGTGTCCCATTACGCGCCGGAGGTGGACGGTCTGATCGTCGAAAGCGGTTTCGCCTTCGCCGGGCCGCTCCTCAGCCTGATCGGCATCAATGTCGATGCGCTCGGCTCACAAAAAGACGCCTTCAGCAATGTGGAAAAGATCAAGGCCTACTCCGGTCCGACCCTGATCATCCACGCGGAATACGACCACATCATTCCGTTTTCCGACGGAAAGGCCCTCTACCAGGCCAGCCCGTCGGAGCAGCGGCAGTTGCTCATGATACCCGGGGCCAACCACAACGACATTCACTTCCGGGGCCTGCGCGAGTACATGACCGCGGTCAAGGTCCTGGCCGATCTGGCCCGCGAACGCCGGGCCGGTTGAGGCCGGCCCGAATCAGCCTCCGGCCTTCAGGCGCACCCGCCGGCCGTCGATCTCGACGGTCGTTTTGGCATAAGTGAACTTGTTGATGATCCGGCCGTCCTTGAAGTGGATGATGTCCACGCCGCGCCGGCTTTCCGGACGGCCCTCAAACCCCTTTTCCGTGGAAGGCCAGTCCAGGCGCCACTGGTAGAGCACCTTTTGTTCGGCCTCGTCCACGAACATGTCTTCGTGGCTGAACGTAAAACCGCCGTTGTTGGCGAACCAGGAGGCCCAGGCCTCCCGCAGGGCCGACTTGCCCCGGGCCTGGCCGCCGGTCCAGTTGTCAAAGACGATGTCCTCGTGGAACAGGTTCATCACCTCGTCCAGATCGTACCGTTCCCAGGCCAGGTTCCAGTCGGACATCACCGCCAGAATCTCCTCGCGAGACAGCATCTTCCGGTCCTCCGAAATGGGATTCGTCTATACGGATAGCACATCCGCGCCCGTAACACCAGCCTTCGGAACGCGGTGGGCGAGAATGACGGAAGGGGATTATTTCAGGCCGTTGAGCGGTTCCATGCGGCCGGCCCGGATTTCACGGACCAGGTCGTCCTCCGTTCGGATCGGGTTGAAAAATCGGGTCGAGCAGTAACCCAGGGAGTACAGGGCATGCGAGTCGCTGCCGCCGGTCATGGGAATATTCAGGATTTTAGCCGCGGCGCGGACCTTGGCCCGGGCCTGGCGATCATGATCCGGGTGGAACAGTTCGACCGCGTCGATTGCCAGGTCGACAATGTCGTCCCCCACGCCGTGGTATCCCGCCCCCAGGCGGGAGGGCTTGAAAGGATGCGCGGCCACGACCACGCCGCCTTCCCCGTGGACCCGCTCGATCAGTTCGAGGGGGGATTCCAGGGAACCCAGGCTGACCGTCATGCCGAAGACCAGAAAGTCCTGGCGCCGGCCGCGTTCCAGGCAGGTGATCTCCTGGCCGGCCAGAAGCAGCAGGCCGATCTCGGCCGCTTTTTCCCGAAGCGGGGCGAGCTTGTCCTCGGGCCAGAGAATGCCGTGCTCGGTCAGGGCCAGACCGTCCAGCCCGACGCCCGCGGCATGCTCCAACAGCTCGTCCGCCTCGATGCCGCTGCATCCGGAGTAGTGCCTCGTATGTACATGCAAATCGATCTTCATGGTCTCTCGCCCCGGGAGGCATTGAAAAATCGGCTCCCGGGAATCTTGAGTGAGTCATACTCACCCGGCGGCCGGCTTGTCAAGATTTTTCGGCTGATTCGAGTAACCATTCGATGAATCGGGGCATATCATTTGACAGCCGCCCGCGGGGCCTTTGATCGAAGGACGACTCTGCCGCCGAGTCCCTCACTATATATGGAAAAGGCGCCGGCCGGAGTCCTGAGGCCAAAGGCCGCGACAGGGCGGTCCTACGTTGCCGCCAACCACTGAATAGTTGCTGATGCGACCGGTAGGCCGTTACGCGGCTTCGAGAGGGAAATCGAAAAAGGCCGGTCCGGCCCGAAACGACGTTCCAGGCCGGGTCCGGGTCCTGATCATTGGGTCTTTTTCATTTCCATGTCTCTGAGTTCCCGCCGGAGGACCTTGCCGATGACGCTCTTGGGCAGTTCCGACAGGAACTCGACCGATTTGGGCACCTTGTACGTGGCCAGCTTGGTCTTGCAGTACTCGATGACTTCCGCTTCACTCATGGCCTCCCCGGGTTTGAGGGCGATAAAGGCCTTGACCGTCTCGCCCCGGTAGGGGTCGGGCAGCCCCACGGCGCAGGCTTCCTGGACCTTGGGGTGCTCGTAAAGGACTTCGTCAATGTCCCGGGGATAGATGTTGTACCCGCCGGCGATGATCATGTCCTTTTTGCGGTCCACGATGTACAGGAACCCGTCGTCGTCCATGTACCCGATGTCGCCGGTGTAGAACCAGCCGTCGCGTATGGCGTCCGCGGTCTCGTCGGGCCGGTTGTAATAGCCCTGCATCTGCTGGGGGCCCTTGAGGAGGATTTCGCCCGACTCGCCCACGCCGAGTTCCTGTTCGCCGGTTTCCACGTCCACGATTCGGCAGTCGGTGTCGGGAAAGGGGATGCCCACGCTGCCCGGTTTGGTTTGGCCGCCCCAGGGATTGGCGTGGGAGACCGGCGACATTTCGGTCATGCCGTAGACCTCGACGATCTGGGCCCCGACGCGGGCGTCCCACTCCCGAATCGTTTCCAGGGCCAGGGGCGCGGCCCCGGAAATGCAGCCCTTGATGAATCCCAGTTCCGATTTGGGCGGGAGCTTGGGGTGGTTGAGCAGGCCCACGTACAGGGTGGGCACGCATCCGAACAGGGCCGGACGGTACTTGACCAGGTATTTCCGGAGGATATCCACATCCGGACGGGGAACCATGACATGGGTGAAGCCCCGGTAGATGCATTGATTCATACCGGCCGTGAACCCGGCCGAATGAAAGAAAGGCAGAATGCCGATCACGGTCTCCCGGCCATCCTTGGCATCGTAGAGCCAGGCCGATATCTGCTGGACGTTGATGCTGATGTTGGCGTGAGTCAGCATGACGCCCTTGGAAACGCCCGTGGTCCCGCCGGTGTAAAGCAGGGCGGCCAGGTCGTCGAAGCCCACGTCCGTGCGCGGCGGCTGCGCCGGATACCTGCCGATCAGGTCCATGAAGTCCAAAACGCCTTCTTTGGGGTCCGTGGGCCGGTGCATGCCCTTTTTCAGAACCGGGAAGAGCTGTTTGAGCGGGAAGGGGAGGTAGTCGCGAATGTGGCAGGAAATGATGGTTTCAATCCCGGCCCTGGCCTTCAGGGACAGAAGCCGGGGCACCAGCAGGTCCATGCAGACGACCATTTTGGACCCGGAATCGTTGAGCTGGTGCTCCAGTTCCCGTTCCGTGTACAAGGGGTTGTTCATGACCACCACCGCCCCCAGGCGGAAGGCCGCGTACGTGGCAATGATCATCTGGGGCATGTTCGGCAGGATCAGGGCCACCTTGTCGCC
>Ga0180009_10004869_pt1 | contig 14623 bp, 11 predicted proteins | sample OS_PC_MetaG_FD_123537 | JGI IMG/M metagenome (GOLD analysis project Ga0180009, IMG submission 123537) | Groundwater microbial communities from the Aspo Hard Rock Laboratory (HRL) deep subsurface site, Sweden - OS_PC_MetaG | ecosystem: Environmental > Aquatic > Deep subsurface > Groundwater...
GGGTACCTTTTGAACCCCAGTTCAAAACCCGGATTCGAGATCAATCCATCGGTTCACACAGCCATTCACATCGCGCCCGCCTAACCTTTTGACTCGTTGTGAGTTAACGGAGTGCTGGCACTACGAACAGTTGTACCTTGTGACCGATCCCTTTGAGCGGTCAATAATACTGGGCCGGAAAGAGGCAATTTCATCGACATGATCTCGGATTCGGTGACATAGATCATGCTTTCAGAAAGCTCTTACAACTAGGCACAGGACGTTCCGTTCGGGTTCAGTATGCTGACCTATCACCTTAGCTTCGCATTCATAGTTCTCCGGGGTGGAGTTTAGAACATTCTTTATACTGACAGGCGTCAGTCAACTGTAGTTTAGACAGCAAGTCAGACCGGATCGCTTCGAATCTCAGCCGATTTGAGTTTCGCCGCTATATTGATAATGATGGCCACAGCATTGTCACAAACGAAAGGCCTGCCGAGAATGTAAGTCAGCAGAAAGTGATGAGGCCATAACACGAACTTCTGAGATGATAACCTGCAACCTCCGAACCGAACTACTCGATGAATCTCTACAGCCCGTAAGATCCGGTATTATTCTCCTCAGGCTATACCAGTAGCAGCAATATCTTAGTCACGTGTAGGGCATGAGACTTGGGAGTACAGGCAGCTAGGCAACGACTACTCGACCGTTGTGTGAGAAGTGCATTTACGCATGCTCAGACTTCTGAAGCATCGATATCGCGTAAAGGAAAGAAAGTTACAGAAATGACTCCCTCCTTCAGCTTATACTATCGAGAGATGTATCGGCACGCCTCATCACCTGTTTCATAATATAGTCACTTCTACTCTAGTAGTGAAGCTTTTGCCATCGTCATTGATCCCCTCCCATTCCTGGTTGACAGTGTTCGGTCTGCTCTGGCCAGTCTGGTGCAAGTCGTTATCAAGTATGACGGGTGCAGGGCCCCCAATGACAGCCGACCAATCGATATCGATACACTTTTCGCAATTCGATCCGGCGTACCAATACTTAAAACTGCCGTGAGCACTCCCTGATGAATCAAAAAACCAGCACATTTCTATTCCTGACTCATAAGGCTTCGTACATGGCGAAGTGAAGCAGGTTTCATAGCCAACTCCCCTGAGGTCTAACGGCGAACCCCAGGAAACCGTTAAAGTAATCGAAATCCCGCATGAGGCAGACACACCCTCTATTCTGAACGAATCGAGCCCGCATGGCTCAGTTTGAGACAGCCAGTGCGTTACCAGTTTGCCTTGCGATGTATTTCCTCCCCACTGCCCAGCGCTGGGGCACGACCATGCGGGGACGGTCACCTCTGCCGAATCAGATTTCGATGGATACTCACAACTGATCGCCTTCACAATTAGCAAGGGATCTGATGGTATCCAGGCTGGAGCAGTGTACAACCCAGTGGGATTGATCGTCCCCACACTTGCATCGCCATTGGGTATCCCATTGATGGTCCAGTCCACACCTGATGCTGCGACGGGTGCTAGTGTTCCTCCAATTGATTGTGAGGCTTCGCAAACCGATGCGGCGAATTGGACTGTCGAGTCCGGAAGAACGCTCGCCGAGCCAGGGGATAGTGTCACTTCACCGTGCTGGCAACCAGGCGGTGGGGGCGGGTCATCTTTGCTGCATGATGACATACACATACACATAATCATGAGCAGCTGGATGATGCCTGCAGGACGTTTGATCGGACTCTTCATGGTCGACCTCCTTCGAGATTGTTTAGCGGCTTAACTTCCTCAGTCATTCTATTCGTAACAGTGAATTCCTGTTGACTCTTCAAGTTAGTCGTGCAGCTGCAGTTTGCTTGGATGTTTCGGACTCTGATCTCAAAGTTAATAGATAATCTGCATTTCGCAAGTGAATCATGAGCGACTACCTTGTCGTAAAGTCTGCATCATCTACCGGATGGCAAATATACTCGTAGCCCTATTTCCCCACCGAAACCGCCAATGCCGAGTTCAAGGTCAAGACTTGGGTCATCCACTGGTCCTGGAGCCTCGGCAACTGTAAGCAGATCGCTACCTGTGTATCTGGTCAATGAGTAATGTGCTGTGGTCACCAGAGAAATCGTTGGTGAAATCTGGATCTCCGTTCCGGCTCCGAAGAAAAGACCAATCGCGTTGTCGGATCCTTCCGCGGTCCATGTTGCCGCATCCGAGAACGGGTAATACGGGTCTTTGTAATCGACTGTGATCGTGTTGGTCAGTTCGGCTCTCATCCGTACCAGCTCAACTCCGCCCATCAGGAAGAAATGTCCGTTCGCAGGGTCATATTGGGCCCAGATGTGCAGAGTGTTTTGTGAGAACACCATCCTCGACTTGGAGCCATAATAGAAATTGTCCAAATACTCAGATTTCAGTCGCTGTGTCTGGCTGCCCTTCTTCTCTGAGTGAAGGCTATATGAAGCCACAAATGCGAGCTTTGGCGATACCCTGTAGCCCGCCAGAGGAGTGAAGCCCTGCAGTAGCCGGCTTTCCCAGCCCCATCCTGGATATTCGATTGTCAACTCGGCATAGCTCTCACTGAAGACAACCATTTCGTCAGTCACATCAAAGTCCTCGTCTACATCCGAATATGTACCGCTACCATTCATGAGAAGGCCGCTTATGTTGCCTCCTATGAAAAACCCTCTGTCGACCGGAGTCTTTGCCGAAAGACTCAACGGCATTGCCAATAGAGCTTGAATGATTACAGCTAACATGATCTTTCTCATGGCATTAACCTCCCAAATGTTTGGTTTCAGAATCAATATCGCTTTTTCAAGAAGCCTGTGATTTCTCTTTTCCTCGCTACGCATCAACATTCTGTCCATTTAGTCTGACTGTCTACAAATGGTTAGTCTCATAATCGCGAAGATGGTTCAGATATTCTTGACGGCAATCCTTTGGGTGCGTACATTGCGGCTGGAAAGTCCCTTAGAAAAAGACTACACTTCGAGAAGAGGTGAACTTATGAAGCGTGTACTTATTGCTCTTGCGCTCCTGGTTGTGTTTCTGCTGGTGCAGCAGCCTGGTCAGGCGCAAACCTGGCAGGAACTCATGGAACAAGCTGACTCGCTGTCGGATGCACAGAATCAAGACTCTGCCATAACATTGGGCAACATGGCACTGGGGCAGGTTGAGAGGGAGTTTGGAACCGAAGACACTACTCTAGCAGGAGTGCTGCATTCTCTAGGCAACTTCCACTACATCAATGCAGATTACACCGCAGCTGAGGAGTTCTTCGTGCGGACAGTGTCCATCGTGGAGAAGGCACTGGGTCCAGAACACCCAGATATGGCAGATTACCTGAATGACTTAGCCGCCTGTCACTACAACAAAGGCAACTATGCCGATGCCAAACCTCTCTATGATCGCGCATTGGCGATTCAAGAGAAACATCTCGGCAATGACCATGAAAAAGTGGCACGAACTCTGATCGACTTGGCGAATCTGTACTACCAGGAGGGCGATTATGCCCAAGCTGGGTCCCTCGTCGGTCGAGCCATCACCATCCAGGAGAAGACTCTGGGAGCGGACGATCCTTCCCTAGCCCGGAGTTTGAACACTCTGGCTGCCATTTACATAGCCCAAGGCAAGTATAGCAGTGCCGCGTCGGTGTTCGAGCGTGCACTGTCAATACTTGAGGAATCCAGTAACCCTGATCCCAGTGGATTGGTATCAGGCTTGAACAACCTGGCGCACGTTTATGTGCTCCAGGGATTATATGCTGACGCCGTACATTATCTGGAGCGCGCGATTGATATAAGCGAGAAGACGTTTGGCTCAGAGCACCGGCAGGTAGCTTCCGCCCTGAGTAACCTGGCCGTCGTTCGCTATTATGAGGGCGACTATCTCGAAGCGGAGTCTCTCTTTAAGCGGGTCTTAGCGATAGAGAAAGCGTCTGCCGGAGAAGAGGACGCCAGCTATGCCACAAATTTGGAGAATCTGGCTTCTGTGTACAAAGGCCAAGCCAGATATGCAGATGCCGAGCTGCTTCAAGAACAGGCCTTGACCCTGAAGGAGAAGCTTCTTGGCCCGGATCATCCGGAACTCGGCATCAGTGCGAACAACCTGGCCGATCTGTATCAGAGTCAGGGGAAGCTTTCGAAAGCCGAATTCTACTATCAACGTGCGTTGCAGATCTGGGAAAACTCACTCGGACCTGACCATCCTAACGTGGCTGCAGCTCTCAGCAATCTGGCTGCCCTTTATCTGGAGAAAGGAGTTTATGCGAGGGCTGAGCCTATGTACGTGCGTGCAATAGCTATCAGAGAGAATGTGCTGGGCCCTGACCACCCGGACGTGGCATTCTCACTGACAGGCCTGGCAGATCTGTATCGCGTACTCGGCAAGTATCGGGAGTCCCATAACCTGTTGGAGAAGTCCCTTAGGATATGGGAAAACGCTCTGGGTCCAGATCACCCCTATGTCGCCGGCACCAAGAGCAATCTGGCAACCAGCTTCTTCAATCAAGGACAGCTCAGCGAAGCGGAGCAACTCTATATTGAGGCATTGGCTGACAAAGAGCGATCCCTTGGTGCGGATCATCCAGATGTGGCGCAGAGCCTGAACGATTTGGCGAAGGTGTATAAGCGTCAGGGCAGGCATTCTGAAGCTGATTCCCTCTACGTTCGCGCCATCAGAATCTGGGAACGTGCGCTGGGCGCTGATCATCCTACTGTCGCCAAAGCAAGGAGAGGACTGGCCGGTCTTTATATATCTGTCGGACAGTATAGCAAGGCAGAGTCTCTCTGCTTAGAAGCCTGTGAAAGTCTTGAAAGAACGCACGGTCCGAACAGCCTGGAGGTGGCAAATACTCTGAGCCTACTCGCCAAGCTTTATCGGCTTCTGGACAGGCCGACAGGTAGCCTGCAATTCGCTGATCGGGCTTTTTGGATCAGGTACAACGAACTCAGGGACTTCTCACAGGTTATGTCTGAGAGGGATGCCCTGGGATATGCCTCGAAAATGCGCTCCTCGGCTGATCAGTACCTTTCATGCTATATAGATTCCGAACCGGGTGAGGAGAGCATGGTCGCCGAGGCAAGCCGGGTCGTATTGGCATCCAAAGGTCAGGTTTCCGACGAGATTTTCGGTCGTCATCGATTGATTGTCACGGAAACGGACTCGACCACACAGGCTCTGGTGGAGTCGGTCAAATGCATAAGATTCCGATTATCCAAGCTCTACGTTGCCGGGCCTGGGGAAGATACTACTAACACTTACCGCCATCGACTAGATTCGCTCGATAAGCTCGCCAACAGCCTCGAATCGAGTCTTGCTCGTCGCAGTGCAGGCTTTCGCAAGAATCGGCAGCGCACTGACATAAATGCGGAACAGTTTCTTCATTCTCTTCCTCCCAAGTCGGTTCTCGTTGAATACTTGCGCTACAACTTCTCATTTCCGACAACCAACGATAGCACGGAGCCGCGTTACCTAGTGGTCGTTTTTGGCCAACGCGGTGGGCCTATGATAGAGGACTTAGCACCGGCAGAATCCATTGATTCCGTGGTTGCGCAGTACCAGCGGCATTTCCAGGCTGTCTCCAGGAAGTGGCCAGCGGTCTCCGCTGACGAGCAAGCAGACATAAGTCGGATTCTCTCAGACTTGTACACACTGGTCTGGCAGCCCGTTGCGGATGAGATTGGTGATGCAGACATCGTATTCGTTGCGCCTGATGGTGCCCTCAATCTCATATCTTTCGCCAGCCTCAAGAACGGTAGTGCCTATCTCGTCGAGAAACATGCTATTCATTATCTTTCAGCTGGCCGCGATATTGTGAGACTGGAAGCAATGGACACTCCAGGTACTGGGCTTTTTGCGTTGGGCGATCCGGATTACAATGCCTCGGCACTGTCACGGCTCGAAAGGGGTAGGACCGGAATGCACTCCAGTGTCGGTTTAAGTTCGGTCAGCCAATACGCTGTGCGCAATATGCGCTCCGGCTGCAAGCACCTCCATGAAATTACGGTCGATCGGCTTCCCTACACGCGACGAGAAGTAGAGCAGGTGATCGAGCTGTGGAAATCAGCAACGAGCGAACCGGTCGAGACGTACCTTCAGGCGTCAGCAAGCGAAGAGAATTTCAAGGAGAGTTCGTTCGGGAAGAGAATACTCCATCTTGCCACACACGGTTTCTTCCGGCCCGGAGAATGCGACGTGGCCAATCGTCTAGAACAGCCTTCTGGAGGATTCATAGGGGAGAGTCCCTTGTTACAATCAGGTCTCTTTCTCGCAGGCGCAAATCTGCACGGAGCTGGGTCCGACAGTCTTGGCACTGAAGATGGCATTCTCACAGCCGAGGAAGTTTGTGGGATGAACCTCACTGGGACACAATGGGTAGTACTGTCCGCATGCGAGTCAGGTTTGGGGGAGGTCGAGGCAGGCGAAGGACTCTTTGGTCTGCGTCGGTCATTTCAATTGGCCGGGGCCCGTACTGTTATAAGTTCATTGTGGCCGGTACCGGACAAAGAGACATCACGGATTATGAAATACTTGTACGGACATCAGGGAAGCAATCTCGCTGTTGCCTTCAGGAACATGGCACTGGAGGAACTCAGAGAAATGCGAACCAGGAAGCTTCCTGACGATCCCTATCCGTGGGCATCGTTTATTGCCCTCGGTGATTGGAAGATGTGATTACGACTGTGCCGCGCCGATCCATAGATGAGTTTGATGTAGCGCGTGTACTGCCATCTAATGATCCAGCTGCAGGTCAAACTTATTCAAGGTGACAACGGTGTCATCATCGATGATGTCATGAACTCGAAGCACAAAACTCCCGGTGTCAGCGAGTGCAGTAACTTCGGCGTACCCGGTCTCATCAAACTCATCGAAATCTCGGATTGATTTCGATATTTCGCCAGAAGTACTGGAGACGATTTCTATGTCGTATTTGTGTTGGTTTTCAGGATTCACGTATATTCTAACAGTAGCATAGCATGGCGATGTTGGCACGGTAATTACACTGCTGTCACCGGGACTCCTGATCGTGCCGTGCAAGTCTACCGTCACGGTTCCTACGGGTATATACTCGGTAACAGGCTTGATTCTTGGGTTAACGAGCCAAAGCGTGAGAGTAGCGGCAGCAAGACCATATCCGAGCCTCGGGCTCCACAGGAAGTCTATCAATCGCTCAGCCAGACTCCTGCCCGATCTGACTATACCGCTGATTTCCTTCTCGAGAGCGATGAGATGAGGGGCTTCCTCGCGGTCAAGAAGAACATCAGGCTCAGCTGAAAGTTGACGTAGTCCGGCCAAGCAGTCTGTGCACAGCTGGCATTCCGCGACATGTCGCTTGACAGACTCCAATTCATTAGCCGTAAGATTGCTGCCCCCAATTGCGAACTGCCAGAGAACTTCAGGGTCCACGTGTTCCGATAGCGGGGCTTCGGTACCCGTATATGCAGCAGCAACGGCAAATAGGGCTCGCTCTGCCTCGTGCATTTCGGTGCAGGATTGGCAGATGGCGATATGATTCTGGACAGTCCTCATATCTTCATCATTGAGAGCTCCGTTGAAGACTAACGGAAACAACTCTTGAACTCTCTCGCAGTCTGTTTTGCCGTCATTCTCGGCCTTCCGGTTCTCTCTCATAAGAGTATCCCAATCCGATATATTAGTCTCAGTTTATCGGAAGTGGTTCTCATTATTCGAATCTCCCGACCATCTCTCTGGCAGTCTTCCTGCATTCCCACATCTTCCGCTTTATTGTTCCCTCACTAAGGCCAAGCAATTCACCAGCTTGTGCGTATGTACGTTTCCCCCAGAAAATCGCTCTCCACAGCTTTCGGCATTCTTCTGGAAGAGATAGCAACACTCGACAGGCTGTCTTACGCTCTTCCTTGCTGATGAGCCTGTCCTCAGCTGAAGGTGCATCATCCTTGATTGACATCTGGTCGATGTCGGCCAAGTCAACCGCTTTTGCCTGTCTATACTTATCAATGCATATGTTCCGGGCAATGGAATACGTGTAAGTTGTCAGTTTGGAACCTCGTCTGAACTTCCCAGCCCTGAGATTACTGATAAGCTCGCAAAAGATTTCCTGCGCGACATCTTGATAGTCGAGATTCCCCGGCCAGTTCCATCGGCGAACGATTTTCTCAACTACGATAGATACTTCGGCGATGATCTGCTTATCATTTTGCAGCAGTTTAGTTACCGGCTCATCGTCTGGTTTCAGATTCATTGGCCCTAATTTCACTCTATGAAAGTCAATTGTCAAGAGAATCTCTGGTCCGGACTTTCTGAGAACCATTGCCAGTCTACTGAGACTAATAGGCTGCAGAAGGTAACAAGGGATTGACGCGAGAGACGAATCGAATAAACTTTAGAGAACCCAGGAGGTTTGGAATGAAAGCACTAAATCGAACAGTGAGCCTATTTGTTATGACTGCAGCCGTCATCTTAGCAGGGTGTTCAGAGGACAGGCCAACTGGCCCATCGCCATCCGTCAACGACCGATATGTTGGTGAATGGCACGGTATTACCAGCCAGGACATGCCCGTTAGTCTTACTGTCCGCGTTGTTGACGGGAAGGCTAGAATCACAGCCGGGAAGCTAGTGTAGTGTCCCATGTTTAGTTTGTATAAGTATTGTTGAGGGTTATATTCCTTTCTTCATGAAAGGAGATACCCTATGACCCTTGGTCGCCCTGTTCCGCCAGTTGTGTTAGCATCCTCGGTTCGTCAACAACTTGTGGCGTTTACCCGATCTCGCACTATGCCGCATCCCCTCGTGCGCCGAGCGAAGATCATTCTGCTCGCCGCCGATGGGTTCACGAACACAGCAATCGCCGATAAACTCGGTCTCTCCAAACCCACTGTTGGTCTCTGGCGGAGACGGTTTCTCGACCAGGGACTCGTCGGACTGTATGACGAACTCAGGCCTGGAGGTCCCCGTTCAATCAGCGACCGGAAGATTGCCGCGCTCATTCGCAAGACACTCAAAACCAAACCCAGGGATGGAACTCACTGGACCTGTCGGTCGATCGCAGCGGAAACATCCCTGTCGAAATCTACGGTACAGCGAGTCTGGAAGGCATTTGGTATTCAACCTCACCGTCAGAAACATTTCAAGCTCTCAACCGATCCATTTTTCGTCGAAAAGGTTCGTGATATTGTTGGTCTCTATCTCAATCCTCCTGACAAGGCAATGGTTTTGTGCGTTGACGAAAAGAGTCAGATTCAGGCACTGGATCGAACGCAGCCCATGCTGCCGTTGGGGCTCGGCTATGTCGAGGGTGTGACTCACGATTACATCCGCCACGGCACCACCACCCTGTTCGCGGCTCTGGATGTTGCAACGGGAAAAATCATCGGTCGGTGTAAACGCCGCCATCGACATCAGGAGTTCCTGCAGTTCCTGCGACACATTGACCTCAACGTTCCCAAATCTCTTGACATTCATCTGGTCGTGGACAACTACGCAACCCACAAGCATGCCAAAGTGAAGCGCTGGCTCGCTGCTCGACCTCGCTATCACATTCATTACACACCAACATACGCCTCCTGGCTTAATCAGGTTGAAATATGGTTTAACATCATTACCCAGAAGGCTATCAGACGAGGGACTTTCAGTAGCGTCAAGAACTTAGTATCGAACATTGAACGGTTCATCGATGAATACAACACCAAATCAAGAACTTTTATGTGGACCGCAACGGCTGATTCGATCCTTGAAAAGATCAACCGACTTTGTAAGGCTATTGCCGGGACACTACACTAGAGTCACATATCGCGGGACTCTTGTGGAGTGCCGACGTATCTACTGACATCAGCAGCCAGAATGGAATAGCAGAGATTGCAAACGGTGAGTTCGCATGCTCATCTTAACGTAGTTCCATCGACGGGAAGTTTGCGAGCTCCACTTCCTTATCAGGAACATTCCACGTAATAGCCAATCACCCACAGAATCTCGGCAGCGCTGAAGCCACGGGAACGTATACTGCGAACAGGCAGGGATTGGTCAAGGCTGGAGCGTGTCACGCTGGATCTTCATGCTATGGGGCCGAATCATTAAAACAGTGGATCTCATGACCATAGTATCATTCGCGGATTCTTGGACAATGAAGAAACGACGTGCCTCGTTGACCGTAGAAAGTATAATGAAAATCGCCTTAGCGATTCGACCAGTGTAGTAGATTTCCACCCCGGAACAGATTTCGTCCATGAGATATGTCAGGTTCATTTTACTGACTCCTCGGCGAGCAATCTCGCCTCAAAGTGAGCCTTGGCCGCCTCCCATTCCCGTGCTGCCTCCTCGCGCAGACGGCGAACCTGATCAAGTCTCTCATTGATAACTTCTGCCAGGGAGTCTTGCTCCTTGCTGTCTATTTGCGGAAATGGCAGCTTCCCGAAGTCCTCGCGGCTCACTCGATAACGACTCGGAGTTGCGCCTCGTCCCTTTGAGTAAATCAAGTCGCGATAGATTGAAGTCCGAAAAGTCCAGAGGACGGTTACAGGATGCCATCCCTTTTTGCATCGAAGAACAAGAAACTCAGATGATGCGACTGTCTGGCGTTCGGTCTTGGGACAAAGAACGATCTTTTGGTTCAGGATTGTTGGGCCGAGGCGTGCGAGCAAAATGTCATTTTCTCGAACGGCAAAGAATGTGCCTTCGATCTCGGAACCCCTCTCAGTGCGGATGCTTGTTACATCAAGAGGGCGGTTCTCCAAATCGTCAATGCGAATCCAATCCCATTCTTCATTCGGTCTTATTGTGGAGGGGCAAACCTTGACTTCAAGAATATCTGCGACTGTATCAATAACGGCGCCTGTAATGCTTCTCTCAAGTTTCAACGCTCTATATCGCTCGGGATTAATTGGCCCATCAATCTGCGACAGCTTCACAGCAAAGGAAGAACGCGCCTGCTCATCCGGCAGGGTGAGGCCGAGGCGATTGAGGAGAAAGGCGTCGAGGCCGGAGAGGAGGGCGTCGGCCTCATCGAGTTTGCGCCGCCGCGACTCACGTGCCAGCTCCATCTCCCCAACCATCTCCTGCTGAACTGGCAAGGGGGGAAGGGGAACCGAAAAGGATTTGAACTCTTCCTTGTTGATGTTGGGCTGTCCCGAAGGGCGCTGAATAGATCGAACCCACGCGTGATAGCGATTTGTCTTCGTGTAGAAGTAGATGAATTTCGGCAGAACCCTTTCCTTGTCGAATTGGAAGCGGATACAGTAGCCCGCGAAAATGCCCGGACCTATATCAGGGGAATAGATGAAAGTCTTTCCAGCCGTCGCCCCGCTTCTGGCAAAAAGAACGTCATCGTTAGCGAGACGATAACGGTCCTCGACATGCTCGACCGTTGCGAACTCATTTCCGGGAACAATACCGTCATCGTCGAAATCCGTTATTCGAATGTATTTCACATCGCCGTGGTTCTGAATCGGAACGGCTCTTTCGCCCGATCCGTATTCAGGCTCGCGTACCACTAATTCACCCAACGACACGAGATCAACTCCCTTCAAGGCTTGGTGTCCACCATGAAGGACAAACTTCGGATCGAGTCGTTCCTTCGAGTCGCCCCGCTTGACGGCAAAGCACTGGGCTTTGCCCGATTCAGCGGGGCTTAGACGAAAAAAGGTTTTGGATTCTTGCAGAACGCCCGGTATTGCCCGAGCACACCAGAATCCGGCAGGACTGTTCGAGCGATTTCTTGTCTCGTTGCTTTATTGAGTGTGATTTCAATGTCGAACAAGTCGCACCGATGGATTTCCATTTGTTTCTCTGGAGTCTGACGCGATAACACAACTTTATGTGATTTTCTACCTGTCGCATCGTATCCAATGTTTTCCGGTGCGGCCATGAAAATGGCTTCGTCATCCTTTGGTTTCTCGTTCGCGGCTCGGCGACGCAGAAAGACCAGGCTGGCCTTGACGCCCGCGCCGAAGTGGGCAAACGCCGTCTGGGGCAGGCTGACCACGGCCAGCAGTTGAAAGCGCTCCAGCAGGAAGTCGCGCACGTATTGCAGGCTGGAGTTGGTCAAGATGCCATCAGGTAGAACTATTGCGGCCCGCCCTGTCCCTGGTTTTAGGAATTGACAAACGCGCTCGATGAAGAGGATTTCGGTTTTCTGGTTCTTGCGCGGCTTGCTCTTGCCTTTCTTGTCGGTCTGATTACCGAGGTCGAAATCGGGCAGGTAGGGCCTTTCCGTAAGGTTGACCTGCGCGCCGAAGGGGGGATTGGTCATGATGAGGTCGAAGCGGCCTTCTTTGAAGCCGTTGTTGCCGGTGCGCTTGCGGATGGCCTCGGGGCGGTCGAGAGAATCTTCGCCGGCGATGTTGCTGTGGCCATCATCATGCAGGATCATGTTCATCTTGGCGACGCGGGCGATCTCGTCGTTGATCTCGATGCCATAGAGATTTTTCTCCGCGAAGTCATGCCAGTGCTTGTAATGCTCGACGCTGTCGGGGTCGTGGTAGTCGGTGGCCTCGCGGCGCACTTGGTCAAGCGCGTAGAGTAAAAAGCCACCGGAGCCGCACGCAGGGTCGAGGACGAGTTCATCGGCCTTGGGCTGCATCATCTCGACGGCGAAGGCGATGATCTCGCGCGGAGTGAAATACTGGCCGAAATTGCCCTTGAAGAAGCCGTCCATGAACTGCTCGAAGGCGACGCCCTTGGTGTCGAGATCGGTCTTGCTGAAGCTGACGGCCTCCATGTGAGAAACAAGAATGCGTAGCGTGGCGTCGTCGATGCGAATGGTGTCCGTGAAGACCTGCGGATCGCGTTTCTTGGCGATGTCGTAAATGGCTTTGATGCGCTCGGCAAGTTTGCGGCTCGGTTCGTGCGTCTTAATCTGAAAATCGTACGGTTGGCCATTCTTGCGCGGCGTCTTTTCGTCCTGAATCTTGACAAATAGAAGCTTGCAAAGTTCACCGAAGGCCATCGGCGGTGAAAGCCGTCCGCCTCCCCAAAGGGTCTGATGGCATTTCTTGATGGTGGCGATAAGGGTTTCCTTGCTGACAGGCTGGATGTCCTCCTTCGTGCCTTTCTTGAAGCGCCATTTCTCGGGCTTGCCATACTGCTTGGGCAGATCGGCGATGATGTTAGCCTCACGTTCGAGCACGCCGTATTTTTCAGTAAAATCGAGGAAGCGACGGGTCTGCCCGGCGATGACGCCAACGTACTGGGCGCGGAACTTAGCCCATGTGCCGTTGCCGCAAGCCTGTTCTACGGCTTGGGCAAATTCGGCGTCGGTCACGCCGTCGCGCTTGCACTCGATCACTGCGAACGGGCGGGTGCGGGAATCGTCCTGGAACACTACGAGATCGGCGGCGTCCTTCGGTGTGCGGTCGGGGACGGTGACCTCGACGCCTATACGAGCGGGTTCGTAACCGTATCGAAAGATAAGCTCAGCCCAATATTCGGCTCGGACCTGTTCCTCCGGATCGGAAAAGCGCTCGGAGTGGTTGACGGCGATGTAGATAATGCGTTGCTTCTTTCCTTCGCCGGAAAGGGCTGCGTAGCCTTCATCAAGAGCTTGATTCAGAAAACTCATCTGATCCTCCATGGCGTGTTATCTGTAGCCCGACCGCCAGCTCCCTGTGGTTGGCATAGAACGGTACATCATATTCGGTTGACATATTAAACCGATTGTCCGTATCAGTCGCCCCACTCCTGAGATTATACACATCGTAATGAACCTGCTGCCTATTCGCATTCTGGTCATCAGGTATCAACTGGCTACCCAATATAAATAATCGATCACTGGAAAACCAACATATTTACTCACGACAAATTCATCTGGGGCTATCCTCATCGGGCAGCTACACGGGAAGCTACCGGAAGCACCGATTTGAATATGTCCAGAATTCGGTTCCAATTCGGGAGGCACACTACCTGATGATCGACCAGCCTTGGGATGTCAAAACAGCATGGGGGGGGTCAGATTTGATATTTCAGCTTGCGACAGGCTCTAATCAGCAGGATCTGATCAGAAATCTTGTCGCTGCCTACCAATGTTGCGAGCAGTCGTGGGTTTTTCACGATTGCGTCCAGACGCTTGTCATGCTCCTTCTGAGAACGATAAGTGAGATTGTGACACTGTCTGCACCCGAAATACTTGCCACTTGGTGGGAGATACAGATTGGAAACTCTTCTGTAGCAATCATCACCGTTTCTGGATAAAGGGCAGATGAACCAGTAGCGGACCCCGCCAAAGTTGCAGGCAGTCTTTGTCAGGGGCACTGTATAGCAGAGCTCTTCTTTGTCGCCTGTGAATCGACTCGTATTGGTGTAAGAGAGAGTGATAGAGTCTCGGCAGCCTTCACACTCTACTTCGGATTGAATGCTGACACTTCCAACTACTTCCCCTGCAGTCTCGTCGAATAGAACCGATCACTCGCTCGACATATGGGTATTGCCAGGGAGACCGAGCTGCAATCAGGACTTGTCTAATGTCCAATGCAATAACACGCCCAGTGAACTCGTCGCCATATTTCTTGTCTCGGTCTCGAATCATGTATCGTGGTGCGGTATCCCAGGGGAAGGCCTCGACGACCTGCTGTCCGATCCAGAATGCAGTGGGTGAGTCGGTCACGTTGAAGTGAACAATTCGCCGACGTACATTCGATAGAATGATAAACACGTAAAGCACGCGAAACGTAACC
>Ga0180009_10004870_pt1 | contig 14622 bp, 15 predicted proteins | sample OS_PC_MetaG_FD_123537 | JGI IMG/M metagenome (GOLD analysis project Ga0180009, IMG submission 123537) | Groundwater microbial communities from the Aspo Hard Rock Laboratory (HRL) deep subsurface site, Sweden - OS_PC_MetaG | ecosystem: Environmental > Aquatic > Deep subsurface > Groundwater...
CGACTCCATAACTTTAGGCACTTTAGCTCACTTTAGGCACTTCTAACTTGTCGGGTTTTCAAAAGAGAAGCCCCTTTCAGGGGCAAACCAAGGCCTGGTCCTATGGGCCAGGATTCTTTACTATGTCTGCTCTGACCGGTTTCCGAGTAAAATTTTTTTCATCTGCGGAAGGATTTCACGCGCTCTATCTTCAATCTCTTCTTCCCGCAAAGTACTCAGGGGATGTTTGATGACAACCGGTTCAAGATCATCCATTCCGAGTGCTTTGCGCTGGACATGGGCTTCATGGAGAAATGCATCCGTCACGACAACAGCGGTGGGCACACCTTTTCCCTCGAGCATAACCCCGTCGTGCATACAGCACGACGTGCAGGACCCTCAGTCGCCTATGGCGGTCACCACCGCATCGTTTTCTTCCGCGATCTGATCGATGAGATCCTGAGCGGCGATCTTTGAAAAACTCTCCTTTTTGTAGTAATGCACTTCCGAAAAGGACTCGTTTTGTTCCAGCAGCGAAATCGTTTTGCGTAAAAGCGTTCCGCTGTTCCATTTTGAGTTGTTCAAAACCCCCAACCGCAACCCGTTAAGCGATGACATGCGCGGCGCAAGGGGTTTTGCCTCAGCCTCGACGATCCCCTGCGGATCGAAAACGATCTGACCGGACTTGAGTTGAATGGTACTCATCTGCTTTTTTCCTTTCTCAAGGGGTATTATCTAAAAGTAGAATCGTTTGCCACAAAGCCACAAAGATAAAATTCGGTATTATTTTTTTAGTGTCTTGGCGTCTTGGTGGCAAAAAGAAATTGATATCTTTTAACGCCTAAAGCACACACGTGCCGTCCCGGCAGACTGGGCCCTGAGCCGGCGGTTTTCCGTCCACAGCCCTTAATACCGGTGCGGTCATGTTCCCCCAGCCGGGAAGAAATGCTGAAAAACGCCCTGCCTCGCCGCCGGCCACGAACAGATGGATGTCGTCGGGTCGCGGCACGATGGGAATGGGTGCATCGGGCTCGCGCTTGTACCAGCGGGGAAGATTCTTGTTGTAGATTTTTCCGTAACGGTTGTGGAAGCTGATTTCTCCGAATGTGTTTCTGGCGTTCATCCACAGGTAGCTGCGCACATCGTTTCGCGTCCATCCCCGCGCTGCAATGGTGGTTGCATGCTCTTGCCCGATCACGACCGCACAGGATCCGCTTTGAACGGCGTTGTTGTGCGCAATGGTGCTCATGGCGGAAGCGATGCTGTCAAGAATGCCCTCCGGATCATCCGCCACATGGTTGGTTACACTGTGCGGCGGTTCCGTACCGATAACAAAGACGGTGCTGTCTTCCGGATCGTAGCCGTGTTCCACGTGGTAGGGCGCCCAGGGACTGGCTTCCTCATTTTCGGCGATACAGAATGTATATTTTCCGGGATGACCGAGGGTGCTCTTATCGAGATCTCCGGGTCTTCCGCCGCCCACATTTAACAGCACCAGACGGATGGCCCGCCCGATGGTGGCGTTTGCCCGGTTTCCGGAACCGAATACATTACAGCCTGCATTCATGCCGATGTCATTGCGTACCGGTCCGTTGACCACCAAAAGGGGGGCGACCATATGGGTCGTTGCCTGAATGCCGTTCAAATTAAAGTTGAGGTCGCACATGGCAAGCATCGCCGCTCGAACCACCGGCGCATAGGCGGGTTTGCATCCGGCCATCACCATGTTGATGGACAGCACCTCCCGGGTCAGGCTGCCCCAGCGAGGCGGAACCCGGACTTCCACCTTTTCAGGGCTCCCGCCCAAAGCGGATATCATTTCAACAATCTTCTCCGGCGTCGGGGGAACCACAGGCAACCCGTCGGTCCAGCCCTGTTCAAAATACCATTCCACCAGATCCACCACCCCATCGGCCGGTGGTCCGATTTTCTCATTGGCCTGTGCGATTTCTGAAGTCATGATCCGTCTCCCGGGTTTTTCACCACCACCACCGGTCCGTCAAAAGCGGGTGCCCGGTGTTTCTCCTGAGCCGGACCGGGTTCGTGTTTCGGGACAAAACCGTAATCCGGAACCGGCAGTCCGAGCTGCAATCGCTTCTTGTGCAGGAAAGGATTGCGGCGTTTTTTGAATTGGGCGCCGGCAGGAGTTTTATCGCTCAGATCAAACGCCTCGGCAACAACATATCCGTCACGAACCGCATCTTCAAAGAATTGCAGTCCGAAATCGCTTCTTGCGATGACCATGGTCCAGCCCGGATCGCCCGGTTTCATGTCCGGGTTCCAATAATCTCCGAGGGCGATGTCCGAAAGTTCGGCACAGTGATCCAAACAGATCGTGCATCGATCTCTCTGCCAGTTGGACAACAAATGATGGTATACATACTCGTGCCGATCGACCAGGATTTCCTTTCCGGTCCTGGTTTTGACGTAAAACCGCCCGGGCCAAGGACCCCACCGGTAGTCGATCATCTCGATTTCATCAAGAGAATAAATACCGCAGTATTCACTGAGAAGGTGCCGGGTGCCCTCGAAGTGCATCTGAGAAGCGCAAAACAGTCCCAGGACCAGGCGGATGCTGTCTGCAATCTTCTTCGGTCTCCCCAGTTGCTGTATTTTTCTCAACCCGTGAACGTGGCAGGGACAACCGATCAGGCCCAGTCTGGAAAGACCCCTGTCCTTTACGGCTTCGGTCAAGACGGCGTTCACAGGGGGATTGCCGCCGTATTTGCTTCTGGCGTGCTGCAACAACTCCCGGCTGTCCGTAACGATGCGTCCTTCCGCCAGATACGGTCTTTCCTCATTAAAGCCGGCCACCACGGCGCCATCGATTAAATCCTTTTCCATGGCGTAGGCCAGAAGCGCCGTGGCCACTCCACCGGATGCCCCGGCATCCCGGATATGGTCCCGTCCGGCGTAGGCGCCGTAGGCTTTTCGGTAAACCCCCACTTCATCCGTTTCAGGATTCCGTGGTTTACCCAGAAATTTCTCTTCCAGTTCAAGCATGGGGATCTCGCTTCCCGGACACACCGCCGAACAGAGTCCGCACGCTTCGCATTCCGACCGGCTCAACCCGGGCTCGGCGTCTCCGTCCATCCATTTGATTTCCCAGACATTGCTCGGGCAGATCCCGACGCACAAACCGCAACCGGTGCAAAGCCCCCTGTCGATCACGGTTTTCTGCAATACATTGCAGTCCGCCTTTTCCTTCTTCTTTCCCATGGTCAAGTCCTTTCCTTGGTTCTGCGATCACCGTTGAATCAGCAGAACCGGTGTTTATTTCACGATATAGCATATTGCACCGTCCGTATCCATTGTAGAATGGAAAATGGTTTCCGCTTGATTCATGAACAACCGTTTTCAATACGCAATTCCATGCTTGACCCGGGTTACGGTTTTTGCGATATTTTTTTGAACCGAGATAACCAAACGTCTAACTTGATGGGATAGGAATATCCTTTTTGGGACGCTGATGAACGCAGATTATTTGGATTAAGAAAAAAAGATTGTTATCTGTGTGTATCTGCGGCAATCTGCGTACAATTTAACTTGGGTTTTCAGTTTAACCACATATAAATCTAAGCAGAAGGGGGAACTATGAAAAAGGGACTTGAAGGTATCAGGGTTATCGAGATCGGCGGTGCCGTTGCCATGCCATTGGTGGGAATGCTCATGGGCAGTTGGGGCGCCGAGGTCATTCATGTGGAACCGCCGGCCCGCGGAGACCAGCAGCGGCATTTGCTGGCAAGCGGCATGGCAGGATGGGCAAGGCCCTACCACGTCAATTATCTCTGGGAGCATGTGGATCGGAACAAGAAAAGCCTTACCATCAATCTGGGCTCACCGGAAGGCCAGGCGATTATTCACAAACTCGTGGCGGATGCAGATGTATTTCTCAACAACTTCAGACCCTATGAAATGGAAAAGTTCAATCTCACCTATAAAACGTTGTCCGACATTAATCCAAAGATCATTTATGCGAATCTTACCGGTTATGGCCAGCGGGGTCCTGAAAAAAACACCGGCGGGTACGATTCAGTGGCGTTTTGGGCGCGCAGCGGGGTGATGGACCTGATGCACGAGCCGGAATCCGCCCCCAACATTTCACGGCCGGCCTACGGAGACAGCGTAACATCCCAGAGTCTTCTGGCAGGCGTCATGACGGCGCTCTTCATGCGGGAGCGCACCGGTGAGGGCCAGGAAGTGGAAGTGTCGCTTTTCAACACCGCCACTTTTGTGCTGGGCGCCGATATGTCCGGCTGCCTGGTCACCGGTGAGGACTCGGTGCGCCCGCATCGAAGGACCATGGGCAACCCGATCCGAAATATCTACCCTACGAGCGACAATCGATGGATCATGCTGGGTATGACCAACTCCCAGCATTACTGGCCGGGATTCTGCATGGCCATCGAGCGTCCGGAACTCGAAGACGATCCCAAATTCGCCACCCAGGAGGCAAGATCCGAAAATGCCTCGTATTTGGTGGAAATCATCGAGGAGATCTTTCTGACCAAAACATATGCGGATTGGATGGAAATTCTGAGTGCGAATAAACTCGTGTGGTCGCCGGTGAAAACACCGTTGGAGGTCACTCAGGATGAACAGGCCATAGCCAACGATTTCTTCAGTGAATGGGACCATCCGACATACGGCAAAATAAAACTACTGAACAACCCCATTAAACTGTCCGGATCGCCGGCCGAAAACAGATGCAGGGCCCCGGAGCTCGGCGAACATAATGAGGAAATTCTGAGCCGGGCGGGTTACAGTGATGATGAAATCGCCAGGATGAAGGAGGACAAGATCATCTGATTCGGTCCCGCCATCAACAATAAACCGGGCTGCCTGTGAAGAAACATTTATGTCACGGCAGCCCGGTTGCCATCAAATAACCATCGAATTAAAAAGATTAATTCACAATTTCTAAACGTTCCCTGCTAATAATTTCCAATAGTAGATTTTGATGATCGTTTGACATAAGAGAATAGCTGTGGTATTATGGCAATACTTTTTTAGGTATCATTAACAGTATGTTAAGGCGATGAATATGAAGATAAAAACTTCGATTACAATTTCTGTGGATTTGATTAAACAGATAGATAATTATTTGGATTCGTCCAATGACAGCCGATCTGCGTTAATTGAACGAGCCCTCAGAGAATTTCTTGTTGCCAAAGCCCGTCAGGTGCTCGAAGCTAAGGACCTTGAGATACTGAACAACCGAGCAAAGGCATTGAATAAAGAAGCCGGTGATGTACTCTCATACCAGGTTAAATTATGAAGCGGGGAGATCTTTACCGGGTTTATAAAGGTTCGGCCTACGATCCAAAACGATACCGCGTCTTCGTTGTCGTGAGCCGCCAGATTCTGATCGAGTCCAAATTTTCAACGGTTATCTGCGCGCCCGTGTACTCATCCTTTGATGGATTGTCTACACAAGTTCAAGTGGGCATTGAAGAAGGACTGAAGCATGACAGCAGCATATATTGCGATGAACTGGTGAGCATCCCCAAATCTTCTCTAACCAATTATATAGGAACGTTGCCTGCTCATAAAATCGACGCATTGAACAGATCGTTAGCCCTATCCCTGGATCTGTCCCCTATTCATTAAGATCATTAAGATCAGACGGTGAATTCAGATTCAAAGTGTTCCATGTAGGATTACACAGCGGTACACTGTACTGCGTGCTGCCGGAATCTGCTCTCTGATTTCAGAAAAACGACGAAGATTACACTTCGATGAGGCGGCCGCCGGCCGGAAGGTCGGATGCGCTGTATCCGAACTCCGTCAGCATCTTAAGGGCGGCATTCTTGTTCGGTTTCCATCCCATGCGGGCTTCCCTGAAATGGGTTGCCACTTGATAATCCACTACCGGCGACAGCGTTCCCATGGCCAAAAAATGGGTTTGATGGGTCGAGTTCCCCTGGGGCCCGCCGCGGCTTGCCCACAGCGCATCCACAAGACAGAGTTGTTGCCTGGGAAAGAGAATTTTTCCGCTCTTTTTGTCCATTGAGCCGAGAATCTCACGGCTTTGATTGATGCCGATGACATAGTTCAGACCGCCACCGGAATGGGCTGGCCATGGGGAAAAGGTGCCGAGATGGTTTTTCATGGTCATGGTGAAGTTGCCGAATCTGCTGCTGTGCCCTTTGCACATGGATATATTGACCAGGATGTCCACAAACCCGTTAACCAGATATTTGAGACAATCGGTGCTGCCGTTCCAGGCGTCGGCGTTAATATCCGTTGATGTTCCGATACCTCCCCATTCCCCTTGGATTCGACTCCCTGGAGGAAGTCCCTTGAACGGGCTTTTTCGTTCCATCCCGCCGCCGTGGCTGCCGTCATAGATATGGATGTTGTCTGATCGAACACCGATGGTATCGGTCAAGGTGGCGCATATTTTTGCCATCACGGCACTTCGGGTGTGCTGCCGGCCGAGGTTGTTGGTTTTTATGGCAACCACTGTCTCCTGCCATGACTTCTTTGGCGGCTTCACAAAAACAGTCTTCCACGCGGCCCCGGGATCTCCGATTTCCGTGAGACTGCAGGCGAGTTTGTCCATGTTTTCCCAGACCAACTGATCGTTCACCAGTTCGTCCTGTCGCGACCAGGAGGCATCGGGAGCGTTACCGGTGATCATGTTTTCATCCGTTATTGCAACAACCCTGAGGTTATCGATATTCGGATGGACGATGGTTTTCGGCGCCCAGGCGGCACCGATTTTGGGTATGAACACCATGGGGAATCCTGTAATTCCGGCTCCCACCGCGATCGTGTTTTTCATGAACTGTCTTCTGGTATATTGGTTCATTTGTGATTCCTACTTTCCGCCCCTATAACGGGCTTAATCTTAAACCCGGCTATAAGCTTTATTTACAATTCTAATGCCGGAAACTGGACAAGGCAATATCCGAGGCTTTAAGGGGGGACAGACGCTACGCTTTCATCTCCCTTTCCCAAGCGAGCCCCTCCTCGCACAGGCCCACAATTTTGCAGGCTTCGTGATTCGGCTTTCGGGCCTTGCAAACAGCCCGACCGTGAAGAATGAGGAGGTTGGAGAAGCGGGTCCATTGTTTTTTAGGCACGATCTTCATTAAATCGAATTCCACCTTAACCGGGTCCTTATTCTGGGTCAGCCCGATTCGCTGGGATAATCTGAGCACATGGGTGTCCGCCACAATGCCCGGAATATCAAAGGCTTCCCCCAGAACCAGGTTGGCGGTTTTTCTTCCGACCCCCGGTAAGGATACGAGATCGTCAAGATTTGCAGGCACTTGACCGTTGTGTTTTTCGGTGAGTTCTGTTGTAAATCCCTTAATGGCCTTGGCCTTGTTCCGGAAGAACCCGGTGGGCCGGATATCTTCTTCAAGCTTATCAAGATCGACCCGTGCATAATCTTTCGCGGTTTTATATTTTTTAAAAAGAGTCGCCGTCATCATGTTTACTCTTTCGTCCGTGCACTGGGCCGAAAGCACGGTGGCGACCAAAAGTTCAAGCGGGTTGGTGAAATGAAGAGCGGTTTTCGCATCGGGATACAGCTTTTCCAGTATTTTAATCATGCGGCCGATTCGAGTCTTAATACTATCTGTTGCCATCCTCATCTCCTTATTCGATCCGGCTAATCTAGTTCAAGTCCCATTAGTATGTTGTCATAATAATTTCCGTTAATATAAAATTCCCTGGTGATTTTTCCTTCTTCAACAAATCCGAGTTTGCGGTACATGTCCATTGCCCGCGTATTGTCCGGGCGGACCTTTAGATTGATCTTTCGGATTTTAGCGGTTCTTGCCCATTCCACCAGACTTTCGACAAGACCGCGGCCGATACCTGATCCCCAATGAGCCTTTAACACGCTCACTCCAAAGATACCCGTGTGCGTTATCCTCGGGCGGGTTCCGGATCTGAAATTTAAAATCCCGACGATTTGCTCGTTCATTTCAGCAATGAGTATCAACCAATTTCCGATTTTTATACTTCGGTCAATGAGCTTTTGCTGATCTCTAAGGGCTAAGCCTAGCTCCCCGGGACCGTGAGACAGATACTCCGTCTCTTCACCCACCCGATCGGTAAATTCTAGAATTTCGGAAGCATCTTTGATATCGGCTTTCCGTATAGGAATTTTCTGCCCGTTGGTTAAGGTCAAACGTTTTGGAAACATCAGTGGATTCGCTTATCAGCTGAAGAAAGTCATGTTTGAGACACCGGAATATGCTTTTATTAGAATTTATACAGTAATTTGTAAACAGTAATTACTCTGTTTTGTGTTTGGTAAAAGTCCCGTTTCGGTACTCTTCAAAGGCGATTTTCAGTTCCTCCTGGGTGTTCATGACAATGGGTCCTTGCCAGGCTACCGGCTCTTGGATGGGTTTTCCGGAAATCAGAAGAAATCGTGACGGCTCTTTTTTCGTAGAAACTACCACAGAATCTCCATTATTGAAAAGGATGAGGTGTTCTTTCTCAACAAGGGGATCTTTCTCTTTGCAGAAATAACCGCTGCCGGCAATGACGTACGCAAAAACCGTGTGCTCGGATTTAACCGGGTGAATGAATTCCGTTCCCTGGGGAACGGTGATATCCAGGTACTCAGGATCGATGACGATATCCTCCACCGGACCCTTACGGCCGTGCATCTCGCCGCATATGATCTTAACCGCCACACCGTTTTCCAAAGTTACCTCCGGAATCTGGTCGCTCTTAATATCCTGATAGCGTGGATGCATCATTTTGTGGACGGACGGGAGATTAGCCCATAGCTGAAACCCCCACATCAAACCGTTATCATCTCCCTGCGGCATTTCCTGGTGGATGATTCCGCTTCCGGCAGTCATCCACTGCACATCTCCGGACCCGATAATTCCTTTATTCCCCATGCTGTCTCCATGCTCCACATCGCCATGGAGGACATAGGTGATGGTTTCGATTCCCCGGTGAGGGTGCCAGGGAAAGCCTTTCTGATAGTGTTCGGGCTTGTCCGAGTGAAAATCATCGAGCATCAAAAAGGGATCGAAATCCGGAACCTCGCTGAATCCGAAAACTCTTTTTAAATGAACACCGGCTCCCTCAAGTGTTGGTTGGCTTTTAAAAATTTGGCGAATCGCTCTTGTTTGATTCATAATAGGGCTCCTTTTAAAATATGTCTCCTTCCCAAATAACAAGTTAAATAGGACGCAGATTTGCTCAGATATTCACAGATAACAATTTTTTTTTATTAATCTAAAAAATCTGCGTTCATCAGCGTCCAAAAAAGAAAATTTTTTTATTATCAAGATAGTAAGATCCGATTCAAGGCAATGCAACCGGCCGGATTCATTTTAAGCAGAACCGTTTGCAACTCTATTTAAAAAACTAAATCAGGATGATATAGAATTTAGAGCCATAGCAAGTCCCTCTTGAAATCATTTTGAAAGGATATGGTGTATGATATTTGATTCCGGATTTGCCTGGTTACTTTCTCTCGTCAATTTGGGTTTAATCGGTATGGCCGGATTGTTCACATACGAATCCATCCGGGAACAGGAGCCCAGGGCGCCAAAAATCGGAGGCGCTGCGGTTGCCTTCCATATTTGTCTCGGTCTGCTCATTCTGTTCTGGCCGCCGGTACGGGTGCCAATTGCCTGGTTTCTGGGCATCGGGCTGGCCCTTCAGGCGATATTCCTGATACCCTATAAGGGCAATACCGCCGCACCCAAGCGCGCCGCAGACGATCTTGTGGCTGATGGAAAAGATTTTATCCCTGCGGATGAACGGGACATGGTTTTTGCCCGCAACGCCATGCAAGAGGGGACCGAGCAATATGAAACTTATTACAATAGCCATTCCGAGATAAAGGGCATTGATGACGCACGGCGGGCCAGAGGCGGGCCTTTAGGGAAACCCGGGTCCATAGACGGACGATACCGGCCAAACGTGTCCATGCTTGCGGCATCCATCGATTTTCCGATCTTGCTCGGGGACAAGGCCTATGTCAACCCGACATCCGCCTCCAAAGGCACGCATTATCTATCAAAAAAAGAAGCAGAAGCCCGGGAAGAAATCGATCCCGCAAAGGCGACAAAAATTGTAAAAGGCTGGGCCAAACATCTGGGAGCCGATCTTGTGGGGGTTTGTAAGATCGACCCGAGATGGGCTTACACCCATAGAGGGCGAATTCACTATGGGGATTGGGAAAATTGGGGAAAAGAGATTCCGGAGCCGCTTCCCTATGCCGTGGTCATCGCCACGGAAATGGACTATGACTTTGTCAAATCCGCCCCACACACACCCTCTGTGGTTGAAAGCGGTTATAATTACGCCCGTGGCGCTTACATCGCCACGATTATTTCCAGGTGGTTCGGTGCCATGGGTTATCGAGCCGTGGCCGAGCACAACCGGCATTACGACTTTTTAATGGTTCCCCTGGCCGTTGATGCGGGCCTGGGCGAACTGGGCAGGTTCGGTTATCTCATGGCAGACAAATTCGGTCCGCGGGTGAGGCTCTTTGCCGTGCAGACGGACATGCCGCTTGTGCCTGACAAACCCATAGACATGGGTGCGGAAAAATTCTGCGAGGCCTGTGTAAAATGCGGAGAGTCCTGTCCCTCAAAGTCCATTCCCGTAGAAAGAGAAAAGACGGTGGATCGAGGGATTGAGCGCTGGAAGCTCAATGCAGAGACCTGTTTCGAGTACTGGGGAAGGGTCGGGACCGATTGTTGTATATGCATGGCCATTTGCCCATACTCTCGTCCCAACCGGACCATTCACAGGTTTGTCCGATTTATGTTGCGCCGTTCCTACCTGGCTCGGGTGGTGTTCCCCCATATCGACAATATTCTTTATGGCCGCCGATGGAAACCGCGAGGAACCCTGGATTGGATGGATTATCCCAAAGGGGCCGGCTCGAAAGGGGTTCCGGAATTCGAGGCAGACGCTTAACGCCACTTGACCCCTTTTTTTTGAAGATAATCTTCGAGAATCTCCTCGATGAAGTCGGATATTTGCACGTCCTGATCCATACTCATTTTCCCTATGGCCGCCAGCATCTTTCCCGGCAGTTCAAGGGGAACCGTTCGATAATTCATGGTATGCCGCTTCTCATACCATGCTTCTATGGCTGCCATTTTGGCATCGCGTTCTTCCTGGCTCAGGGTTTCTTTTGCATACCATCCGGATACCTTCTCTTTTGTCTTTGCTTGTGCCATATTTTTCTCCTATCTCCCCATGGTCTCAGAAGTGGCTTTTCCCAACCGTCCGTAATAGAAATTGCAGGGCGGATGTCCCTGATAGAGTGCTGCTGCAGGAGCGTGTCCCATCCGGCGATCCTTGACGATCAGGGTCGTTACCGGCGCGTCCGACATCTTTGTAAAAGAGATGTCGTGGCCGAGACAGAGACCGAGGATGACATTCAAATCCGTTTTTTCCTCATTTAATATCAGGGCCTGGGAAATGTTGTTGCAGATGGTCTCAAAGGTAAACATTCGCACCTTTTCGTCTTCCTCGATTCCGATTTCTCCCTTTTCGATGGCCCCCACCTTGCAATTGACCTGAGCCGTCTCAAATCCCCTCTCCTGAAACATTTCGCTGAGAATTTTGGCTTCTCCAATGCACCCGATGCAGTGGGCGAATCCGATCTTTTTATATTCCATCATCTTGCAGAACATAATCAACTCTTCCACCCGGGTCATCTTCATGTTGATTTCCGTTCCGCCCGGAGGGGTCTGAGAGGACATGCCCTCCAATCTGGCCCCCATCAGCTGCATCTTTCGGTGAAACGGGTCATTCATGTAAATCTCTTTTGCCTTCTTGATGATATCCGGATAATTTTTGGTGGGGCAATTAGCGGGTCCCTTGAGAATATCCCCGGGATCTTTGGGCCAGCAGGCCATGACATTACAGCTGTCGCACCGTGGCGGCCTTCTCTTTTTCGGCACTTTCATTTCCGGAATATGCTTTGAGTATTTCACTTTTTCTTCAGCCATTAGACCTCCTTGCTAAATTTGAATTCGGTTTATACAGCAAAAAAAATTTGATCACAAATATTAAGAGCCGTCAATTCTTAAATTGGTTGATTCAAGCCATTCTTTGCCCAAAAGCAAATTCTTATCAATTTAATTATAGGCGATGCAGCTTGCCACGCAGGGTAACCGCATTTGGATTTCGTGTTCAACAACAATCCTTTGGGGATTGAAAATTAACACATATTGGGGGAATTAGGTTACAGGTTTCAGTGTTCAGGTTTCAGAAAAGACACTCCTGACACCTGCTTGCCATGCCGTAGCTCGTATGAGCGTAGGCTGGACACCTGAAACCCTTCCAAACCATTTGTGTATAATACGAAACACCTAAATCCCAAATGCGGTTACCCTGGCTTGCCATGGTTTATCCATTGACAAACCCTGATGGGCACACTATTATGCGAAAGCATCGGGTCAATTACCGCCCCTCCTATTGACCCTTTGTCTTGTGAAGGAACGGGAGCGAGTATAGAAATCAGGATCCCTATTTTTGGAACCCGCTTTAATCCCATCTTTTGTTTCACAGATGTGATTCTTCAGCCATTTCCAGAGTTAACTCCTGAAGCTGTACGAAAGCAGAAGATAGGAGGATAATCGCTATGGAAGAAGGAATGGTCAAATGGTTTAGTAACCACATGCCTGTGTGTGGAGGAACGCCAAACGGTGCTTTGCACCTTTGGCTTAGAACTACCGTTAGACCGGTGCGTTGAAAGACGAGAATCTTGTCTTTTGTACCGGATCAACATAGACAATAAACTAGAATTAGAACCGTGGAAGGTTGCAGATGGCAAAAAAATCAGGTCCCACGCCTCGGAAACGTCTCAAGGAAATCAAGCAGATGGACAAGCGAAAAGCCAAAGAGGCTAGACGCATAGAGGCTAAAGAACGCAGGGGCAAAGAAAGGGTGAAAAATAGTGATGAAGATCCGGATATTGCAGGGATACGGCCTGGGCCTCAGCCACTGCCAGAACAGTGGGATGATCTGGGCGATGATGAATAAACGATAGGTTTGTTAAAGGAGGATTTCCATGAATATTTACGTAGGCAATTTGTCATTTGAGGTCACCGAACAAGATTTACAGGAAGCGTTTGAAGCCTTTGGAGAAGTCACATCTGTAAAAATCATTAAAGACAAATTCAGTGGGCAATCAAAAGGGTTCGGGTTTGTGGAGATGCCCAAAAAAGGGGATGGAGAATCCGCTATAAACAGCATGAAGGACAAAGACTTGAAAGGGCGAAAACTTAATGTTAACGAGGCCCGCCCTCGCTCCGGCGGCGGCGGTGGTCGTCAAGGTGGAAGAGGTCCAGGAGGTGGAAGGCCTGGCGGAGGGGGACAAGGCGGTGGACGCTCGGATGGAGGGAGGCGTTCTTGGTAGTCTATTCCAGGCAGATCAAGGGAATGTGAGGAGCCTCCGGGGATTGTCGATCATTATGGTGTCTATCTCCTGTTGGCTCATCCCTTTGGCTTTCATAACCGGGACCACATTGCGCAGTATATGGTCATAGCCCCAACCTCCGTATCGCCGCCGCTGGTGCTTGTTCCAGATATCCTGAGAGATGAGGATTTGTTCCAGGTAGCCCGCTTGGATCAAGTCCATGATTTCCTTTACGCGCTGGTGGTCCGTGGGCAAGTCTATTTGGCGCTGCTTAAGCGGATAGTATCCCTCCCGACCGAAAAGGTCATATTCGATGGTGACCCCGGTCTCAAGCAACTTCAGGCGATTTTTACGCTCCCGCACTGCCCGGTCGATGTGGTCAATGCAGACCCGTGACAGGTCCGCGCCAGCCCCGTCCATTATCTCAACTTGCTCCCATGCCGCATCTTCCCCCTGGCCCGGGTGTACGTTGAGGTAGGCCCCTGTTTCTTTCTGGGCTTGAGCGGCTGCCAGCAGTGACTTCTTCTCCCTGGGATCTAGCGGCCAGGAGCCGCCGATCTCGCCGATGTATCCCGCTTTTATACCCGTATTGACAATCCCTTCGCTCAAATCCCGTATGATCTCTTCCGTGACGACTTCCTGGGGTTTCCGGTCAAAAGCAGCAGGAAGCGATGCGGCCACGTAGTAACCCGAGCCCATGACGATGTTAAGACCGGTGGCTCTGGATATACGCGCAAGAGCCAGAGGGTCCCGGCCTAAACCATTGTTGCTCATCTCTATCACCGACTGCCCTCCGGCTCGGACGAAGTGAGCCAGCTCCTCGATTGCCTCCTGCTCATCCAGGCACATAAGATCGTCCAGGTTGCCGAACCAGTTATAGCGGATCCACCACAAGGTCTCCAAACTCACCTTGGCGCGGGCCATGTGCTTCCCGCTTGCTTCGCTGGGCTCCACAAACCAGGCCGAACCGTCCGAAACGAGATGCTCATGGGGCAAAGTTATCCCCAACAGGTCCGGTTCGATCACTCCCAAGACGGTTTGAATCCTGCCGCTGAGCTTGGCAATAGACATAAGGGCGCCTCCTTTGTTGAAAAACGTATCACCGCGACTAAGTTGTCGCTTTCCCGAATTTTTCTTTTATTATCTCTTCCGCTTCATCCATAATTCGATCCAGCAGCTCCCGGCAGGTGGGGATGTCCCGAATGAGCCCCATGCTTTGCCCCGCAGACAGGACTCCATTTTTCATATCCCCTTTTTCGAGCATTTCTTTGCCG
>Ga0180009_10004871_pt1 | contig 14618 bp, 10 predicted proteins | sample OS_PC_MetaG_FD_123537 | JGI IMG/M metagenome (GOLD analysis project Ga0180009, IMG submission 123537) | Groundwater microbial communities from the Aspo Hard Rock Laboratory (HRL) deep subsurface site, Sweden - OS_PC_MetaG | ecosystem: Environmental > Aquatic > Deep subsurface > Groundwater...
CATTCCAGCACCACGCAAAGATCAGCGTTTTATGGTGCTTCAGCAACCGGTCGGGGTGGTGGCGGCCATCACGCCTTGGAACTATCCCATGTCCATGATAACCCGCAAAGTCGCCCCTGCCCTTGCTGCAGGCTGCACCATGGTTCTGAAGCCGGCAGAGTCAACCCCACTCTGTGCCATGGAGATTTTCAAAATCCTGGATGAGGCGGGCATTCCACCGGGTGTTGTCAATCTGATTACGACCCGGGATCCAAAACCCATCGGGGATGAATTTCTGGCCAATCCAGCTGTCAAAAAACTGGCTTTTACCGGCTCAACCGGTGTGGGAAAATTTCTCGCCCAGGGTGCCGCGGCGCAGATGAAACGTATATCCCTTGAACTGGGTGGACATGCTCCCTTTATTGTGTTTGAGGACGCTGATCCCATCCACGCGGCCAAGGGGGCAGCCCTTGTTAAATTTTTGAATACCGGTCAGGCTTGTATCAGCCCAAACCGGATTTTTGTCCATCGCAGTATTGTCGACCCGTTTGTCTCGGAACTGGCCGCGCGGGTATCCCGCATGCAGGCCGGCAGCGGGTTTGATAAAGACACGCAGATTGGTCCGTTGATCAATGCTGCTGCCCTGGAAAAGGTTCAAAGACAGGTTGTCAACGCTCAGGAATTAGGAGCAACCGTTGTCTGCGGGGGAAAACGACTGACAGAGAACCAGCTGGACCTGGGCTACTTTTTTTCCGCGACAGTTCTCAGGGATGTTACGCCCGAAATGGAGATTTACCGGGAAGAAACCTTTGGTCCGATTGCACCGGTGATTGTTTTCGACAGCGAGGAACAGGTATTGGAGATGGCGAATGACACCACCTATGGTCTTGCCTCGTATGTTTATACGCGGGATATCTCCCGCGCCATGCGAATGTTTGAAGGTTTAAGATTTGGTATTGTCGGTATCAACGACATCAACCCGACAGCGGCTGCAGCACCCTTTGGGGGCATGAAAGAAAGCGGATTGGGAAGAGAGGGCGGTCAGGAAGGAATCGCTGAATACCTGGAGACCAAGCTCGGCGGTTTCTCGATTTAATCCGGTTGTCCATCTCAACCCCTTATGCGCCTGGGTTTGATCATGTTCTCAGGTGCCAGGACCTCATCCAGTTTTTCCCGGGTCATCAGTTTCTGCTCCAGAACCAGTTCATATACGCCTTTGTTCTGTTCCAGCGCTTCCTTTGCGAGTTGCGTGCATGTTTCGTATCCCAGAACCGGATTAAGTGCCGTCACCAGGCCGATACTGTGCAATACCATTTTCCGGATATGGTCCTCATTGGCGGTAATCCCTTTGATACATTTATCAATCAGAACCGTTATCCCGTTTTTCAGCATTTCGATGGACTCAAAGATGCTTTGCACCATGACGGGTTCCATAACATTCAGCTCAAGCTGCCCTGCCTCGGCACCCAGGGAAACGGTCAAATCGTTTCCGATGACTTTAAAGGCGATCTGGTTGACAACCTCTGGAATAACCGGGTTGACCTTGCCGGGCATGATGGAGGATCCCGGCTGCATTTTGGGCAGGTTGATCTCGTTGATGCCTGCCCTGGGGCCCGAGGAAAGCAGCCTGAGATCATTGCAGATCTTCGATAGTTTCACGGCCAGACGCTTGATGGCTGATGAATACATGACAAAGGCCCCGGTATCCTGTGTCGCCTCAATTAGGTTTTCAGCCAGCCGGATATCCAGGCCGGTGGTCAGTCGGAGGTGTTTGATCACCTTGTCACTATAGGCTGGATCGGTGTTGATACCGGTTCCTATTGCAGTTGCTCCCATATTGACCAAAAGAAAGAGTCCGGCGTTTTCCTTCAACCGGACTACTTCCTCTTCAAAGGTTGCCGCATACGCTTCAAAAGACTGTCCCAGTGTCATGGGAACAGCGTCCTGCAACTGGGTGCGACCCATCTTGATGATGTGCGAGAACTCCTGTGCCTTCATGTGAAAGGCACGGATCAATCGTTTCAGAATCGTCAGCAGTTTTTCATTGGCATTATAGAGGGCAATTTTTACGGAGGTCGGGTAGGCATCGTTTGTGGACTGGGAGAGATTGACGTGGTTGTTGGGATGGCAATACTGGTATTCACCCCGTTCATGTCCCAAAATCTCAATGGCCCGATTGGCGATGACTTCATTGGCATTCATATTGGTTGATGTTCCCGCCCCACCCTGGATCATATCCACCACAAAGTGCTCGTGAAATCTTTTGTTCTTGATTTCATTACATGCCTGGACAATCGCCTGGCGGATTTTACCATCCAGGATACCCAGTTCGTAATTGGCCTCTGCCGCTGCCAGCTTGACGCTGGCAAATGCCTCAATCAGAACGGGGAAGAACTTCAGGGTGACCCCACTGATATTGAAATTCTCAAGTGCTCTCAGTGTCTGGATTCCGTAGTAATACTCGTGTGGTACTTCGCGGTGACCCAGCAGATCGTGTTCGGTGCGACTTCTTCCCGACTCGAACTGGACATTGGTGTTCAACACCCGTGAATTGGCCTGGCGCATTCTTCTTGAAATCACTTTTGCCACATAGGAATAAACACTCATGGCAATGGACCCATTGGCTTCGAAAATCCGCATCATGTTTTCCTTTGAAATGTAGAACACGACGGCATTCTCAAGAACCCGGGCGGAGGCAAAATGCGGTGTATCATCAATGATAGCCCCTTCTCCCAGAAAATCGAACGCTCCGAAAAAGGACATCGTTTTCTCTTCTCCATAAGGTGTTGTTTTAAAAAGCAAAACACGCCCCGATTGGATAAACAGGATCTCTTCCCTGGGATTGTTTTCACTGAAAAGCAGTTCGCCAGCTTCCAGGGATTTCTTTTTCAGGCTCTCTGCAATAACTGAGAGAGCAGCTGTATCCAGATCCTTGAAAAGTTCAATTTTTTTCACAAACCCGACCAAAGATTCCGTTTCCATAACTATCCCCTGAAAGTTTTACAGATATCTTCCCCCAAGAGCCTGCCGATGTCGCTCCGGATTCCGGCATTATCCCTTTGGAGGGAATCAAAAATAAATTCAATACGCTGATAGTTTCAGCAAGCCTGACCAGTATAGTCAATCACGCAATGGAAATCCAGAAAATTTGTTCTTTCACCGGTCCCGATTCTGGCGACTGCAGTGGTTTACGGATCACAGAAAACCAACAGGCACTTTGCGTCCCGATGGTGTGTTTTTCTAGACGGCAGGGGGACATTTGTGCAATACTGCACCACGATCTGTTTTTTAGAAACTTTATGTTGCTGGCTGAATGGGATTCTGTTAGTTTTTACCTTGCAAATTAAAAACAGATGTCTATCAACATCATCAAGGGTGATGTGATGTCCGATGGCTTCGGAATCACTGAATTTAATCAAATCGGAGGATTTATGAAAAGAATCATGTGGGCGCTGCTGAGTGTGATGCTGGTTTTTACCATGAGCACGACTGCTGTGGCTGAAGATGTGCTGGATACCATCATGAAGCGGGGAACGCTGATCGTCGGACTGGAAGCGGGTTATATGCCTTTTGAAATGCGGGATAAAAAGGGTAATATTATCGGTTTTGATGTCGATATGACAACCGCAATGGCAAAAGCAATGGGCGTAAAGGTGGAGTATGTCAATACAAACTGGGATGGTATCATTGGGGCGTTGACCACCAACAAATTTGATATCATCGCCTCCGGTATGACCATTACCCAGGGTCGAAATCTGAGAGTCAATTTTTCCAGCCCTTACATCACGGTCGGTCAGACGGTTCTACTCAGTAATAAGCTTGCGAAGAAGATAAAATCATACAAGCAGTTGAACAACCCGAAATACACCGTTGCCTCCAAACTGGGGACAACCGGTGAGCAGGCTGTCAAGCGAATGATCCCCCGTGCAAAATATCTTGCCTATGAAACGGAACAGGATGGTACCATGGAGTTGATTAATGGTCGGGTCGATGCCTTTGTCTATGACCTGCCCTTTAACGCCATCATGGCCGGTAGTAAAGGTAAGGGAAAAATTGTGCACCTGGACAAACCCTTCACCTTCGAACCCCTCGGATGGGCGATTCGAAGAGACGATCCGAATTTCCTCAACTGGTTGAACAATTTTATGTACCAGATCCGAAACGACGGCACGTATGACCAGATATACGCCAAGTGGTTCAAGAACACCGACTGGTTGAAGGAAGTCCAGTAAATCGTACTGAAAAACCATCACCACAAGTTTCGGCGGCGGTTTGCCCGGGCAAACCGCCGCCTGTTAAAAAAAACAGTGAGAAACAGGCTATTTGATGCTATCTGAGCTAGTCAAAAAATTACTCTGGTATCTGAGTCTGGTCCTGGTCCTGATTGCAATAGGATGGGGTCTGACCGTCATGACCGACCGGATTGAATACAAATGGTATTGGAATCGGGTTCCCCAGTATTTCTTCTTTACCGGCAACATCGAAAAATTTGCCGCCGAAAACGGGAAAATCAAAATCCAGAAAATCGATGAGAAATTCTCCCAGGTATTCCTGACCTATGACAATGGCACCGAGGAATCGTTTAAGGTACTGACAAAAAGCCTGGCATTTAAAGATGGTGATCGGGTAACAGACATTGATAAAGTCGGAGAACTTCAGGTTCTTTCCAAGGGAATCCTGATCGAAGGGTTGATCACGACCCTGGAACTATCTGTCTATTCAAGTGTTCTGGGCATTATCATCGGCCTGTTTGCAGGTCTGGGCAGGATATCGAAGAACCCGCTGATCAAGGGACTGTCTACGATCTATGTGGAACTGATCCGCGGAACACCCCTGCTGGTTCAAATCTTCATTTTTTACTTCTTTCTGGGGACCATCCTGGAGTTTGATCGATTTGCGGCCGGCACCATGGCGCTGGCCGTTTTTGTCGGGGCCTATGTTGCTGAAATTGTGAGGGCCGGGATCCAGTCTGTCCATCCAGGACAGATGGAAGCGGCTCGTTCCTTGGGAATGAACTATTTTCAGGCGATGTCCAATATCATTCTGCCCCAGGCATTCAAACGCATTATGCCGCCGCTGGCCGGTCAGTTTATCTCATTGATCAAGGATTCATCTCTGGTTTCCGTCATTGCTCTGACTGACCTGACCAAAGCTGCCCGAGAGGTCATCACATCGACATTTGCCACATTTGAGATCTGGTTCACCGTCGCCGGCATGTATCTGGTGCTCACATTTTCACTCTCCCTTGCCGTTCGCTATATAGAAAGGAGATATTCAGCCAGTGATTAGAATCGATAATATCTGCAAAACCTTTATTGTTGGAACCCATATCGTCAAGGCGGTGGATCACTGTTCCACCCATGTTAAGAAAGGCGAGGTGGTGGTGGTGATTGGCCCTTCCGGATCCGGTAAATCGACCCTGTTACGGTGTATCAATCAGCTTGAAACCATCGATTCAGGAAATATATTAATCGATGGGGTGGATATATCCAGTAGAAAAACCAATATCAATAAAATCAGGGCTGAGGTAGGCATGGTGTTTCAATCCTTTAACCTCTTTCCCCATAAATCGGTACGTGAAAACATCAATCTGGCCCAGATGAAAGTCAGAAAGCGATCCAAGGTCGAAGCCAATGAAAAAACCGATGCATTGCTGAAAAAGGTCGATATTGAAGAGAAAGCGCATGCGTATCCATCTCAGCTTTCAGGAGGGCAGCAGCAGAGAGTTGCGATTGCGCGGGCTCTGGCAATGGATCCCAAGATTATGCTTTTTGATGAACCCACATCAGCGCTGGATCCGGAAATGGTGGGTGAAGTGCTTGAGGTGATGCTAACGCTGGCCAAGGAAGGGATGACGATGGTCGTTGTCTCCCATGAAATGGGGTTTGCGAGAGAGGTGGCCGATACCGTGGTGATGATGGATCAGGGTAAAATTATTGAAGTCGGAAACCCGGAACATTTTTTTACCAATCCAGAGAAAGACCGGACCAAGCTGTTCCTGTCCCAGATTCTTTGACAGTCGACTGCTGAATATTAAATGCTGTCATGAATAATCCATTGTGTTCCATCCGGTTGCTGCTCTGGTTTCTTGGCTATTGGATCTTATTTTCGGTTTCTGGTTTTGCGCAACCGGCAGGCAGCCCCATCGTCAAGGGGCTCTTTTTTTATAAATCTGACTGTCCGGAATGCCAAAAACTCCAACGCGACATCCTGCCAGGGATTAAACAGCGCTTTGGCGAACAAATTGTGATTCTCTCCCTTAACACGGCCGATCCTCAGGGAGGCAGCCTCCTCCTGAATGCCCTGGTGGATCTCGGGATCCCTTTTTCCCAGTCTTTGCCGATTGTCATCATTGGCAAACAACACTGGAGCCTTGTCAGCGACGTCATTGAAAAGCTGCCGGATGTTATCAGGGACGGTCTTGATGCTTCCGGTATAGACTGGCCTGATATATCCGGTTTGCCCGGTTTTCTGAAAAACCTGGAGCAATTACCGGAAAACCAAAAGCAAACATGGTTCATTTCAGCCAGGTCAGGAGCTTTGGGGTTCCTTTTCTCTGATATGGGAAGAAAGTTCAATCATGATCCACTTGGCAACAGCTATGCGGTCGCTTTGCTGATCGCAATGATAATCACGCTGGGGTATGCCATTTTTCTTGTATACAGAAATAGCCCCGGGGAGATTGATCTCCTGACGCAATGGTTTTTCCTCATTCTGTCACTTCTCGGGATCGCCATCACCTGGCAGTTGGCTGATGTAGACCACATCCTGCAGTCGCAGAAAACGTTCGGGGGGTCATTCGAAAACCAGCTGGCGCTTTTGGTTCTGGCCAGTATGATCATCGGGTTCTTGTTCAGCTTCTGGGCACTGTATCGAAATACAAGCAAGAAGACCGTTATCTGGCAGCGTTGGGGCATACCGCTGTTTTTGATTATCGGTGGAATTGCTGCAGTCTATCTCACCTATATCGAGGTCTCTCATACGATAGCTGTCTGCGGTGCAGTTGGTGACTGCAATGCTGTTCAGCAAAGCGAATACACCCGGCTTTTTGGGATTATCTCGATTGGCATACTGGGTGTATTTGGCCATCTGTTCATTTTTTCCATCTGGGTGATAGGGCAGTTTGGACCTTTGCACTGGCGCGGAAAGTGTAAAATTCTGCTCTGGTGTGTCTTAATGATAGGGGTTGCTTTTTTTCTTTATCTGACCTTTCTGGAGCCGTTTGTGATTGGCGCCACCTGTTTCTGGTGCCTCACAACTGCGACTGCGATGACGCTGCAGTTGTTAATCGCAGCCAGTCAGGTATCCCGCTCTGAATTCCCACAGAACTTTAAAAGGCCGCTCTTTCCAAAATAGGGAAGCCGGATTTCAAATGGAAGTAGCCTGATCAGTGATAGCGGTCAGCCTCCAAAATTCAGCGGGCTCTTTCAACACCCACTAGTGATTTGAATATCAAGCTGCCGGCATTGAGGAAATCCTGACTTGAGTAGCTGAAGTCCTCCTGTTCCTCATAGTCATGAATGCTCAGGTCAAATCAATTCTGCAGGCTCTTCTTTTGAGTGATGAGCGTCTGAAACATCTGATTGGCACGAGCTACGAACTCCTCCAGCGTGATGAGCGGGGCAGACACCGCTTCCTGCAGTTTGTCTGAAATACCGCCTGTGGTAACAGCCTCTACGCCAGCCTGAAAAAAAGCGTCAAGAACGTTTTTCACCCCTGCAGGATTTTCATCTTTCAACATTTCCAGGCTCGATCCCACCGGCCTGACCAGGGCCCCCATGTATTCGCCTGTGGCAAAGTTCTTTGCAATTGCTTTCATATGGTGAATGATAGGATCAAAATTATCCTTTTCTCCAAACCCGCAAGTTGAAATCAACAGCATTTTGCGTGTCTTTTTTTCCGCTCCCCGACTGGGATGCCGGGAATGTCCGTCTCGAACCTCAATGAAAGGCATTCCCCCTGCTATTAATCGGTCAAGCATCGCTTTCATCTGGGCGGTGAAACCATCGAAGTAAACCGGGGATCCAAATACCAGCAGATCGGCCGCTTTAATTTTCATTCTGATTTCCATCATGTCATCATCATGGATACACTTTCCGGGATGCTTGAACCAACAGTTGAAACAGCCCGAACAGAATTTGATATTTTTTTTTGCTATATATACCGTTTCTGTCTCTGCTCCAGCTGATTCAGCACCTTGGATAAAAGTCTGCAGAATTTTATCCGTAACGCCCATTTTCATTCTTGGACTGCCATTGAATGCCAATACTTTCATGAATTCCTCACTGTTTCTGGTTGAATTGTTGTTACTTTTTGGTGGCCGTCAGCTAATTCAGGCCCGGGTGGTTCTGATGGTGGCTTGTGTTTAAGGATGTGTTCCCTCTGCTCGTCCGCCATGGCTGTTTTGATCCCATCATCCATGTTTCGCAGACGCTGACTCAGCCCGTAGAACAACAACCCGATTATCACAGACAAAATAGATGAGCCCGCCACAGCCACAGGGGCGCCATATATTTCTGCTACTGCTGCAACCGGAAGGCTGCCCAGCAGGGGAAGTGAAAAGGACATCATCAAAAAACTGGATATTCTGCCACGCACATGATCCGGAATTAAGAGCTGGATTGCTGTATTGTTCAATGTATTAAACGTGCTGATAAAGGCGTTGGCAATAAAAACCAGCACCAGCCCCAGGCCAAACCAGGGGCTGAATGCAAAACAGAAAAGAAAAACACCGAATCCCAGCATGCTGATCATCATTCTCCTCAGCCTGGTTTTTGTGGTGGTATGAAATGCGACTATGGCGGCGCCGAAAATACCCCCCATTCCCATGGCAGCGCCCAGAAAACCGAAGCCGCGGGAACCGACGTCCCAGATTTTCTCGGCAAAAACCACCAGCAGGTTCTGAAAAGGCATTGCCAGAAACATGGGCAACAACCCGAAAGAAAGCAGTATCAAGATTAAGCGGTGTTCCCAGACATAAGTAAACCCTTCGACGATGCTCTTTTTCACAGATAGATTTTTCATCTCATCCGTGGGCGGAGAGGCAGCGATTCGTGTCATGCAAAATGCAGCCAGACCATACAGGATGACACTGACCAAATACGCATTTGTTTCTCCGGTCAGATCGATCAGAAATCCCGCAAAAGCGGGTCCCAGGACCCGCATCGTATTGATGCCGGCAATATTGACAGCCATGGCCTGTTCCAGCCTTGACTTTCCGACAATGTTCACAACAATGGCATTTCTTGCCGGCATAATCAATGGAAACATACATCCACTGATTGCGGAAGTCACCAGCAAATGCCAGAATTCCAGCACGTCGAAATAGAGCATCAGGAAAACGAGAAGGTCGGCTGCGAAAATGGTGATCTGACCAAACAGGATAACGTTGCGTCGGTCTCTTCTGTCAGTGATGACCCCGCCGATTGGGCTGAGAAAGAACATGGGGACAGCTATCGTAAACATGATGAGCCCCAGTGCCAGTTCGCTGTTCATGAGTTTAAACGCGAGCCAGGAGCGCACAATATTCTGGGAATTCATGGCAAAGAAAAAGGCACTGTTACTGGCAAAGATCCACTTGAAGGCGCTGAGTTTAAATAGCGCCAGAACCGATTTGCCATTGGAGGCAGGGATTTCTGTCTTATTCACAGTGGGTTCTTCACGGGACTTGAGGCCCCGGGCAAATGTGTGTTGCCATCAGCACCGTTATTGGATGTGGAAGGCTTATCAGCGCTGTGCAGGGTCGCTTCATTGATCCTGTGTGGGCACAACGGTTGCTGAATAATAGGCGTTGGCAAAGAGTTCGGGCATCCGTCTCGGTTTTCTTTTTTTGAAATCGATGCAGACATATTCTATTTGCCCCCGTAACATGGTCATTCCGTCATCCACCCGAACCATCTGGAAATGCCGCTGAATCCTCAGTTTTCTGTCACAGGCAACGATACAGGTGCCGACTCTGGCAACATCCTTTTGCCTCAATGCTGAAAGATACCTGAAATTGGAATGGTGCACCACCATGGCACACTGCGTTTCCTTCATGATTTCCGGCGTAATACCCAGATAAAAAGTATGGTAAAGATGGGCCAGATCGAGCCAGTTCACATATACCGCATTGTTCATGTGTCCCAGTTCATCGATATCTTCCGGGGTGACTTCCACATCAATCGCGAAGGATTCTGTAAAATCGGTTATCAGCTCTGAATTTAAAACGGATGGCAGATTTTTTCGAAAAAGATTCATCTGTGTGGTGATTGTTATGGATCTCAACTTTCAGCATGCCGTGCGGGAAAAATATTTCTGACAACACGGTCATTTACTGTGTCACGAATGGAACCCGTCCCATGTCTTGAGGCCGATTAAACCCGAAACCCGGGGTTCCCCAATCAAAAGCGCCGGGATACGGAATGTGAAGGCAAAAAGCAAACTTAACCACATTGGTACAGCCTGTCAAGATGGAGAGCAATCACATCTCAAGTTGACCGGCAGCCCCACATCATTTACGATACAAGAGAGAGATATCTGTGAATGCGTCATGGTTTTGAACCGGGTATTTGTCAAATCCGCCGGCAACGCTCTTTTTACTTCAATCGATCCCGTGCCGAGATCTCACCCGTCTTATCCAGAACTGATGGAATCAACAAATTATTTCAATGGGAATTTATGCAATTGAGCAAACCTAGAACGCTTGGAGAATTGAAAGCTGCTGTAACCCGGTTACCGACTGTCAGGGAAGAGATGCGCAATAACCTGATTAAAAAACTGAAATCCGGTGGGGAACTGTTTCCAGACCTGATTGGATATTCTCATACAGTCAAACCCGAGCTGATCAATGCGCTGCTGTGCGGTCATAATATCATTTTTCTGGGTGAACGGGGTCAGGGTAAAAGCAGAATCATCAGAGACATGGTGCAATTACTGGATGAAGAAATTCCGGCTGTTTATGGGTGCCCCATCCATGACAATCCTTTTCAGCCAATTTGTGCTGAATGCAAAGACAAGCTGGCCGAACTCGGTGATATGTTACCGCTCGAATATGTTCCCAGGGACCGGCGGTTGGTTGAAAAACTGTCGACCTCTGATGTCAGCACCGCTGATCTGATTGGAGAAGTGGATCCTATCAAGATAGCGGATGGCAGAACGCTCGATGACGAATCATCGATCCACTTTGGACTGGTGCCGCGGGCCAATCGCAGTATTTTTGCGATCAATGAACTACCTGATCTGGCGGAAAAAATACAGGTCGCATTTTTCAATATCATGGAAGAAAATGATCTGCAGATCAAAGGTTTCCCGGTTAGACTGCCACTCGACATCCTGCTCATAGCCACAGCCAACCCCGAAGACTACACCAATCGTGGCAGAATTATAACACCGTTGAAAGACCGTTTCGATGTACAGATCCGGACCCACTATCCAAAGGAAAGGGATCATGAAATCCAGATCATGGAACAGGAAGCAAGGTCGCTCAATCTGGATGGTTATGAAACATATATGCCCCGGTTCATGGCTCAGATCCTGGCCGAAATCACGTTTCAGGCACGAAAAAGTACAGCGATCAATCAGCATTCAGGTGTCAGCTGTCGGGTCTCCATCAGGAGCTATGAAGCCATTCTTGGAAGTGCACTCCGACGGTGTATTGCCATCGGTGAAAACCGACGAGTTCCTCGTATAAGCGATATTGAATCGGTTTTTCCAGCCATTGCCGGTAAACTGGAAATGGAATATGACGTTGAAGACAGAAATGAAACTGAACTGCTGGAGGATCTGTCCAGGCGAGCCATTAAATTTGTATTTGATACCTATTTTGAGCTTCAGCAGTTGAGTTCGATTATTCAGGTCTTTCAATCCGGGATGGTGGTAACAGCCTCGCAGTCACAACCGTCCAGCCACTATATCGAGTTTCTCGATATTATTCCCGGGTTGAAGGATACGGTTGATAAACTGGTCGATAATTCAGATCCGGCGCTCATAGCCTCGGCGGTAGAATTTATTTTTGAAGGTCTGCATCTGTCAAACAAGATCAATCGTGATGTTGTTAACGAAGAGGTGGTCTATCGATGAAGAAAATAACCTACAGACAATGGGACGGCAGTCAACAGCCTTTCAGTCTGAATAAAAAGGAGATTGCGGACCGCTTTTTTGAGAACCTCTTCAAGGGGATGTCTCCGGGGATGTCACTCGCCCAGATGATGTGGGAAGGGTTTTCTCTGGCCGGCCGGGATTTCAGAATAATGGGGTTGGAGGAGATGATAGCGGAACTTCAGAAACAGAAGGACGACATGCTGTCACAATACAACCTCGAGGAAGCATTCGACCAGCCCTATAATGAATTGGAATTTGCAGTGGAAAATGAGAATTTTACCCGGGCCGTCAAAAGGGCCCCTCAAATTCCGACATTCGGGGAACTGGAGCCGGGTCTGCTTGAGAAAATGAATGCCCTCAAACCGATATCGTTTCTGGATGAAGAGTCTCAGGAAATCTACAGTCGATGGGAAAAGCGAGAGAAGGATATTCAAGATCTCTATGCGTTCTACAGTAACTATGCCCATTTTTTTACAGGTGAAACCGCCCTGGACTTTGAACAGGCGGTTGCGTTGATGCGGCAGGCCGGTGAAATAGAAAAACTGCAACAGCAACTCCTTAGTGGGGAACTGTTCCGAATTGATATGGAATCATTGCAGAAACTGCTTGGGGATAATGCAGGAGAATCTCTGAATATACTGATTCAACTACCCGGTGTCCTGACAGATGAGGGCATGATCGAAAAGGATCAGGGCCGGATTGAAATCACTCCCCGGGGAATGCGCTCCCTTGGAGAGCTGGCTTTTGGCAGTGTCTACAGGCAGATAAAGCGGGACAAACAGGGTGGACAGCTGGGAAATGCCCCTCAAACCGGTGAGATCGAGCCGGATACGTCTAGGCCGTATCAGTATGGAGACCGGTTTGACCCGGATATTTCACGGACCATTTTGAAAGCCGTATCCCAGGGGCGACACCGGGGCCGGCGTCTGGATCTTTCCCCGGACGACTTCTATATCCGGGAAAGGGAACCACTGATCACGTCAACGATCGTGGTATTATTGGATCTCTCCTGGTCAATGTCTGTGGATGGCAGGTTCGAAGCTGCCAAAAAAGTGACGCTGGCACTCCATCATTATATCAAAACCCGGTTCCCGAAAGATAAAATCCATGTGGTCGGATTTTCCACCGAAGCTCGGGAACTGAAAGAAAAAGATCTATCCCAGGTTGTGTGGGATATTCAGCGTCCTTTCACGAACCTTCAGGGTGGTCTGCGGATGGCTATGAAGCTGATCAAGCGCAGTGGAAACAGAAACAACAGGGTTCTGGTAATCACTGACGGTCAGCCAACGGCGTACTATCTGGGAAATGAACTGCATGCCGAACTACCCGACGAGATGTTCGGTATCAGTGAAAACGCCTGTCGTGAAACCCTGGTTGAGGTCAAAAAGGTAACTGCACAAGGGATGAATATTGAAACCTTTTTGCTTGATCGAAATCCGGTTCTCGTCGAATTTGGAAAAGAGGTCGCCCGCATAAACCGGGGCAGAGCCGTGCTCTGCGTGCCGAACGATCTGGGGAAACTGATGTTTTTAGAAGAGATTAAAAAAAGACGACGGTCCTAAAACCCTGGTCTGTTCCCAGGTGCAACGCTGGTCACAAATCTGGCCGGACTTTCCTGGATTGACCCGCCCGAAGTAAAAACGGGTTGACTTTCCGGATCGGGAAATGCTGGTATGAGTTACCGTATTGCTGAACGTCTGCTGGAATTCAAGACGCGTTACCGGAATATCTTTAAGGCGTTTTAATAAATTGATATAGTGAAAGAAGTCTTAATTTCAGGGATTGGTCAGCGAATGATGCCATGAAAAAACTGTTTTTTCTTCTACTCCTCCTGCTCCTGCTTGCCACCGGCTGGAAAGTATACCAGAAAATACTGGATCCGGCCTCCACTATTGTCCAGAGGCGCATGAAACGCGCCGTTCCAGTAGAAATTACAGAGGTCCAAAAAGGTACGATCAGGGAAATCGGGGTATTTACCGGATCATTGAACCCGAAATCACGCTTCATCGTGGCACCCAAAATCTCTGGTCGTTTGAAAAAGCTGATGGTCAATGTTGGTGATGCTGTCGTTCCGGGACAACTGATTGCCCTTTTGGATGATGAAGAGTACGAGCAACAACTGAATCAGGCGCAGGCCAATATGGAAGTGGCGGCGTCCAATCTGGAATCCAGTTTAAGCGGCTTGAAGTATACCAGGCGGGAGTTCGAGCGTATTCAGCGTCTGCATGCATCAAAACTGGTATCACTCTCCGATCTGGACGCAGCCAAGGCGAAATATCTGGATTATGAAGCAGCGTATCGAACTGCCAAAGCCCAGTTGGCGGAAAAAAAATCCGCGGTTGAGGTCGCCAGGATAAGACTGTCTTACACCCAGGTCAAGATATTATGGAATGCACCGGGAACGGATATGGTGGTTGGAGAGCGATTTGTGGACGAGGGGGCCTTGTTGAGTCCCAATGCGCAAATCGTCTCTGTGATTGATATTTCTAACCTCATCGCGTCCATTAATGTTACGGAGAGAGATTACTTTAAATTGAAAGTTGGTCAACCATCTGTCA
>Ga0180009_10004872_pt1 | contig 14614 bp, 15 predicted proteins | sample OS_PC_MetaG_FD_123537 | JGI IMG/M metagenome (GOLD analysis project Ga0180009, IMG submission 123537) | Groundwater microbial communities from the Aspo Hard Rock Laboratory (HRL) deep subsurface site, Sweden - OS_PC_MetaG | ecosystem: Environmental > Aquatic > Deep subsurface > Groundwater...
CAAACGGTCACATACAACAGGGCGACTCACCCGGCCCACACAACAGCTTTGCGTTTCCGCAGTTACATTAATCTTTCTTGGCGTTCTTGGCGCCTTGGCGGTTCGAGATTCTGTTCTTGGCGACCTTGGCGACCTTGGCGACCTTCGCGTCATGGCGGTTCAAAAAAACGCAGTTCAAAAACGGCGGATAAAGGGGGATAAAGGGGGATAAAGGAGACGGAGGGAAAAATTTTGACCACTCTGCTTGATTGGTAAACACCAAAATCTCCAATCATTGCATCAGCGCAACGAACACCATGGGGAACTATTCACCAAAAGCTTGAGAAAAAATCTAGAAGATTGCCACGCAATAACCCAAAACGTCTGCCTGGCGATTGCAACCACACTCACCGATCGATCTAACCCTCACACCGCCAAATGTCGATTGATCAGCTGATCGTCCAGCTCTTCCATCGCGCCACGCGCGACAATGCGGCCCTTTTCCATTAAATGAAAATGCTGGCCGACGCGGCGGGCGAATTTCAATTTCTGCTCGACCAGTATGACGGTGAGCTTTTCTTCCTGGTTGAGGCGGATAATGATGTCGCCGATCTCACGGACAATGTTCGGCTGGATACCTTCTGTGGGCTCGTCGAGAATCAATAGCTGCGGATCTATCGCGAGCGCGCGACCGATGGCGAGTTGCTGCTGTTGGCCGCCGGACAGCTCGCCGCCGCGACGGCCAAGCATCTGCTTGAGTACCGGGAACAGGGTGAAGATGCGTTCGGGGATATCCTTGCGACCGTCGGCGCGCGCGGACAGGCCGGTGCGAAGATTCTCTTCCACGGTAAGCTGGGAAAAGATCTCGCGTCCCTGTGGGACATAACCTATGCCGATACGCGGGCGTTGCTCGGCGGCGCAGGCGGTCAGATCAATGTCATTAAAGCGCATGCCGCCGGACTGAATCGGCAACAGACCCATCAGACATTTCAGCAGCGTGGTCTTGCCCACGCCGTTGCGGCCCATCAGACAGGTGCAGGAACCGGCCGCAATCTCCAGATCGAGGTCCCAGAGGATGTGGCTCTCGCCATAAGACTGATTGAGTTTTTGTATGCTGAGCATCCCGGTTCGCCTATTCGCCCCAACTATTCACCCAACTACTCACCCAAATACACTTCAATCACGCGCGGATTGCTCTGCACCTCGGCCATGCTGCCTTCGGCAAGCACACTGCCTTCATGCAGCACAGTGACCGTGCTCGCGATGGAGCGCACGAATTCCATATCGTGTTCCACCACCACCACCGAATGCGAGCCCGCCAGTGACGTGAGCAGTTCCGCCGTGCGCTCGGTCTCTTGCGCGGTCATGCCGGCGACCGGCTCATCGACCAAGAGCAGGCGCGGTGATTGCATCAGCAGCATGCCGATTTCCAGCCACTGTTTCTGACCGTGCGACAGGCTGCCGGCGCGCTGATTGCGCTGTTCGCTCAGGCCGACAATCTGCAACACCTCATCGATGCGATCGCGCTGTTCAGCGGACAACCGCGCCATCAGGGTCGGCCACAGCGACTTGTCCATATACATGGCCAGTTCCAGATTATTGAACACACTGTGGAATTCAAACACTGTGGGCTTCTGGAATTTACGACCGATGCCAAGCTCGGCGATTTCCGGCTCGGAAAGCCGCAACAAGTCGATGGTCTGACCGTAGAACACGGTACCGCTGTCGGGACGGGTCTTGCCGGTGATGACATCCATCATGGTGGTCTTGCCCGCACCGTTGGCGCCGATGATGCAGCGCAGTTCGCCGTCGTTGATGTAGAGGTTGAGATTGTTGAGCGCCTTGAAACCATCGAAGCTGACGCTGACGTCTTCGAGATACAGGATCGGGCCTTTATGGGTATCGAGCTGATGGCGCGTGGCCTTGGGCAGCATGAACTCCCAGACCTGATCGCGACGCATCACCTTGCGTAAATGGTCGAGATTCTTCATGCCTCGGCCCGCTTGCGGTTCAGCAGCCCGACAATGCCGCGCGGCAGGAACAGCGTCACCAGCACGAACAGCGCACCCAGCGCGAACAACCACACCTCGGGCAGCGCGCCGGTAAGATAGGTCTTGCCGTAATTGACGATCAACGCACCCATCACCGCACCGTACAGCGTGCCGCGCCCGCCGACGGCCACCCAGATCACCATCTCAATGGAATTGAGTGGCGAGAATTCGCCCGGATTGATAATGCCGACCTGCGGCACATACAGCGCGCCGGCGATTCCCGCCAGCACCGCCGAGATCACGAACACACCGAGTTTGAAACGTTCCACACGGTAGCCGATGAAGCGCGCGCGACTTTCGGCATCGCGGATGGCGACCACCACGCGGCCGAATTTGGAATCGACGATGTAACGGCACAGCAGATAACCCAATGCCAACGCCAGTGCCGAGGCTACAAACAGACCGGCGCGGGTGGCATCGGACTGCAGATCGAAGCCGAGGATGTCCTTGAAGTCAGTCAGGCCGTTGTTGCCGCCGAAGCCCATTTCATTGCGGAAGAACGCCAGCATCAACGCGAAGGTGAGCGCCTGGGTCATGATGGACAGATAGACGCCGGTCACGCGCGAGCGGAACGCCAGCCAGCCAAACACAAAGGCCAGTATGCCGGGCACCAGCACCACCATGAGCATGGCGAACCAGAACATGTCGAAGCCCAGCCAGTACCAAGGCAGTTCCTGCCAATTGAGAAACACCATGAAATCCGGCAAATCGGCATTGCCATACACGCCGCGTTCGCCGATCTGGCGCATCAGGTACATGCCCATGGCATAGCCGCCCAGCGCGAAGAAGGCACCGTGGCCAAGACTCAGGATGCCGCAGTAACCCCACACCAGATCGAGCGCCAGCGCCAGCAATGCATAGGTCAGATATTTACCGAGCAGTGTTACCGTATAGGTCGACAGATGCAGCGCCGAACCCTCGGGCACGACCAGATTGAGCAGCGGCACCAACACGATCGCCACGCCAAGCAGGCCGAGCAGCAGGCTGCCGCCACGGTCGTTGTAGAACAGTCTGACCAACAGGCTGTGCTTATCCATAACTCAGTTCTCGGCCCCGCGACCCTGCTGCGGAAACAGCCCGCGAGGACGCTTCTGAATGAACAGGATGATGAATACCAAGACGAGAATCTTCGCCAGCACGGCACCGGAATAGGGTTCCAGGAATTTGTTGGCCACGCCGAGCGAGAAGGCCCCGACCAGCGTGCCCCAGAGATTACCGACACCGCCGAACACCACCACCATGAACGAGTCGATGATGTAGGACTGGCCCATGTTCGGGCCGACATTGGTAAGCTGGCTCAGCGCCACACCGGCCACGCCGGCAATCCCCGAGCCCAGACCGAAGGTCAGCGCATCCACCCATTCGGTGCGGATACCCATGGCGCGCGCCATCGGCCGGTTCTGCGCCACCGCGCGTACATGCAGACCCAGCGAGGATTTTTTGAGCAGCAGCAGCAACGCGCCGAAGATCACCAGCGTGAAGATCACAATGTAGAGCCGGTTGTAGGTCAGCGAGAGCGCGGCATTGATCTGCCAGGAACCGCTCATCCAGTCCGGGTTGGCGACCGTGACGTTCTGCGCCGAGATGGCGGTACGCACCAGTTGCTGCAGCACCAGGCTGATGCCGAAGGTGGCAAGCAGGGTTTCCAGCGGACGACCGTAGAGGAAGCGGATCACACCGCGTTCGATGGCAATACCAAACAACCCGGAAACCAGGAAGGCGGCGGGTACCGCGACCAGCATTGAGTATTCGAGATACTGCGGCATGGCCTGCTGCACCAGATAGGTCGTATAGGCGCCCAACATGATGAGCTCGCCGTGCGCCATATTGATCACACCCATCACGCCGAAGGTGATTGCCAGTCCGATGCCTGCCAGCAGCAACACCGAACCCAGGCTCAGCCCAAAGAAGATGGTTTCGGTCAGCGCGTAGAACTGCAGCTCACCCTGAATGCCGGCGATGGCCCGCGTGGCGGCGGCGCGCACTGCGGTATCGGCGGTCGAAGAGTCGGCCAGCGCAGTGAGTTGATTACGCACGACTGGAAGCAGACTGCCCTGCAAGTCTTCGATGGCCTGCAACTGCACAGCGCTATCACCTGCAGTCAATTTCGGCAGCGCCAGCGCCGTATCCATCGCGGCGATAACATCTTCATCCGATTCATTGATGCGCGCGGACTCAAGCAGCGCCACGCCGGCCTCATCCAGATTGCCGGTCAGCTCCTCGACCGCCGTGAGTCGCACATCGACACGCTGGCTGCTGAGACTCAGACGCGCAATAGCCTCGCGCAACACAATGCGCAATTGATTGTTGATGGAAATCTTCTTGACGTCACGCTTGTCTACGTTGCCGAGATCGCTGTCCGTGAGTGGATCGGTGAGCCGATAACCGTCCGCCGCCTCTGTAACGATAACAACCTTGTCATCGGACTTGCGGTACTGGAGATTGCCATCGGCAAGGGCGCGCAGCACAGCACGGGTACGCTCGTCGCCAAGTGCGGCCAGCGTATTGATGGCCTGCTCCTTGGCAGAAAAATTGGCGGCATTGAGCGCCTGAACAGCCGCTGAAAAATCGAGGGGTGCGGCGGGCGCGGATTCTGATACAGATTCGGATTCTGCGAGTGCTGTTGCAGCAGCGGGGACAGCCAGTGATTCAATCTTTATGTCAGACGCAGACGCTGCAGCGTCCACCTCTTCAATGGAATACGCGGAAGCTGACCACAACGACACCGCCGCGATCAGGCTCCAGAGTATGGCCAGCGTTGGCCAATACCGGCGCCAGGCATGGCGCTCAGCAATGTATTGATGCGGATCCATAGAGGTCCGTTACGTTGTAATTAGGTAGCGTAGGGCGTGGTGAGCGTAGCGAACCGCACCGGGCTCTGCTACGTTCGATACATGGTGCGGTTCGCTACGCTCACCTGCACCCTACATCAGATGGCAGTGAGGGCGCACACGTCGCACATGCCGCCCCCACGTCCAGTCTCAGATCACTCGTAGTTCTGACCCGAGCACTTCTTGGTCTTGGTATTGTAGTTGCCGCACTTCAAGGTCACCCAGTCGGCTTCGATGTCCTTGCTGCCTTCAAGATAATCCGACCAGGCATCGCCAGGCACCAGACCGTCGGTCTTCCACACCACCTCGAACTGACCATCTTCCTGGATCTCGCCGATCAGCACCGGCTTGGTCAGGTGGTGATTCGGCAGCATCTTGGCAATGCCACCGGTCATGTTCGGCACTTCCAGGCCGATCATGGCCTTCTCGACCGCATCGGTATCGGTGGTGCCGGCCTTCTCGACCGCCTTCACCCACATGTTGAAGCCAATGACATGGGCCTCCATCGGGTCGTTGGTGACACGCTTCGGATTCTTGATGAAGGTCTGCCACTGCTTGATGAAGGCATCATTCGCAGGCGCATCGACGCTCATGAAGTAGTTCCAGGCGGCGAGATGACCAACCAGCGGCTTGGTGTCGATGCCGGACAGCTCTTCTTCACCCACCGAGAAGGCTACCACCGGAATGCTTTCGGCGGAGATACCCTGGTTACCCAGCTCTTTGTAGAACGGCACATTGGCATCGCCGTTGATGGTCGACACCACAGCGGTCTTCTTGCCGGCGGAACCGAATTTCTTGATGTCGGAGACGATGCTCTGCCAATCGGAATGGCCGAACGGCGTGTAGTTGATCATGATGTCTTCCGGGGCCACACCCTTGGCTTTCAGATAGGCCTCCAGAATCTTGTTGGTGGTGCGCGGATACACATAGTCGGTACCGGCCAACACCCAGCGCTTCACACTGAGATCGTTCATCAAATAATCAACAGCGGGGATCGCCTGCTGGTTCGGCGCGGCGCCGGTGTAGAACACATTCTTGGAAGATTCCTCGCCTTCATACTGAACCGGATAGAACAGCAGGCCGTTGAGTTCTTCAAATACCGGCAGCGCGGATTTGCGCGATACCGATGTCCAGCAACCGAAAGTCACGGCGACTTTTTCCTTAGCGATCAGCTCACGCGCCTTTTCGGCGAACAGTGGCCAGTTTGAAGCCGGGTCGACAACCACGGCCTCGAGCTGCTTGCCGAGCAGACCACCTTTCTTGTTCTGCTCGTCGACCAGCATCAGCACAGTATCCTTCAGCGTGGTTTCGCTTATGGCCATGGTGCCGGACAGTGAATGCAGCACACCGACCTTGATGGTCTCGGCGGCCTGCGCGAGTGTGCTGCCGACGAACAAGGTCGCCGCCAGCACTAATGAGAGCTTGCGTGGTTTAACGATAGTCTTCATATGTCCTTCTCCTCGTGGGGTGTTATAGGAACGTGTTTTCGTTATTCACAACTTAAGGAACCTCTGATTAATTCGCTGAAGCGGCATCTGCCGCGTTGCTGCCAGGCTCAAAATACTCATTTACGCCGTGTAAACTCCGTTTTTTTGCCTGTCCGCGCCTTGCATCTGCTCGCTTGATCAAATTAATCAGAGGTTCCTTTAAAATATTCGAGAGGACTTCCACTGTTCACCCGACGTCTGGCGCGAATAGAACGGAGTGAAGAAGGAGGCGAACTACATGCATCCGTACCGCAGTGGCATGATCCCCAATCCGCGCTGTCTCAACGCAAACGGCTCAATCAAACCTTCCTTAAAATCAGGGGGCGGCGAATCCGCCCCCTGCTGACACACCGAATGGATGTTGCCCGGTGTTGGGTCTTACAGATCGAAGCCGTAGGTCACGCCGAAGATGACTTTGTCGTCGTAATCGTCGAAACCGGTGCGATCTTCGCCGGCATTGGTGTACTGCACATACATATTCGCGCCGGTGTTGGCAATCGGGTGGGACAGGGTCAGGTTGAGGTGGCGGTAGCCGCCGTCTTCCGTGGTGACACTGCAGCCCGGTGCACCGCACAGGTCGGAAGTGTCGTCGTCGTTATAGGTGTAGTAACCCAGCGAGGCGCCCAAGGTGAAGTTGCTCGGCAGATCCATGCTGTAGCCGAGGGTCCAGTAAATGTCGCCGGCGTTACCCCACCAACCGTCATTCAACAGATACTGCGCCTGCAGCGTGAAACCCGCATAGCCGACATTGGCCAGGAACTCCGTCAGATCGGAGTCGTCGACATTGAGGTAGTAGTACTGGATCAGACCCAGCTTATAGCTGAGGTCGCCCGCGGCACCGGCATAGCCGCCGTAGAAGTCGTTCTCGAAGCCGTTGCCACCCGGGTCGGTGCCGACATTCTTGTCATAGGAATAGCCCAGATTGGAACCCCAGTAGCCGAGGTAAAAACCGCTGTCGTGGCTGTAGTCGAAACCACCCTGCACAGCGGTGTTGTCGTTCTCGCGACCGATACCGCGCAGCAGGTACATGGAATGCACGCCGATGTTGCCGCTGGCGGTGGTTTCGGCCTGGGCGGCGATGGGTGCGAAAGCGGCTGCACTCGTCAGAGACATTGCCAACGCGAGGGGACTTACGCTAAAGAAATTCAGCTTTTTCATGATTCAATTTTCGCCTAAAGATTTTCGTGCTGCAGTGGATGGAACCAAGGTAACCGTTGGCAACGTCTCTACCGGTGTCGCGGTGAAGTCGGTTCAAAACCATCTCCGCTGGTAATGCCTCCCATGCTGAAGATGTTGCTGATGTGCTATCAGCAAGCCGCGTGCCAAGCCGGCATCTGGCTGAAACACAGCAAGAAATCAGACAGTTATGGGCTTTTCGCCACTGACGTTGTGAATGCGCAACAAATATTACGCACCCTCATGGTGCCAATCGCCGGCATGCACGCCCCATGAGGGCGCGCTTCGTGATGAACTGCGGAAAAAATTATCTAAATGACTTGGCGCACTTATGAATGCGCGGTGACTGCAGGGTATTTGCGGATAATTTATGCGATTTACAGCATGCCGTGATGGCGAATAAAGTCGATAACGCTGCTCAATCCTTCTCCGGTCTTCATATTTGTAAAGACAAACGGCCGTTCGCCACGCATTTTCTTCGCATCGCGATCCATAACCTCCAAAGACGCACCCACATGGTGCGCCAGATCGATTTTGTTGATGATCAACAAATCGGATTTGGTGATGCCCGGCCCGCCTTTGCGCGGGATCTTGTCGCCCGCCGCCACATCGATCACATACAGGGTGAGATCAGACAGCTCCGGGCTGAAGGTCGCGCTGAGGTTGTCACCACCTCTCTCGACGATGACCAGATCCAGACCCGGGAACCGCCGGCAGAGCTCATCAACAGCGGTGAGATTCATCGAGGCATCTTCACGAATCGCGGTATGCGGGCAACCACCGGTCTCGACGCCGATAATGCGATCGGCCGCCAATGCCTCATGCCGGGTCAGAAACTGCGCATCTTCGCGGGTATAGATATCGTTGGTGACCACCGCGATGTTGTAGTCATCGCGCATCGCCTTGCATAGCGCTTCCACCAAGGCAGTCTTTCCCGAACCGACCGGACCGCCCACGCCCATGCGTAAAGTTTGCTTGCCGCTCATGTTTCTATCCTGCTCATGTAAACACTAAAAGAATTCTTGAACCGCCAAGACGCCAAGGTCGCCAAGAAAATCTGTTTAAGGGTTTTCGTTGGACTGGTTATTGACGATTAATACTTGAGACATCAGATCGCAGTACATATCAAGTCAACAAACATAACATTCTTGGCGTGCTTGGCGCCTTGGCGGTTCAAACAAGGTTTTCTTGGCGACCTTGGCGCCTTGGCGGTTCAAAAATTTCTTTCCTGAACAAGCTTCATGAACGGAACAGCCGCGAATATTGCATTTCATGCCAGGCGCTCGCCATCACCTGTCCTTGCATGATCTGTCCGATGTCATCATCGTCGAGCGTCAGCGCCTGTTGCGCGAGCTGTGGAATACGTTCGCCGAGGCGCAGCAGTATACGTTGGCCAGCGGTCTGTCCTAACGGGACGAGTTTGATCGCTGCAGCCACTTGGTTTTCGACCCACGACCAGAGATAACCCTGCACACACTGCAGCACGGGAATTCGCCAATGCACGGAAGCCAGCGCGAATAACGTCGCGAAAGTGCTTTGCTCTTGCGTGGCAAAGGGTTTTGCGTCTGCTACGCCCAGATCAGCCAGCAAGCGCGTCAACGCCCGCGCGAGTGTTCTATCCTCCGCCTGCAGTTCCGCCGACTCACGACAGGCATACAGAAACTGATTCCAATACGCGACCCGGTCCAGATCCGGCGCCGACCACGCCGCATGTAAACGCGCCAGCACGGGCGCATCGACACGCGCCAAGCCATTCTCCAACACACCTTCAATCCATTCCGCAGTCTGCGCCTCGTTCGTAATCCATTCCAGATGGATTGCCTGCTCCATGCCTTGCGAATAGGCATAGGCGCCCACTGGCAGCGCCGGACTGACCAGCTGCAGCAGCCGCAATAACGCGAGATCGCTGTTGTCTTCAGTGGTCATGCAGTTGCAACAGATGATGATGGCCGCCGTGATAGGCGCCGGATTCCGGCTCGAAGGACGCTTGCTCGGTCTGCACAGCAAGACCCAGGCCTTTGACCATTTCGTCCAGCACATGATCATGCCGGTAACGCAACCAGCCTGCACCGACCTGCAATGGCATGTGTCTATTGCCCAAATGATACGCCGCCCGCGCCAACAACTGCGCATCACCCGAGTACGCCGTGGATACTGTTTCCAACGCCGCGCGCACCTCGATAATTCTGCCATCGCTCGCACGCAGGCAATCGCCACCGCGCAGCACCCGGCCACGCGGCAACATCAATCCCACGTCCTCACCCGAATCCAGCTGCGTACGCAACCGACTGCGCTGCCGATCGCCGAACGGCAGCGTCAGCACGGCATCTGCGTGCTGCGGTTGATCGAGGATCTCGGTTATTTCCAGCATGCCAATTCTCTTTTGAACCGCGAAGACACAATGCACTCAGAGAAATTCTTGTTTCGAACCGCAAAGGCGCAGAGGCGCAAAGAAAACATATACAATTTAAAGAACCTCTGATTTTTTACTAAACCGTCATTCCGGCGTAGGCCGGAATGACGAATTATTCAGAGTTTCCTTAAAAAATCAGTTGCTTTCGGTGGCTTAACATCCGCTCGACGCAGATATCCCTTGATAAATATTTTCTTTGCGCCTCTGCGCCTTTGCGGTTCAAGAATGTTTCGTTCTTGGCGTCTTGGCGGTTCATAGACAATCAGCCTCAGAACAGGAAATAGCGCTGCGCCAGCGGCAACACCGTCGCCGGTTCGCACACCAACAGTTCGCCGTCGGCGCGGACTGCATAGGTCTGCGAGTCCACTTCCATCTTCGGTTGATAGCTGTTGTGGATCAGATCCTGTTTGCGCACGGAACGGCAACCGCGCACGGCAACCAGACGCCGATCCAGACCGAGCTCATCAGCCATACCCGCATCCAGACCCGCCTGCGATACGAAACTCACGCAGGTCGCGCCGCGCGCCTTGCCGAAGGCGCCGAACATCGGCCGGTAGTGCACCGGTTGCGGCGTGGGTATCGAGGCATTGGGATCGCCCATCGGCGCCGCGGCGATCATGCCACCCTTCAGGATCATCGACGGCTTCACCCCGAAGAACGCAGGCTTCCATAACACCAGGTCTGCCAGCTTGCCGACCTCGACAGAACCGATCTCATGCGCCATGCCATGTGTGATCGCCGGGTTGATGGTGTATTTGGCGATATAACGTCGGGCGCGGAAATTGTCGTGCCGCGCCGTATCCTGCTGCACCGCGCCGCGCTGCACCTTCATCTTGTGCGCCGTCTGCCAGGTTCGCGTGATGACTTCTCCGATACGGCCCATCGCCTGCGAGTCCGATGCGATCATCGAGAAGGCGCCGAGATCATGCAGGATATCTTCGGCCGCAATGGTCTCGCGGCGGATACGCGATTCGGCGAAGGCCACGTCTTCGGCGATATTCGGGTCCAGGTGATGGCAGACCATCAGCATGTCGAGATGCTCATCGACCGTATTGACGGTGTAGGGTCGGGTCGGATTGGTACTCGATGGCAGCACATTGGCTTCACCACAGGCCTTGATGATGTCGGGCGCATGTCCACCACCGGCCCCTTCGGTGTGATAGGTATGGATCGCGCGGCCCTTGAAAGCGGCCAGCGTATCCTCCACGAAACCCGATTCGTTGAGCGTGTCGGTGTGAATCGCCACCTGAATATCATGCTGCTCGGCAACAGTGAGACAGTTGTCGATCGCCGCCGGCGTGGTGCCCCAATCCTCATGCAGCTTGAGACCCATGACACCCGCGCGCAGTTGCTCCTCCAGCGCCTGTGGCAGACTCGCGTTGCCCTTACCCAGGAAACCGAAGTTCATCGGAAAGGCATCGGTCGCCTGATACATGCGATGGATATACCAGGGCCCCGGCGTACAGGTTGTCGCGTTGGTGCCCGCGGCCGGTCCCGTGCCGCCACCGATCATGGTGGTGATGCCGGACATCAAGGCATCCTCTATTTGCTGGGGGCAAATGAAATGGATGTGTGCGTCGATCGCGCCGGCCGTCAGGATCTGACCTTCTCCCGCGATCACTTCGGTACCCGGCCCGATAATGATATCCACGCCCGGCTGCACATCCGGATTACCGGCCTTGCCGATACCGGCGATGCGACCCTGTTTGATACCGACGTCGGCTTTAACGATGCCCCAGTGATCGAGAATCAGCGCATTGGTAATGACCAGATCAACAACCTCGGAGCCGGAGCGCTGGCTCTGCCCCATACCGTCACGAATGACCTTGCCGCCGCCGAACTTAACCTCTTCACCGTAGATGGTGCGATCGTCCTCGACCTCTATCCACAGCTCGGTATCGCCAAGCCGGACCCGATCACCCACGGTCGGTCCGAACATTTCCGCATAGGCGCGACGATCAATGCTGCTCATAACATATTCTCCAGCAGGCCCATGACCTTGCCATTGAAACCATACACACGCCGCTCGCCGGCATAGGCCACCAGCTCAACCTCGCGTTCCTGGCCCGGCTCGAAACGCACGGCGGTACCCGCCGCAATATTCAATCGATAGCCACGCGCGCGTTCGCGATCGAATACCAGCGCGCTGTTGGTTTCATAAAAATGGTAATGCGAACCCACCTGGATCGGCCGGTCGCCGGAATTGGCCACCAGCAAACGACAAGTCTCGCGCCCCACATTGAGCTCCAGCTCACCTGACAGCGTTTCGATTTCACCTGGGATCATGTTCAGCTCCTAGACCGCATGCATTGAACCGCTAAGACATCAAAAGCATTTACGAACCGCAAAGGCGCAGAGGCGCAGAGAAAAATTTAATGACGCAAAAACTATGGGCTCTACGTTTAACGCCGAACGGATATGCCTCAAGTCTTTGAGCTTTTAACATCATTAATGTTTCCTTTGCGCCTCTGCGCCTTTGCGGTTCAATAATTTTTTTCTTGGTGCCTTGGCGGTTCATTAACAAAGTTCAAACAATCGGGTTATGCACGGTCACCAGTTTGGTGCCGTCCGGAAAGGTTGCTTCGACCTGTACGTCGGGGATCATTTCCGCGATACCCTCCATGACATCCTCGCGTGACAACAGTGTCGTGCCGACATGCATCAGCTCGGCGACGGTCTTGCCGTCGCGCGCACCTTCGAGAATCGCGAAGCTGATATAGGCAACCGCTTCAGGATAGTTCAGCTTCAGTCCGCGCGCCTTGCGACGCTCAGCAAGCAGCGCGGCGGAAAACAACAACAACTTGTCTTTTTCGCGTGGTGAAAGTTCCATGCACGTTCCTCTTAACTATTATGTATTCCAGACGCGCGGCGCACAGGCGGCGCGATTCAATAAGGCCGGCCGCAGCACTGCCCAGGCCTGACTGAGACAATCGCGCGCGCGCTGCGCCCGCGCGCCCAGATAACGACACACCAGCACGTCATCGAGTTGCGTAACCGAAAAGGCTTCATCGGCGCCGATATCGACTGCCGTACGAACCTGCTCGACAAGACCATCAATGCGTCCAACGGCAACCAGCGTCGCGGTCAGGGTATGTCCGCGCAGCCCCCAGGCAGCCTGCAAGGCGGGCACGCCGCCGTCGAAGCGCGCGCGCTCCAACCAGATCGGTTCACCCTCTCGCCAGATCTCAAAACGTTGGCGCAGATCTCCCCGCAGAAAAACTTCGTTGGATGCCGGCCGTCCCAAACAGAGCATCTCCCACCCAATGAACTGTGCATTGCCGGCGAGATCCACGCGCGTCAGAGCATCCGCCCGCGCACCGTCATAGACAATGGTTTCCTGCGGCAGCCACTCCAGGCAGGCATCCGCCTCCAATGCGATACGCTGCATGAGTGCCGCGCGCGGGCCACCGCTGCGATAGAACTTGCCGGCCGCCGGTGTCGTGATCAACGCGTGTGCACCTGACCGCACGTTGACATCGATCGATAATTCATCCCCGCCAACCACACCACCCGGCGGGTGCAACAAATACAGATGCGGGACCTGCCCCTCGGGGTAAAACGGGCGCTGGAGTCGTAACGGCCCCAGATGCCTGCATTCGGTCATGACCGTACGCCCATGGCGCGGCGCCAAAGTCAGCGCCAGCTCTGCGCGCCAGCCCGAGACGACTGTTGCAGTGCTATCCGAGTGAGGCATAAAGTAAATGCGTACCAAAGCCGATGGAGCCCAGCGCTACGGTGGCGCGCAGCAGCCGCACCGCGCGCGTACCCCAGGATGTGACATAGCGGAACAATCCACTCAGCGCACCACCAAAGACCAGCATGGCGACCAACACACCGGCACCGAATATCAATAGATAGCTCAATCCCACCAAGGGAGACGACTGCGCGGACAGCGGTAATAAAGCCAGCAGCGGCGCCGATCCGGCCGTGCCGTGCAACATACCCACCATGACGGCACCATGCTGATGGCGATGCGGTTGCGAATCTTGATGCGGGGCATGTCGATGCCAATGCGCATGTGCCGGCAAGCCTTCATGGGCATGAAAATGGAAATGCGCGCGTCGGCGCAGCAGATCCCACATCACATACAGCCCGATCAGAATCAGCACGAGGCCAACCAGCTGCTCTGCGTAGTGACTCAAGTCCGCCGGTATCACCATTCCCAATCCCATGACCGCCGCACCCACCAACATCAGGACCAGACCGTGACCCAGCGCCCAACGCAGGCAGAAACGTAACGTATCGCGATAGCTGCCACGCAGGCTGGAGAGTCCAGATACCGCCATAATGTGATCGGCATCCAGGGCATGCATCAACCCGAGGCCGAAGGCCAGACTCAATATCCCAACAATATTGCCCGACTCCTGCACCACGCCTTTCCTTCACATCTATCCAGATAATCAACGCAGTCCGCCTAAGGCGACGCTCGCTCGGCCCCAGCCGCACTCTTCCTCCATCCGGCTGTGGTGGCAGATCCCTCTAAGGAACCTCTGATTAATTCGCTGAAGCGGCATCTGCTGCGTTGCAGCCGGGCTCAAAATACTCATTTACGCCGTGTAAACTCCGTTTTCTCGCCCGTCTGCGCCTTGCATCTGCTCGCTTGATCAAATTAATCAGAGGTTCCCTAAGCTACTGTGCCACGGTAAATTCGCGCCCAGCCCGTTGGAAGCGGAACAG
>Ga0180009_10004873_pt1 | contig 14613 bp, 12 predicted proteins | sample OS_PC_MetaG_FD_123537 | JGI IMG/M metagenome (GOLD analysis project Ga0180009, IMG submission 123537) | Groundwater microbial communities from the Aspo Hard Rock Laboratory (HRL) deep subsurface site, Sweden - OS_PC_MetaG | ecosystem: Environmental > Aquatic > Deep subsurface > Groundwater...
GGCGGTCATCGGCTCGCCCTCGGTCTGCATCCCCTCCTCGACAGCCGCCTCCGACGGCAACAACAGCTCCATCGCGTTGGCACGTCGGGTCGCCTCCTCGTCCGGAGGGTTCGCCCCCATCATCTCGAGAGCGGCGAAGGCGGCATCGGTGGCCATGGAGATCTCCTGGTCCACCATCTGCGTCGGCTCGTCGGACATGTAGGCCTCATCCACCTCGAACTCCTCGGCGGAGAGCTCGATCTCCTCGTCCGCCCCCAGCTCCACCTCCATCGGCTGGTACTCGCGTGTCGCACGAGGGTCGAGGGTGTCGGGCTCCGGTACAGGCAGCTCGATCAGGTGGCCCATCTTCTCCACCAGCTCCTCCATGGCGAAGGGCTTTATCAGGTAGTCTTCGGCCCGCGTCTTCAGCTTCTTGTGCTGCTCGAAGATGTCCGGCGTCGCTTCGGATGACATGATGATCAGCGGGATCTGCTTCAGCTCCGGGTTCTTCTTCAGCTTGTTGCAGATGGAGTAGCCGCTCATGTTGGGCAACTCGACGCACAGGAGGATCAGGCTCGGCGGTGTGCTCTTCGCCTGCTGCAGGCCATCAGACCCATCAGCGACGACGTTGACCTGGACCCCGTAGGGTGTGAGGGCGTCCTGAATCTGCCTGGCAAAGGAACTGTCGCTCTCGACCACCAGTATTTGGCGTTGCTCCATCAAACTTCTCCTGGCCGACGTGTGGGGCTCGCTGGCGCCCCGCATAGAGGGTTCATCCTATGGCGGCCGGGACGGGGTGTCAAACGTATCTCCCCTCAATCCGGAGGGAATTGGTCGGATCCAGGATGGTGGGCGGTGCCCTTGAATGGTCACCAGGAAACCAGACGCCCCAGCTGCTCCGGTTCCATGTCGGTTGCCACCGCGTACCCGGTGCCGCGGGAGGAGAACAGAGCCACGTTGTAGCCTCGCAGGCGATGCCAGTGGATGCCATGCTCACGCGGGGCCTGCGCCGATCCGAGGGCGCTGGGGTCGAAAATGAAGACCGAGACTCGCCGGCCGTTCACGCGGTAGGTGAGGTAAGCGGCATCGTGCTCCCTGAGGTTGGCCAGCCGTCCTCCCACCAGCCGGACCTGCTTGCGCTTGAACACGGGCGGACGGACGGCGAAGGGGACCTTGTCGGTGAAGAACCCCCGCACGGCATCGGGGCTGGAGGCCAGGACGTCGAGCGGCAGATTTCGTCGATGCCACTGGACGCTGTACTCGGCCAGCGCCTCCTTGGGTGGCGGCTCCCGTCGCTGGGAGATGGCCGCCCCCACGACGATGGTCGCCGCAGCAGCCGCAGGAATCAGCCAGCGGAGACCTCGGATGGCCCAGCTCTCGGGCCGCTCCACCTCGGCCAGCGCCTCGCGCACCCGCGCCCTGAGCTGCGGAGGAGTCCGGGTCTCGTGCTGCAGGCTCCCACGCACCTTCTGACGAAACGCCTCCTCGAACTTGACCCTTCGACCACACTCCTCGCAGGTTCGTAGATGGGTGGCGACCGCCACGCGCTCCGCCTCGTCGAACTCACCGTCGAGGTAGGCATGAAGGAAACCCTGGACCTCACGGCAGTCCATCAGTTGCCTTCCTTCCTTCGACGGTAGGCGTCGAGGTCCGTCGTGCCGTCATCGCTGCGCACAGGCTGAAGGTATCCCTGCTCGACGGCATAGTCGTACAGCGCCTTCTGGAGCAGGCGACGCCCTCGATGCAGGCGGCTCATCACCGTGCCGACCGGGCATCCCAGGATCTCCGCGATCTCCTTGTAGCTGAAATCGTGGACGTCGCACAGGATCACCGCCAGCCGGAACTCCTCGGGGAGCTGTTCCATCGCCGCGCGGATCTCCTCGGCCGCCAGCCGGTCCAGGATGCCCGACTCGGCATCGCGTCCGGCGGTGGTGGCGCTGGCCAGGAACAGCTCGATGTGCCCGGTGGTCTCCACCTCGGTGTGCAGCCGGCTGATGTTTCGCCGCTTGCGTACTGTGTTGTAGAAGGTGTTTACCAGCACCTTGAACAACCAGGCCTTGATGTTGCTCCCGGGCTGGAAGCGATGGAAGAAGCGAAACGCCTTGACCAGGCTGTCCTGCACCAGGTCCTGCGCGTCGGCCTCGTTTCCAGTCAGACGCAGCGCCATGCCATACAGGGCATCCAGGTGTGGGAGCGCGTCGCCCTCGAAGACCTCCCGCTGGCTGATTCGTGACACTTGTTGTGCTTCCGTCCGTCTGTGGGACTGAACCCACGCTGGCCTGTCCCTATTCCTGCTCTGACCGCCCGTGCGGGAGCTGATTTTGCCACAGCAGCCGCAGGGACGGTACAATCAGCTTCTGGTGGATCGCCGTCATTCCACATTGCTGATCGGCCTGGTCGTGGCACTGCCTCTGCCCGCCCGATCGATGGATCTGCACCAGATGGTCCACCGATGGGCCGATCTCCAGCGGATCCAGCAACTGAAGCAGGACCGGCGGCTCGATGTCGTTGCGCTGGCCAACAGCCGCGCCCTGGCCGAGCTTGCGGGCCAGCCGCCCGACGGCGCCTCCGCATATCTCAGATTCCTTCTTGAAAAACATGGCGTTATGGATTCCGTGATCCATGGTGAAGCGCTCGAGCTGCGGGCTGGTCCCTTGGAGGACCAGGTGGAACAGCTGCTGCGGCGACGTGTGACTTATGGAGCGTTCACCCACTATGGCATTGGCCATGTCGCCAGCTCAGAGCTCCATCCGCATGGGATCCTTAGTTTGATCCTGGTACGTCGGCTGGTGGATCTGCGGCTGCTCAAAGACCGCAGACAGATCTGTGCTGTGGGCGGCAAGGGTGCTGTGGGCGGCAAGGGTGCCACCCTCCTGGTCACCCTGCCCAATGGACGGTTGTACGAGCGCGCGTTCCGCCGCCGCTGTCTGCGCCTCCCACGAGGGCAGCGCGGGCGGTATCAGCTGGAGGTGATGGTTGACGGTCCCTATGGGCCGGAGGTGGCGGCCCTGTCCCCGATCTACGTCGGTGTGGCTCCGCCGCAGCTACCAACATACAAGCTCTATCCATCTGAAATCGGAGGGGAACACCAGGAACTCCGGCTCCTCCGACTGGTGAACCGGACGCGACGCTCCACCCGGCTGCCACCCCTGCAGCCGTCAAGCATCCTCGCCGCCGCCGCCCGGTCCCATAGTCGGGACATGCTGACAGGCGGGTATTTTGGCCATCTCTCACCCACTCGAGGGGACCTCGCACAACGGTTGAACCAGGCGGGACTCTACTGTCGCCAGGCCAGTGAGAATCTGGCCCTCGCCACCAGCGTTGCTCGAGCACACGATAGTCTGATGACCAGCCCCAGCCACCGACGGACCTTGCTGGATCGCGCCTCGACCCACGTCGGGATTGGGATCGCGACGGATCCTGCGCTTGGATTGCTGTATGTGACTCAGATCTTCGCTCACCCCTGACGCCCTGGTGTTTCATCCCAAAGCGTCTGGCGCGTCAGCTGTGCCAGATAGTGCCAAGTGTGCCGTGACTTTTTGTGAGCCATGGAAGGGCATCCCTGCAACTGTTGAGAAATGGAGTCCCCAGAGTTTGGCCTGCTGATTGCAGAAACCGGGAATCAGCCAGGCCAACACGAGGAGGAGCCAATGTCAGCCACAGCCAGCGCCACCATCCAGGCAAGCAGCTCTGATTGCTCTCAGATGCCAGTATTTCGTGTTGTCCAGGCTCCCAGAATAACCCTTCCGGCGCTGGTGGAGCAATTGCTGCGGGGTTTCGATGGACGCCGGTCCCTGGAAGAGGTTTGCCAGCAGGCCCAGATTTCCGTGGCCAAGGGTCAGGCGGTTGTCAGAAAACTCACACAGCTGGGGATTATCGAGACGGTAACCCACCCCGTGATCCACCTGGCAAAGACACCCAAGACCAGGACATCGATGTCAGCATTCACCCCCGAGGAAGAGGCGTTCTTCGCCTCCGAGGTCGAGCCGATCGACGAGTGCGATGAGGAGTTCGAGTCAATGGGTGAAAAAGTGAGCCTCTTCGTCTCCGACCTGATTCTCCGCCTCAAGGGCAGCCCCGCTTTCTAGCCTGTACATCCCTCGACCCATCAAATCCTGACCTCCGTTGAACAGTTTCATCGGTCGCACCGTACAATGATTGTGGAGGTGGTCTCGTCGCACGTGTGGAGATCACACTTTGCGATGTCCCCGTCTGAGACAATTGCAGTCCGGTGTGATTGCGGCAGGAGGGTGGAGCGTGGGTAGCACATGTGCGTTGACACCTCTTTGGGGTAAGCTCTACGCTACTCGTTCTGGGCTCCAACGACCGGATCTGATCCGCCGCTTCGAGGACCAGACCTTGGAATGCGTCGCATTCCCTAACTTTCAGGAGGATGAACGATGAGACGTTGGGCTTTGCCACTGGGGATGATCTCTGCGCTGTTGCTCCTTGGCTGCTCGGGCGGCGAACCAGGTCCAGACCATCCGGTGCATGGGGTCAACCCGGACGGTAGCCCGAAGTGGGTGAACCGTGGCAGCGGCGCCTACGATGGGCAGCATGGCAAGTGCTTCTACGGCGTCGGTGTCCTCACCGGCATCCAGAACCCCGGCCTGGCGCGCCAGACCGTGGACAACCGGGCGCGGGGAGAGATCGCCAAGATGTTCGATCTCTACGTCGCGGCGATGATGAAGGACTACCAGCGCTCCACCACGGCGGGGGATTTCCAGGCCAGCGCCGAGGAGCAGGACGTCGTCTCGGCGCAGAAGACCATCACCGAGGTCACCCTGCGGGGGGTCGAGGTGCGCGACCACTGGACCGACCCCCAGGCCGGGACCATGTATGCCCTGGCCATCCTCGACGTCAACGGCATCATGAAGTCGCTCGATGAGGCCAAGCAGCTCAACACGCGTATCCGCGACTATGTAAGGGCCAACGCTCGACGCGCGTTCAATGATCTGGACAGGGAACTTTCCAAGCGCAGCCGACGCGACAAGTAGCGCACACCTGCAACCAGCGAGGAGGTCCTCGATGAACCGCGTGAAACGGGTGTGGATTCTGCTGGCCGTGCTGACGGCGCCTGCCGTGGCCCGGGCAGATGTCGAGCCCCCGGCGGGCAAGCCGGTGGTAGCCGTCCTGCCCTTCACCTCTCCGACCCGCTACAACCTGATGGGGCGCAACGCTCAGGAAGCGTTCGTCACCCAGCTGGTCAAGACCCGAAAGCTGCGGGTGATCCAGGCCACGATGGTCTCGCGCATGCTGCGCCGCCACGGCCTGCACTGGACCGGCACAGTCGACCCGCGGATCCTCAAGGCGGCCGCGCGGTGGCTCAAGGCCGACTACATGATGGCTGGCAAGCTGCGCTACGGCGGAGATGCCTTCGTCCTGTCGGTCCACGTGATGAACGTCCGCACGCTGGAGACCACCATGGCGGAGGACGTTGACTTTCGCGACTCGCGCAAGATGCGGGTGGCCGTGCGGGTGGCGGCCAAGAAGATCGCCGGGTCCGTGACCGGGACCAGCTCCGGCTCGGGCAAGGCGGATCTGTTCCTCAACGTCAACCCCCGCGCCTTCTACGACACCTCCGACGCCGGCATCCGCGCCATGAGCTACATCGTGAACCGCTTCCGCTTCAGCGGCACCGTGGAGTCGTCCGACGAGTCCTCCAAGACGGTCACGGTCAAGGGCTACGCCGGCAACCTGGTCCAGGGCGTCCCCCTGGACATCTTCTCCACCAGCGGCATCGGCGAGCCGACGAAGGTGGCGGTGGTGTACTTCACAAAGAAGGTCGCCGGCGGTTTCGAGGCTCGCTACCGCATGGCGACGGAGGACGGCATCGAGCTGGGCGCCAGGGTGACCAACGCCGACCACCGCTGGACCGTCGCCGTCGGTAAGATCGAGGACGAGGCCGAGGACAACGACAAGCTGGTCCAGCGCTTCCGCTCGGCGCTGCTGGAGAAGATGTCGGAGGGGACCAAGTTCCAGCAGATCGAGGGCGGCTCCACAGACTGGCTGGCGAAGCTGTCCAACCGGCGCACCCGGTTCATGGCCTTCCGCAAGCTCTTCGCCCGGGGCATCGACCTGGTGCTGGAGGGCAAGTTCTACGGATCGAGCGGGTCCCGGCGGGCTCACTTCAAGATCTTCTCCACCCTGACGGGCAAGCTGCTCGGGGAGCCAAAGTTCGAGACCAGTCTGTGATGATGGCGTGAACAACCAACGTCGGGGGCCGCGGCTCCCGATGGAGTGACACAGGAGCGAAGAGATGACGCGTTTCAAGTCCCACATGGCGCTTGCCACGATCACCGCACTCGCGCTGATGATGATCAGCTGCGGTCCCCCCCCCGGACCCAGCACATCGGTTCAGCGCGTCAACCCCAACGCCCAGATCGACCTGTCGGGCGAATGGAACGCCACCGACGCCAACCAGGTCGCGTCTGTCATGATCCGCGACTGCCTCAACAGACCCTGGGCTGCCAAGTTCAAGGCGGAGAAGGGCAAGGAGCCGGTGGTCCGGCTCTACCCGATCCGCAACCGCTCGACCGACCACATCGACTGGCGCTTCTTGTCCAAGCAGGTCGAGATGGAGCTGATCAACTCGGGCATGGTGAAGGTCGTCTCGGATCTGCAGGAGGCCGGGACCCAGCGCCTCGAGCGGGCGGACCAGGCCCGCAACGCCTCCGACTCCACCGTCAAGTCCCAGGGTCAGGAGACCGGCAGCGACTTCACACTCAACGGCTGGATCCTGACCCAGAACGACGCGGCCGAGGGCCAGGAGGTCAAGGCCTACGTCACAACCATGGAGCTGACCAACTCGGAGAGCAACGAGAAGGTCTGGATGAAGGTTCACAAGATCACGAAGGTGATCACCCGCGCCGCCAGCGAGTGGTAGCACCTTCGCCCCACCCAACCTACCATCACTGAAAAGGTCAGAGCGATGTCTCTTTCTCGGAATGTCGTGCCTCTGTGTGTTGTGCTGGCCGTCGCCGCCTGCGGCCAGACCAAGATGGTGCAGACCACTGGACAGATGCGGCAGCAGGTGATCGACGGCAACTACCCGGGCGCCCTGGCCACCCTGCGCCAGAGCAAGAACCAGGGCTTCAAGGAGCAGGACCGGGTCGTGTTCTGGATGAACGAGGGCATGCTGCTCCACCTGACCGGCGCCTACAAGGAGTCGACTGGTATTCTGGAGCAGGCGGAGCGCCGCTCGAAGGAGCTGTACACCAAACGCATCTCCAAGTCGATCAAGGCCGCCTTCACCTCGAACGCGGCAACGGACTATGAGGGCGAGGACTACGAGAAGGTCCTGCTCAACGTGTTCAAGGCCCTGGACTACCTCGCCCTGCGCAACGTCGGGGAAGCGCTGGTCGAGGCGCGCAAGATCAACGACAAGCTCAAGCTGTTCAACACCAAGTACAAGCACAAGAACGTCTACAACCAGGACGCCTTCGCGCACTGGCTGACGGGACTGCTGTACGAGATGGAGGGCTCATACGACGACGCCCGCATCAGCTACGTCCAGGCCTTCGAGCTCTACCAGAGCGACTTCGCCGTGCGCTACGGCATGCGGCCGCCGGGCTACCTGGGCGAGGACGTGGTCCGCGCTGCGCTGCTGTCCCAGGCCCAGGAGGTGGCCCAGGAGTACCGCGGGAAGTACGGCGCCGACCTGGGCCAGTCCCTGGAGAAGATGAAGACCCAGGGAGAGATCGTGCTGATCAACCTGAACGGCGAGGGCCCCTCCAAGAGCGACTACGTCGTCACCTGCTGGTTCCTCTCCGCCCTCAACTGGGCCTGCGACGGCGAGCCGGGCGGCGAGTTCATGAAGCGCACCACGATCACCGTCCCGGCCAAGGGCACCGTGGTCAAGGTGGCTTTCCCCGAGCTCCACATCCGCGAGCCGGTCAACGGCAGCATCGAGATCGGCGTGGGAGGACAGACCGCCACGAGCCAGCCGGCGCTGCCGATCAGCCACATCGCGGTCAAGGTGCTGGCGGACAAGATGCACCGCGTCTGGCGCGACGCCATCATCCGCGTCGTCACCAAGACGCTGTCCTCCAAGGCCGCCGGGGCCGTGGGCAAGAAGGTGGGGGGCGGCCTGCTGGGCTGGGCCGCCGAGAAGGGCAGCAGCGCGGCGATGCAGGCCTTCGAGGAGGCGGACAAGCGGGCCTGGACCACGTTGCCGTCCAGGATCGACGTGGCCCGGATCCTGGTGCCCCCGGGCACCCACACGATCCGCATCGGCGTCCCGCGGGGCCGGGGCGGGACGATCCCCAACGTGAAGGTGGCGGCGGGCAAGCGGGTGATCCTCACCTGGCGCACCGTCCCGTGAGCTGGACGTTGAACTGCCGCCACGGCGGCAGGACAAGGAGAGAACGATGAGCAGAGCATTCATCATCACGGTGCTTGGGGGCAGCCTCGTGGGGCTGTTTGGCTGCGGCCCACCGGGGCCGGGTCCGGCCTACGGCGGCGGCCCGGGACCGGGCGGCAAGCCGGGCTGGGTCGAGACCGGGCGCTCGATGCGCTACGTTGACACCGAGTACCTCACCGGCGTGGGCCGCGGCCCCGACCAGAGCTCCTGCGAGCGCGACGCCCGCGCCGCCCTGGCCAAGATCTTCGAGGCCCAGATCTCCCAGGTCTCCCAGGACTGGCAGGGACACTTCTCGCGCGTGGGCAACATGGGGCTCAACGTGAAGGTGGAGGCGATGAGCGTCAGCCAGCTGACCAGGGTCTCGACCGACAAGGTGCTCAAGGGGACCAAGGTCGTCGAGCAATGGCAGGGTGAGGGGACGTACCACTGCTTGGGCGGGCTGGAGCGCATGCCCGCCGCCCGCACCCTGCGCGAGCAGATCACCCTGATCGACGCCGAGATCAAGGCCCAGATCGACAACGGTGACGCTGCCGCCACGCCCACGGCCAAGTTCATGGCCTACGCCCGGGCGATGGAGCGGCTGCAGGAGCGCGAGGCGCTCAACGTGGACCTGCGCATCGTCGATCCGCGCGGTGTGGGCCAGCCGTCGGCGATCGACTTCGCGGCGCTGGTGAGCAAGTTCACGACCCAGCGCGGCAAGATCAAGGTCGGCCTCAAGCTGACCGGCACCAAGGCGTCACGGATCCAGACCTGCCTGGCCGAGGAGCTGTCGAAGAAGCAGATCGATGTGCTCGAGAACACGAGCGACGTGGACGTGATGATCCATGGCAACCTGAAGTACGAGAAGGCCGGGATCATCAACGGCTCTCACATGGTGCAGGCCGACGTGAACCTGCGGCTGACCGACGTGGAGAACGGCCGCACGCTGTCCGCGTTCCACGACAGCATCAAGGTCGGGCGCCCGACCCTGCCGGCGTCGGTCCAGCTCGCCGTGTTCAAGCTGTGCCAGCAGGTGATGCCGCAGCTGGTGCAGAAGATCCGCAGCCGCTTCAAGTAGCCCTCTCCCGCCTCTGCCCTTCTCATTTGGCCGGCCCTGTGTTCTCCTTGACTGTCTGATCGAGACTGGGGAGGCCCGCCATGAGAACTCGATGGTTGATCGCAGTCGTGCCCGTGCTCGCGCTGTACGCCGGGCCGGTGCTGGCCCAGGACATCGGCCCGGACGCAGCACCCGCGTACGATCTGGCCCTGCCGGACCAGGCCCTGCCCGACGGCCCCACCGTCGACGCGCCCGGCGGCGACCTGCCGCCGTACGACATCTCGGGGTACGACGGCATACCCACCAGCTGCGCCCAGGCCGTCGGCAAGCACTGCACCTCCGCGGGCACCGAGTGCGGGCTCCAGGCCAACTGCCTGATGCTCAGTGCCACCGACGGCATCTGCACCTGCACCTGCACAGCCGACGACCCGGGCACGCCCCTGGTCAACGAGGACACCTGCCCCGAGCTGAACAAGAACATCTGCGGCACGGTGCAGCTGTCCGACGGCACTCAGCAGCACTACTGCTTCAGACTGTGTCAGCCCAAGCTGGGCGCCAACGACTGCGACAGCACCATCTCCTGCCACCCCTCCGCCGAGGCCTTCACCGGCCAGGTGGACAAGACGGTCTGCCTCTACCGGGGGTGCACGATGGGCGCCGACTGTCCGGTGCTGACCGGTCAGAGCTGCAACACCGGCTCGCCGAGCTGCGGCACGGGGGAGACCTGCCTCGAGCTGCAGGAGGGCAGCGCCCAGGGGCTGTGCGCCGCCCCCGGCAACTGCGACGCGGCCAGCGGGCTGTGTGACAAGCACTCCACCACCAGAGCCGCCGCCAAGGTCGGCGACCCGTGCAAGGCCGACACCGACTGCGGGGAGTACATGAGCTGCCAGATCGAGTTCGACCCGACGACCCTGGGCGGCAAGGACCACGGCAGCCCCTGCGCCACCGACACCGACTGCTGCGGTCAGTGCAGCTACGGCGGCTGTCAGGGCAGCTGCGCCGTGCACGCTCGCAACGGCTACTGTGTCGTGCGCGGCTGCACCTTCGCCACGGCCACGGCGTTTTCGGAGTTCGCCTGCCCGACCGGCTCGAGCTGCAACCAGCTGTTCTGGGGCGGGATGTGCATGAAGACCTGCGACCTGGCCACCGCGTCCGACTGCCGGGGCAACGCGGCCGACCTGTTCGGCGACTACGAGTGCCGGGCCTGGAACAACCTGTCGGTGAGCGGGACGGCCATCTCCGACACCCCGGTCTGCGACTTCGGCGACACCGGACGCTGCTCGCTGTTCGCCAACGTCCCGAGCCTCGACTGCACCTACCTCGGCACGCAGAACAACCCGACAGACATGAGCTGCCGCACGCTGGACAACGTCAAGACCGGCAACCCCAAGGACCCGCGGGGCTTCTGTCTCGACGACACCCCCTCCGGGCCACCACCCGCCGGCCCGGACGCCGGGCCCGAGGGAGGCGTCCCGGACGGCGGACCGATGCTCGACTACGGCCCGGGGCCCGAGGGAGGAGCGGCGGGCGACGACTCCGTGGGTCCCGACGGCTCCACGTCCTCGGGCGGCGGCGATGGCTGCGGCTGCGAGGTGGGTGGGCGGCCGGCGCGCGGTGGCTTGCTGCTGTTGCTGCTGCTGGGACTGGCGCTCGCCGCGCGGCGGCGCTGACCGCGGGCTACCTGAAGGGATCGCCGCTGGGCATGCCGCCCGGGTCGGCACCGGGGATGCCGATGCTCCTGGTAAGACGAAAGGTCTTGGTGTCGTCCTCGTCCCCGGCCAAGATGGTGACCCACTTGTCGGCGCTCCCGCCGCGGGCCAGGAGCAGCCGCATGCTCTGACCCGGCTTGAGCGTCAACGTGAGCGGCGTGTAGCCCAGGGTCGTCTTCCCATTGAGCCGGACACGTGCCTTGGCCGGCACCGTGACCAGTCGGATCTGCACCTTCGTCTTCTTCGGGGGCCTTGGCTTGTCAATCGGCTTGGGCTTGTCGATTGGCTTGGGCTTGTCGATCGGCTTGTCGATCGGCTTGTCGATCGGCTTGGGCTTGTCCACCGGCTTGGGCTTGTCCACCGCCGGCTTGTCCACCACCGGCTTGGGCTTGTCCACCGCCGGCTTGTCCACCGCCGGCTTGTCCACCGCCGGCTTGTCCACCACCGGCTTGTCCACCACCGGCTTGGGCTTGTCCACCGCCGGCTTGTCCACCGCCGGCTTGTCGCCGGTGTTGTTCTCGACGTTGTTCTCGGTCGACCCGCCGGCCATCGCAACTGTCGTGCCCGTACCGGAACCGCTGCCGACCGCCGGCGTCTCCGTCGACGAGCCGCTGCCTGCCGTGGCCACAACATCCCCACCATCCCCACTGTCCTGCTTTGCGAAGTACAGGAAGTAGGCCGCCGCTCCTCCGCCGCCGCCCACCAGCACCACCGCGCCCAGGATGATCCCCACGATCAGCCCAGTGTTCCCCTTCTTCTTCTGGGCCGGCGCCTGGCCCCAGTTGGAGGGAACCACCGGCACGGAGTCGGCGGGGCCGGGAGAGACCGCCGCCGCCGCGGGCTGCTGTGCAGTCCCGGGCGCCATCATCGTCTTGGGGATCGGGGCCGGCGCCTGGGCCGCCGGCCCGGGCCCAGTCTGGAACGCCGGAGATGAAATCTGCTGCGCCGCTGGACCAGGGCCCGTCTGGGGGACCTGCCCCTGAGGACCGGTGACCGAGGGGGGCATCATCGTCGGCTGCGTGCCCACGTCGAGCGACATCGCGACGGGAGGAGGTGCGAGGGCCATGCCATCCGACACGGTGGCCTGCATGCCCACGGCCAAAGGGCCAACGGCCAGAGGTGCCGCGGCAGGGGCGGCTGCCGGAGATGCACCGCCGCCAAAGGCCATGGTGGCTGCCGCGGGCTTCGCGCCGGGCTGGGCCGCGACCCCACGAATGCCATCCAGCACATCGACCAGAGCCTGACCCATGTCCCGGATCGACCCGTAACGCGCGTCCGGCTCCTTCGCCATGCCCTTGAGGATGATGTCCTCGATCGGCCTGGCGATGGAACGGCCCGGCGTGACGGTGGACGGCTTGGGCGCCGGCTTGGTGATGTGCTGCGACAGGATGCCCATGAAGGACTCGGCCTTGAACGGCACCTGCCCGGTGAAGATCTCGAACAGCATCACGCCCACCGAGTAGACGTCGGCCCTGTGGTCCAGCTTCTGTCCCAGCGCCTGCTCCGGCGACATGTAGTGCGGCGTTCCGAACACGGTGCCGGTCTTGGTCAGGCTGTTGTTGTTCTCGGTGCCCGAGACCTTGGCGATGCCGAAGTCCAGGATCTTGGCCACCTGGCTGCCGTCGGAGCGCCTGGTGAGGAACACGTTCTCCGGCTTCATGTCGCGGTGGATGATCCCCTTGGCGTGGGCCGCGGCCAGACCGTTGCAGACCTGGACCATGATATCCAGCGCGCTGACCGGATTCATGCCTCCCGGCACCTGCATCGCCTCGGCCAGGCTCTCGCCGGCGAGGAACTCCATGCAGAGGTAGAACCGTCCATCGTCCATCTGGCCGAAATCGTCGATCGCGACGATGTTGTCATGGCCGATGCTCGAGGCGGACTGGGCTTCCTGCTTGAATCGCGCCAGCGCCTCGGGGTTGCTGCTGATCTCGGGGTGCAGCACCTTGACCGCCACGCTCTTGGTGATGTGGACGTGGTCGGCGGCGTAGACCTCCCCCATGCCGCCCTGACCCAGCAGCTTGGTCAGCCGGTAGCGTCCGGCGATGACCTGTCCCACCAAGGACTTGGGCTGCTCGCCGTCCGGCAGCAGCTGCGTCCCGTCCTTGGGGCAGAAAGTCCCTTCCTGGAAACGGCCGTTACATGTTGTGCAGTAGGGCATGGCTCAATGCTAATTTCTGTTTGGTGTGTTGTAAATCGCACAATCGACACCCCCCTCGATCATCATACGGGCTACAGTCCAAAAATATTGCAGTGCTGGAAGCGGATCCCGCACTCCTCGATCACCCGGGCCAGCCTGTGGGCGCGGGCCGCACGCATGTCGTGGGTGCTTCCATCCCGTCCCTCCCACTGATTCCAGCGGGCTCGATGGTCCTCGGGGAACCGCACCCCGAAGCGCTGTGGGTCCTGCTCCACCTCCGACAGGGGCTTGATGTAGAACACCGACAGCGAGTCCACCTCGTGGATCCACGCGGAGTTGTGCCGCAAGAACTCGCAGGTCTGCTCCAGCTCCTGCTCCGTCTCGTCGGGAAACCCCACCATCAGACCGATGTTGCAGCAGATCCCGGCGCGGCTCAGCTGCTCCAGGGTCTGCGCCGCCAGCTCGGACCGGTGGGGCTTGCGCATCCGCGCCAGCACGGAGTCCGAGGCTGACTCCATGCCGAAGCGCAGCAGGACACACCCGGAGCGCCTCAGCGTGTCCGGCAGCTGCGTGGGCATCTTGCGCAAGTAGGCGTAGCTCGACCACTCGATCTGCAGCTTCCGCTGGACCACGCCGTCGCAGAACGCCTCGAGCGCCTCGAGGTCGCCGTTGATCGCCAGATCGTTGAACTCGAACCGGCGGACGCCGTGGCGCTGGACATGGTACTCCACCTCGTCCACCACATCCTCGCCGCACCGGCTGCGGTGCTTGCCCCAGAAGGGGTAGTCCCCGCAGAAGCTACAGCGGCAGACGCAGCCGCGCCCGAGCGCGAGCGGCATCGGCTGCCCTACGTCGGGATAGGCGGCCACGGTGAACCCCTCATAGGTCGGCCAGAGATGGTGGCGCAGATCGACCGGGGCCCGGCTCCCGCTGGCGTCGACCGCCGCCGTCGGGCTACAGAGCGTGCCGGGGATGCCGTCCAGTGGCTCCCCTCGCTCCAGGTGGGCGACGATGTCGAGCAGGGTCTGCTCTCCCTCTCCGAGCACGAACAGGTCCACCACGCCCGGCGGGATCTGCCGGCGCTCGCCGTCGACGTAGACACCGAGGCCACCGAAGACGATGGTGCAGCCGGGTTGTCGCTCGCGCAATCGGCTGGCCGCCTCGACGCTGATGCGGGCGTTGGACTGGTTGATCGAGAACCCGTAAAGCTGCGCGCCGGCCGCGGCCAGCCGGTCGACACCGGACTCGAGCGGCTGCTTTAGCTCGCACAGGGTCTGCTCGAAGCGCTGCGGGTCGACCCAGGCGTCGGCAGACTGCGGTTGCCACAGCCGCGCGAGCTCGGGCTGCCGCTCGATCTGCAGGAAGATCTCCAGGTTGAGGTCGGTCA
>Ga0180009_10004874_pt1 | contig 14611 bp, 8 predicted proteins | sample OS_PC_MetaG_FD_123537 | JGI IMG/M metagenome (GOLD analysis project Ga0180009, IMG submission 123537) | Groundwater microbial communities from the Aspo Hard Rock Laboratory (HRL) deep subsurface site, Sweden - OS_PC_MetaG | ecosystem: Environmental > Aquatic > Deep subsurface > Groundwater...
TCCTGCTCTACCGGCTTCTGTTCTTCCGGTTTTTTTTCCTTCGGTTTCTCCTCTTCAACAATAGCAGGGGCTTCTTCGACTTCCTGTGTAATAACCTCTTCTTTTACAACTTCTTCCTGAGGTTCTGCCGGTTGTGGCCTGGGGGGAGGAGGGGTGCTGGGCGCAGGAGACTCCTCCTGGATATTGCCCATGCCAACATCGCTGCTGCCCAGATTAACTTCTACTCCTTCCTCTCCCGGTAGGGGAAGTGGAGTGGAAAGTCCCAGGAAAATCAATGCAACCAGGATGGCAATATGAAAAATTATACTGCCGGCAATGGCTTTGATCTTATTTCGTTTTTCCCTGGTCATTTTTTCGGACTGGTAGCAAGGATTACTTTATGACGTGTATTATACTTATTATTGATGTTGTTTACCGCATCTATGACATTAACCACATACTGGACAGGAACGCTTTTATCTGCTCTCAGTACAACCGATCCTTCGATTTGTCCGGCCAGAACCTGATCTATGATCCCCTGAAGTTGAAGCTCCGACACCCTTTGTTCTTCAACATAATAACGGTAATTATCGTCGATATATACCGTGAGGGTTTGTTTGGCCATGGTCTTGCTCGTACTCTGAGGAAGCAGAAGTTTGATGGCATTGGGTGCAACCAATGTGGAAGTAAGCATGAAGAAGATGAGCAGGAGAAATACCAGATCCGACATGGATGCAGTGCTGAATTCTGCACTTCGCTTATTTCTTGTTTGTATTGCCATGGGTGGTATTTTTATCAGGCAGCCGGTTCATTTAATAAATCCATGAATTCAGTGGAACGGGCTTCCAATATATACACTACTTTTTCAATCCTGGATACCAATATATTATAGCAAACATAAGCCAGAATACCCACAATCAAACCTCCTACCGTGGTTACCATAGCCTGGTAAATCCCACTGGATAGTAATGCTACATCGATATTGTTACCTGCCATCGACATGTCGTAAAAAGCAATGATCATGCCAATCACAGTTCCCAGAAAGCCGAGCATAGGTGCTGCCCCCGCAATGGTTGCCAAACCGGCTACATTCTTCTCCAGCCTCGATATTTCCAGTTTACCGACATTTTCAATGGCTGCAGTAATATCATTCAATGGCCGGCCAATCCGCGACAATCCTTTTTCTATCATTCTGGCAATGGGGGTATCGGTACTTTTGCAAAGAGCAACCGCTGAATCAATACGCCCGTTATGAATGAAATCACGGATATTATTCATGAAATTTTTGTTTTCCCTGGAGGCTCTGCTGATGGTAAAATACCGCTCGAGAAATACATATATAGCAATAATGGATAATACACCCAATATTGCCATGATCCACCCGCCTTTGAGCACCAGTTCATAAACAGAGAGGGTAATTTCAGTCGGATCTTCCCCGGCGCCGGTAAGCGCTGCATTTACTTGCAGTAATATTCCTGTTTCCATGAAGATTTTATTTTGCTCTAAAATTATTGATGTTTCAGGATGCCCGTAATCCCTTTATGTTTATTTTTTAAACAATACAGTGTTAATTAAACTCAGGAAACCGGTTTTTATTACATTCGGTGAAGTTCAAGTTTTTTATGTTCCATTACACAGCATCAGTTTAAAATATGATATAGATCAACTTTATATAAATTTCAGATGTGGAAAATAAAGAAGCTTAAAATCTTTTTTACTTTTGCAGCCAATTATTCACCCCAAAATACGAGCTTATGTTTTATGTAATGATTGGGATTTTTATTGTCGGGTATGTATTGATTGCCCTGGAACATCCCATTAAGGTTAACAAATCCGCCACAGCCCTGCTGTTGGGTGTTGTTTTATGGACGAGCATGGTCATTGCCGGTGAGTCTATCCTGATCAATCCAACCGAATTCAAGCATTACCTTGAAGGTATCGCAGGAGGAGATTTCCTGGGATGGTTGGTACACAAAGAGCTTTTACATCATCTCGGGGAAATTTCCGAGATCCTGTTTTTTCTGCTGGGAGCAATGACCATAGTCGAGCTGGTTGACTCATATCAGGGCTTTGGCATTATTACCGACAAAATACAAACTACAAAACGGGCAAAACTGCTTTGGGTTACTTCTATTCTTACTTTCTTCATGTCTGCAGTTCTCGATAACCTGACTACCTCAATTGTAATGGTAGCCTTGTTGAGAAAACTGATCGCCGACAAAAAAGACCGTTGGTTTTTTGCAGGAATGGTAATTGTTGCGGCCAATGCCGGTGGAGCCTGGTCACCCATAGGGGACGTGACTACCATTATGCTATGGATTGCCGGTAAAGTAACTACCTTGAATATTATCAAAATGACAATACTTCCCAGTATTGTCTCTTTGGTGGTTCCACTGCTCATACTCTCTCTGACATTGAAAGGAACGGTTAAAAGGCCTGCACAATCGCAGAAAAGCCATCATGGGCTGGATATACCAAAAATTCAAAGCAATGCAATATTCTTTATTGGGGTGGGTGGCCTGCTCTTTGTCCCGGTTTTCAAGAGCTATACTCATCTTCCTCCCTATCTGGGCATGCTGTTTTCGCTGGGTGTGTTATGGACCATCACCGAAATTCTGAACCGGAATAATCATCATAACGAAAATTCAAGGTATCTGACCGTGGCCGGTGTGTTGAGAAAGGTTGATGTTCCCAGCGTACTCTTCTTCCTGGGTATATTGCTCGCAGTTGCCGGGCTCGCAACAGCAGGTCACCTTGAGTTGCTGGCTGATACTCTGAGAACACACGTTGGAAATCTATACGTGATCAATATAATTATTGGTGTGCTATCCGCTGTAGTTGACAATGTACCATTGGTCGCCGGTGCTATGGGTATGTACAATTTTCCGCCGGATCACTATTTCTGGGAATTCCTGGCTTACTGTGCCGGTACAGGTGGTAGCATCCTAATCATCGGCTCGGCTGCAGGAGTCGCCGTTATGGGTATGGAAAAAATTGATTTTATATGGTACCTCAGAAAGATAAGCCTTCTTGCTTTGATTGGATACCTGGCTGGTGCCGGTGTGTACATCCTCCAGGAAGAGTCTGGTATCCTGCATAAAAAACACGTGGAAGCTGCCTATGTTGTAAATGTAAATGACAACAAGGATATCATCAATTATCTCACCGCACATGAGTTTTACCAAAAACCCGAAACAAGGGAGAGCCATGAGCCAATGGAAAGCCACCTGGATGGCAATTACATCCACTTTATTAAGTTTAATGATGAAGCAAACGGTGAAACTTACCTGGGATATAATTGTAAAACGATCACCGATGGCAATGAGATTTGGGATGGTAAGTTATTAAAAGGCAAGCTGGAAGTGAAGAAGATATCCGAAGGGGAAGTATTGCTGAATGTGCTTCAAAAAACATTCCGACTGGATGACCAGGGAAGGCTTTTTGAATTGCAGGATGCAGGAGAAGGGATGAAGCTCGAAGTTGAATGGGGTAAAAAAGTCTTTGAAGAATAAATGGTTGATAATGAAATGAAAGCCGGATTTTTTCCGGCTTTTTTTATCCGTATATACTTCCTGAACAACTATCCCCAACGGCTCCCGTAACCGAAGATAAAACGTTTATCTCTCCCCTCAGCCTTAATAATCCTAAGAAAGCAAAAACCATAGCTTCTTTGAACTCAACGATATTCTTATCCGGGATGACTATTTTAACCGGGCTGTGGCTTTGTATCCTTTCAATCAGGAAATTGTTGTATGCCCCGCCACCGGTGATAAGCATTGTTCCTTTTGTCTCGTATATACCGATTGCCTTCGAAATTTGAATGGCGATGTGTTCTGTTACAGTCTGCAAACGATTTGCAATTGAAATTTTCTTGTTCAGTAAAGGTATCATCTCTCTTTCTACCCATTCAATTCCCAGCGATTTGGGGGGATCCTGATGGAAGTAAGTCAAGGCGTTTAGAGATTCGAGTAAAACGGGATTCAGCTTTCCGGATCTGGCAGTTTCCCCCTTGTTGTCGTATGCAAGTCTTGCCTTTCCAGCCAAATAGTTTAATGCAATGTTGCAGGCGCAAATATCAAAGGCTATCCGTTTGTTATCACTTTCCAAAGAAATATTGGCAATTCCCCCAAGGTTCAGGCAATAATCGTACTCCCCAAAAAGATACCTGTCGCCGACAGGTACCAGGGGTGCTCCCTGACCTCTCCTCTCTACATCCTGTGAACGAAAATCACAAACCACTTTCAACCCTGTCTCTGACGATAACACAGCTCCATCTCCGATTTGCAGGGTTATCTGTTTCTCCGGTTGATGGAAGACCGTATGACCATGTGAAGCAATGAAATCAGGCTTCAATCTGTACTGCCGGATGAAATTATTGACATGGAAAGCAGCCATCCTCGCCCATGCCTCACTTAAATGAGACATCCGGAGTTCATTCAGATACCTCGCAAGGGATAAAATTTTTTGCCATTTTTCCGGATAAGGAACAGTAATTGCACATGGCAAGGTAAATGACCACTTTCCATCACGCTCACTGAACTCGCAATAGGCTATATCCAGCCCATCCATGGAGGTACCCGACATAATCCCGATGGCACGGTAAGGTTTCATGGTCTGCTTTGTTTACAATTCAGGTAATAAGGTTTCAAGTCCTATCTTTCTGGATCCTTTGATTAGAATTTCGGCATTTTGTAATGGGTGCTTTTGCAGCCATTCTTTGAGAACAACGGTATCCTGAAAAAACTGATAATCAAATTCACCGGTGAATCCCGTAAAGATATGGCCACAAAGTATTACCTTATTGAATTTCCCTTTAACCGAATCAAGAACCTTTCGATGTTCAGATTCCGACTCCTGGCCCAACTCAAGCATATCTCCCAATACAATTACTTTTTGCTTTGCTTTTCGCATGGAAAAGAAGTTTAATGCCTGTGCCATACTGCTGGGATTGGCATTGTAGGCATCCAGGAAAATAAGGTTATTATCAGTCTGAACAATTTGCGAACGGTTGTTTTCCGGGATATATCCTGCGATGGCATCTGCCGTATCCTTTGCATTAACATTAAAATACTGTCCTGTGCAAATGGCTGCCAATATATTCTGGAAATTGTAAATACCATATAAGCTTGTAGTGAAATGCAGTTCGCCTTCAGGAGAATCCCATTTTATTTGCAGGAAAGGATCTTCTGCCGCGATGACAGCATGAATATCAGCTTTACTTGATGTTCCGTAGGTCACACGCTGCTTGTCTTTACTCAGATCCATAAGCAGTTCATCGTCATTGTTTACAAAAAGAGTGCCGTGGGTTTCCGAGATGTAACGGAACAATTCCGATTTAGCCTTAATAACTCCTTCCTGGCTGCCAAATCCTTCGAGGTGGGCTTTACCAATATTTGTTATCAGTCCGTGAGTTGGCCTGGCAATTCTGCAAAGGAAATCAATCTCGCCGATGTGGTTGGCACCCATTTCCAGTACAGCTATTTCGGCATCCTGAGGAATGGATAATATGCTCAGGGGTACCCCGATATGATTATTCAGATTGCCTTTTGTTGAAGATACTTTATATTTTTTTTGCAGGACGCGTGTAATGAGTTCCTTTGTGGTGGTTTTGCCATTGGTGCCGGTAAGTGCAACAATCGGGACAGAAAGCCTCGAACGATAGTGAGAAGCCAGATCCTGAAGGGATTTCAGAACATCTTCAACCAGGATATACCTGTTGCTAACAGCATAGGCAGCATCGTCGATGACAGCAATAGCGGCTCCTTTTTCAATAGCATTTGGCGCAAAGCGGTTGCCATCATAGTTATCGCCACGAATGGCAAAAAAGATTTCCCCTCCTTTAATGGTTCGTGAATCGGTTGATATACTTCCTGAATTCAGGAAGGCATTTATTAGCGCTTCGGTCATCCTGTTAATTATACATACAAAACCCCATCCTGGAATACAGAATGGGGCTTTGCATAAGTTCTTTCATATCTTATTTACCGGGCAATGGACTACCAACGCGTGACATTGCGCAGCGGAATCCGATATAATCAGTCGACAGGTTTTCATCGAGGAATCTTCTGATGCTGGGACTCAGGAAGTATGCCGGATCTTTCCATGAACCTCCCTTGTAAACCCTTGCATGGTCACTGATAAGTGTAGTTACCCCGTATTCATACATTTCACTGGTGGTATTGGGTCCCTCATTCTGGCTTTTCCAGTCATTGGTAAGGATGGTACCTCCATCACCGTCTTTATAGTTAATATTGTTCGCTTTGTTGTAATTTCTTCTACCGGCAATCTCCTCTGTAGAAACTTCTTCGTAACGGATCCGTCCCAGGCTGTCTTTTTCAACCAGGAAGCCTTCGAAATCGCGGATAGGATTTTTAAAGATATTCCCACGATATGGGTTAAAATCGGCGAAATCTTCAAGACTGAGTGGACGGTATACGTCCATGGTCCATTCGCTGACATTGCCACCCATGTTATACAATCCATAATCATTGGGCCAGTAGGAGCCGATAGGAGCGGGGATGTCGGCTCCGTCGTTGAGGTTTCCGGCAACACCCATATAGTCGCCACGACCTCTTTTAAAGTTGGCTACAAAACTGCCGTAATATTTCCGGTCGTCGGTACGGGTATAGTTCCCGTTCCATGGATATCTTCTTCTTTCAACAACCCTTTCATACAAAGTGTTCCCGATAAGTCCGAGGGCGGCATATTCCCATTCGGCTTCGGTAGGAAGCCTGTATTTGGGGAAAATAATACCATCCTGAATACCTGCACGGCGTGTGCCGGTGCTGTTGGGATTCATGTTCTCAAGGGGTTTATTGACAAGCCCTTCGTATTGACCTGCCAGATATGCTTCAGTGTTAAAGTTATTTTCATTTTTCTGGTCCGGGTCAAAATCCAGGATGCCACTCTGGATCAGCATCATCTCATTTACCCTGTCGGTTCTCCAGGTGCAGTAATCCAGCGCCTGAACCCAGTTGACTCCAACAACGGGGTATTGATGGAATGCAGGATGGCGGAGATAGGTCTCTACCAATGGTTCGTTATAGGCGAGCCTGTTTCTCCATACCAGTGTATCGGGCAGGGCCTTATTGTGAACCTGCGGGTAATCGGCACCGTAAACCCTTTTTAACCAGTAAAGGTATTCAAGGTAATCGAGGTTGCTGACTTCCGTTTCGTCCAGATAAAATGAACCGATGGTAACTCTTCTTGGGAAATTATCCCAGTCGAACATCACGTCTTCCTGGGTGGCCCCCATCACAAAGGTACCTCCTTCGATGAAAATAAGTCCCGGACCGGTAGGTTGATCTGTAACATCAGACACTTCAAAACCACCGTAAGCCGGATCATTGTATTTCCAGTTGGTAGTTCTTGAGTACTCTTTTTTCTTGAAAAGAGAGCAGGATGACAAGATAGCAATGGCCACTACAAGAAGTGCGACATTGAAGAACCTGAAATGCTTAACCATTTTAATGTCTATTTTTTAGTGTGTGTTATTAACTAAAACCTGGGGCAATTTATTGCCCTGATACGTCTTCTTTTTTCAAGGCAATTAAATTGCCAGCCTACAGTAATTTCATGGGCCCCTCCGGTTACGCTTTTAAGCTTCGAAAGGGTGATATCATAACTGTATGCGAACTTGAATGCCCGGTATTCTATTCCTGCCATCGGAATAAATGCATCTGCGTTTTCAAAGTTATGCCTGAACCAGGCTCCCAGTATGAAAGGGTATTTGGTCGCATACATACCTATATTCAACTCATGGAATGCCCCTTGTTGCATGTACATAAAATTAGGAGAAATCGAAAAATTTCCGAATTCTTCATCATAAGGATCATTTCCTGCAAGATCGATCATAGCACCGCCGTGCACCGTATATTTCATTTCCAGTTTGCTTTCGGCATTGCTGTAAAATGAATTGCTGGGTTGTGTGAGGTGATGAACTGCTATGCCACCATATAAACTACCTTTGTAAGAGATAGCAATACCTGCCGAAAAATCAGGATAACTGATTGTATTGTTGTCAGGAGGAGTCTCCGGTATTCCGATGGCCGGATTATATCCCTGCTGGGGATCTATCTGCTCCCCGAATTCCAGCTCATTCCAGTTGAGGTTCATCTGAGCGTATGAGCCCTCCAGGGCCATGTTCATGAAAACATGGTTGCTTACCTGTAAACGAAACGAATACATGAGGTTGATCATGTATGTGTTCAGCAACCCGTCACCGGCACGGTCGGCCAGCACATTGACACCGATGCCCCCTGAAATTTTGTTAATATACTGATCGTATGATGCGCTGTATGTGACAAAACTGTTGGAAAGACTAGGCCACTGATTCCTGTAATTGAAATTCAGCCTGGGACAAATATTGCTCCCGGCCAACGCAGGATTCAGATATAAGGGATTGCCATAAAACTGGGAAAAATGTGGATCAGGCTGCGATTGCGCTGTTAAAACAACCGGAGACACCATTAAAATTCCAGTAAACAAAAATATGGCAATCTTTTTGCACATTTTACAAGCAGATATAGCCTTGGTACTCATATGGGCTACAATTATACGAAGATTTTTTTACCCGGTATACAATTTTTTAAATAAACTTCATATCAGCAATATTAGTATGTTCGTGACGTTTAAATCAGGCATTTATCATGTCTCTTTGCATGCTTTTATTGAATTGTTTTGAACATTTTTACCCGCTTGTTCCTTATTTGTTTTAGGATATGGCGATTAAAAACATCACCCAAATGAAGATAAAGACAGTTATTTCCCTTTTGGTTGTTATACCCGGATTAATGCAGGCACTTTATTCACAGCAGATCTACCCGGTTGAGATCGATTGGTCCGGAGTTCGCGAATTTACATTAACTGAAGAGAGCAAAGTATTTCAATTGTATTTCGATGGTGCTGTTTATCTTCCGGCTAACCCGGCAATTCCCGTTTTTGAGTCGGTTTATCCGGCAGGGCAGAGGGAAAATCAGCCGATTGTTACCCTGCGCAACGAGAAATATGAGACAATAAGCGACAATAACCTTTCACGTGTGGAAGGGTTGGAATCCATTTCTGAGTCCGTCATGCCTGCGGCATTTCTGGCCTTCGAAAGAAAAATACCTTTTTACACTGTTTCCTTTGTACCCCTGCGTAAAAATCCGTTGAACGGGAATATTGAAAAACTGGTTTCTTTTGATCTGGAAATCAGGCCCGGGCAAATTTCCGCCACTCCGGTTACATCAAAGAGTTATCGTTCCTCATCCGTTCTGTCGTCCGGGAACTGGTATAAAATTGCTGTAAATAAAACCGGTATTCATCAGCTTACATACAACGATTTGGCTTCCATGGGTATCCCTGTCGATAATATTGATCCTGCCAATCTCCGTGTTTATGGAAACGGGGGCGGAATGTTACCCGAGAACCTGAATGCTTTCCGCTATGATGACCTCATGGAAAACGCCATCTTCGTCTCAGGGGAGAACGATGGGGTATTCAACACCGGAGATTATATCCTGTTTTTCGGGGAGTCTCCCAATCAATGGTATTTTAACGGGTCAGAGGAAAGATTTCATCATGCGACTAACGCTTTTTCAGATTATACCTATTATTTTATTACGAGCGACCTGGGTCCCGGTAAGAGAATCCCTGCACAAGCATCCGTAACTGACCCTGCAACACATAATGTGAACAGTTTTACGGATTTTGCCTACTATGAAGAAGATGAACTGAACCTTGTTCGTACCGGCAGAACCTGGTACGATTCCCCTCCCTTTGATATCACTTTGTCTTATTCCTATGGATTTACTTTTCCCAACCTTGATGTCAGTCAACCGGTATATTTACGTTCTGCCGTTGCTGCACGCTCCTATTCCTCCAGCAGCTTTAAATATTTTTATAACGGATCACAGGTGATGACTGCCAATGTGTTGAGTATTAACAGTTCTCCTTATTCCGACTATGCGAAAGCAAAAATTGCCAACACAACTTTTAATGCAAGTGGACCTTCAATTAATCTTAGGGTGGACTATTCCCGTACCTCTACCGGTGCATCCGGCTGGATGGATTATTTAGAAATTAATGCCATTAGAAATCTTGTTTTTCCGGGAAGCCAGCTTTCCTTCAGGAATCAGTATGTGAACGGACCAGGTAATATTGCTGAGTATACTCTTGCCAATGCTAATGCCTCGGTGCGCATTTGGAATGTTACAGATCCTCTGAACATTACCAATATTATATCGACCCTCAGTGGTTCCAATGCAGTATTTCGACTTCCTGCCACTGAATTGATAGAGTTTATCGCTTTCGACGGGTCAGCCTATCATAAACCTATTTTTATAAAAAAAGTTGAAAACCAGAATCTTCATGGATTGCAAGGGTATGATATGATCATTGTAAGTCACCCTTCTTTCCTGGGTGAAGCCTACCGCCTTGCTGACCATCACATCAACCACGACGGGATGACGGTTTTTGTGGTTGAAAATGAAAAGGTCTATAATGAATTCTCCTCCGGGGCACCGGATGTTACTGCCATACGTGATTTCATGCGGATGCTGTATGATAATGCTGCCCCCGGATCAGAACCCGGCTATCTTCTGCTTTTTGGAGATGCCTCTTACGATTACAAAAACCGGATATCTGATAACACCAATATGGTTTTGACTTGGGTTGACCCTTTCTCTCTGAATATTATCAATTCCATTTCTACCGATGATTACTTCGGTTTTCTGGATGATACAGGAACACCTGTTAATTCGGGGCTATTAGATATTGGCATAGGAAGACTTCCTGTGGCTACCCAGGAACAGGCCCGGCAGGCTGTGGATAAGATCATTCATTATGCCGTTAACCAACCTGCAGTGATGGCATCCTGGAGGAATATCATTTGCTTTGTGGCGGATGATGAAGACGGTAATCAGCATATGGAAGACCACGCCGAAAGAATGGCGAAAAGGATAGATACTACTTACCGTACATACAATATTGATAAGATTTATGTGGATGCTTACCCTCAGGTTTCAACTCCCGGCGGACAACGTGCCCCGGATGTGAATACTGCCATTAACGACCGGATAGAAAAGGGTACCTTGATTATGAACTATACCGGTCATGGCGGTGAAGTCGGATGGGGCCACGAACGCATCCTGGAAATATCGGATATCAATTCCTGGACGAATTTCGACAAACTGGCGGTCTTCGTTACGGCAACCTGTGAGTTCAGCCGCTACGATGATCCTGAAAGGACATCTGCAGGGGAATTGGTTTTCCTGAATCCTGAAGGCGGATCCGTAGCCATGTTTACCACTGCAAGGGCAACTTACGGAAGTTCTAACTTTAACCTCAACTCAGCCCTATACGAATGTATTTTTGAAAAAAATACCGCCGGTAATTACCCTCGATTCGGAGACGTTATCAGGATGTCGAAAAATAAAAGCGGTAATGTTACCACAAATGACCTGAAATTCATTCTTCTCGGGGATCCTGCATTAAGACTGGCTTATGCTGAAAATAATGTTGTCACAACATCCATTATCCTGAACTCTACCAACCTGCCGGCAGATACACTCCGCGCCCTTAGCAAGGTCACCGTGAAAGGGGAGGTAAGGGATCCCAATGGCATCAAGCTGAATGATTACAACGGGATCTTGTACCCTACGGTTTATGATAAACCGGTAAAAATACAAACCCTGGCTTCTGATCCTTCCAGCTACAAGTATACTTTCCTAATCAGAAATTCTATCCTGTACAAAGGAAAAGCCAGCGTGAATAACGGAGACTTCAGTTTTACCTTTATCGTTCCCAAAGATATTGCCTATCAGTATGGCTTTGGTAAAATATCGTATTACGCAAGTAATACTTCAACGGATGCAGCCGGATATGACCAAAGTATTATTGTGGGCGGTTATGAAAGCGGAGGATCGGTAGATAATAACGGCCCGCTGGTAGACCTTTATATGAATGATGAGGGCTTTGTATTTGGAGGCATGACCGATGAAAATCCTCTTATGCTCGCTTTTGTTACCGATTCCAGCGGGGTTAATACTGTTGGTAACGGGATCGGACACGATATCGTGGCAGTCCTGGATAAAAACACGGAAAAGTCGATCAACCTTAACGATTACTATGAAGCCGACCTCGACAGCTATACCAGTGGATCTATTCGTTACCCATTTTCTTCCCTCGATGAAGGGAATCATACTCTTTCTTTGAAAGTATGGGATGTTTATAACAATTCCTCCGAAACATTTCTCGAGTTTGTTGTGGCAGAATCGGCCGAACTGGCTTTGGATCATGTACTGAACTACCCGAATCCTTTCACAACCCATACCGATTTTTATTTTGAGCATAACCGGCCCAACAGTATGCTTGAGGTTCTGTTGCAGGTATTTACAGTTTCAGGAAGATTGGTTTATACCTATAATGATATAATTACAACCGATGGGTTCCGGTCTGGTCCAATTCCCCCGCAAGGCTGGGATGGACGCGATGATTTCGGAGACAAACTTGCCAGGGGGGTTTATCTTTATAAGCTGAGCGTTCGCTCTATGGATGGCTCCTATGCTGATAAACTGGAGAAACTGGTTATTTTAAAGTAATTTAACAGGACTTTTGTGCAACCTGAATTTCCAGGTTGCTGTCTACTTAATCGATCAGGATGTTGGAAGGATGAAAGAAAGATTGGAAAACTGCGAAATAAAATACTTTTAACACGATGTTAAGCTTATGACAAAATCTATATACCTGAAACTAATAATTCCTTTATCACTGTTTTTCTTTCTGTGTATTTTTCTCCAGGAAGGGCAAGGGCAGCAAAGTCCTTGGATGGTCAAAGAGTTTACGGATCATTCGGTGCTTTCTTCCGGCAATTGGTACAAGATTTCTGTTGTAAATACCGGTGTGCATAAGCTGAGTTACGATGAGCTCCTTGCGATGGGTTTTGACCTGCAGGGCACAGATCCCCGTTATATTCAGCTTTATGGCAACGGTAACGGCATGGTTCCGGAAAGTAATGCCCAGGCTCGTTACGATGATCTTATGGAAAACGCCGTTGTTGTCGTGGGAGAAGAGGATGGTGTTTTCGATCCTCAGGATTATATTCTCTTTTACGGTTTGGGTCCGGAAATATGGAAATATAACTATTTCACCGGTTTGTTTGAACATCAGGTGAATTTCTACACGGAAGAAACATTTTATTTTCTTACAATTGGTCAGTCGCCCGGTCGGCGAATAATTGCCGATTCGCTGATCACACAGGATCCGGAGTATTTTATTCAGGAATTTACGGATTATGCCGTTCACGAAGAGGAAAACATCAATATTCTCAAATCGGGTAAATTATGGTGGGGAGAGCATTATAAGTCACAGCTGACGTATGAATATGCTTTTCATTTTCCCAATGTTATCAACCAGGAAAAAATTAGCCTCAGAACTAACGTGGCCGCCCGTTCTACTGAAAACAGCAACTTTGATTATTTCTATGAAGGATTGCCCCTGGTTACTGCCGAGGTTAGCAAGATCAACCTGAATTCAACCATCTACGCATGGTCTATCACACCCGATACAGCCAGTTTCTATCCCAACAGCGATAATGTTTCCATAACAGTTACGTATAATCCGACGAGTATCATTGCCGAGGGCTGGATGAATTATATTGAATTAAATGCCAGAAGGCAACTGAAAATGGCAGCGCCTCAGCAAAGTTTTCGTGATCACAGGATCTATGGTACAGGAAAAGTTGCCCAGTTCAGGATTCAGGATGCTCCTGCAGGATTAACCGTATGGGATGTGACGGATCGCTTTGCCGTAACACGTGTGAATGGTACTTATGAAGACGGCGATTATATTTTTAAAACCCATCTTGATGTACTCCGGGAATTTATTGCATTTGACGGTACTTCATTTCATTCTGCCTCTTTTATTGAAGAAGTGGAAAACCAAAATCTGCATGCAATGACTCCTGCAGAGTATATCATTGTCACCGCACCTGAGTTTTATGATCAGGCGGTAAGGCTGGGTCAATTGCATCAGCAGGTTGACGGATTGAGTTTTCTTATTGTCACACCTCAGCAGATCTATAATGAGTTTTCTTCAGGAGCGCAGGATATCAGCGCCATCCGTGATTTTTGCAGGATGCTTTACCAACGGGCCGAGCAAGGTAACCAACCAGGATATCTCCTTCTTTTCGGAGACGGATCCTACGATCCCAAATGCCGCGCTGTGCCCGATTGTAACCATATTCCAACTTTCCAATCGCTGGAATCACTGAAATTTGGCTATTCATTTGTGACAGAAGATTTTTTTGCTTTGTACGACAACGACGAGGGGAATAATGCCTATGGAAAAACCGTGGATCTTGGAGTTGGACGTTTCCCGGTCAATACATACGAAGAGGCCAGACAAGTAGTCGACAAGATCCAGCATTACCTGAACGGGCAAGCCAAAGTTACTGCTAACTGGAGAAACAGGATATGTTTCATCGCCGATGACGAAGACAACAATACACACTTCAAACAGGCCGAAAAGTTGCAAGCCATTATTGATACCGGTTATATAAATTATAATATTGATAAAATATACATAGATGCCTACCGGCAGATCAGCACCCCTTCAGGAAATCGTTATCCGGAAGTGAATGAGGCCATTACCA